>Ga0307515_10026274_pt1 | contig 10029 bp, 2 predicted proteins | sample 17_EM_MG_FD_194513 | JGI IMG/M metagenome (GOLD analysis project Ga0307515, IMG submission 194513) | Populus trichocarpa ectomycorrhiza microbial communities from riparian zone in the Pacific Northwest, United States - 17_EM | ecosystem: Host-associated > Plants > Roots > Unclassified | place...
CCTATATAGCATATTATAATACTAAAGCTAGTATACAGAAAAGTTAAGCTACTAGTTTACAAAGCAGACACGTATAGAGGATAAGAAGAAGATAAATGGTAAGTTTTAAAGATCGTTAGTTATAAGGACGTTAATAATAAAATATAGTATAAGGTTAAGTGGATAGGCTATAATAAGACTACCTAGAAACTACTAGAAAATTTAAAGAATGCTATAGGAAAAGTATAGAAGTATTAGAAGAGAATAGGTCAGGCAATATTAATAAGGAAGGATCGCCAAAGAATAAGTTACCTAAGGGGGACCTAGGAAGAGCGACTGCTAAACTACTTAGAGTTATTCCCTTTATAGGAAGAGAGTTGGTTCTCTTATTACCAAGTTCCTATAGACCTTATTTTATAAGTTTCTACTCCTTAAAACGCACCTTCTTATAAACCCGTTTAAGACGTAGAAGATAAGTAGAGGCTAGAAGACAAGTTTTAAGAGCACGCTATTAAGCAGCTGCAGCCTTTTGTTCTACCTCTTATAATTAGCGTAATTTATTAAAAGCACTTAAGAGCTCACTATTAAGCTTTATAGCAGTAGATTAAATATAAAACCCTATAACAAATTACTTAGGGAACTTGCAGACTATTAAGAGTTATAGGATATATATACTTAGCGTTAGAAATAGAGTAAACATCGTAGGATAATTAAATATTTACTTTAGTACACTTTAAGCAAAAGGAAGGTTGCTAAGATAAAGGACTTGCTAGCGCAATATAAACTAACCCCTCTTTTATATAACGAGAATATGAAGATAGCATTATTTTACTTATCGATAGTACTACGGCGATAGTATAAGCACGACAGGCTATAGAAGAAAGAGAAGTTACTTTAGGTATAATAAGTAACAATATTAACCAGATTAATTAAACGGATATTATACCTCTAGTAAACGACTTAGAGATATTTAGTATCTTTAAGGACGAAGATAAAGAGGAGGGAGATAGTGTTATGGACGCTTTAAGTATAATATTATAACTACTTAGAAAGGAGTTGGAAGAAGCTAGTTAGTTAATATAGGCATAGTCTAGGATAGATCCGGTAGAACTATATAACGAGAAATAGTAACCAAGTTATGTAATGTAATCTGTATAATCTATATAATTTATATAATCTATAATAGAGTAAATAGAGCACATATATATTACGTATAAGAAGGATTTTATAGGAGTACGGTTGTATATTTAAAGGACTATAGTCCCTACTCTAGATAGTTCTTTCCTTGTAGTGATTCTTAGAATACAATTAGAGTTAAACTATTGGGCAACTACTCCACCAGCTCTATTACGTTGTTGACTTTAATTTACATTACCTATACACCTAGCCCAATAACAAGCCCATCGTAGTTCTTGCTACAAGGTTCCGTTACAGTTGCTGCAATATTATCTTTTAGTAAGATTATACTATCTCCGTATTCTCGTTGTGTAAAAGAGGGGTTAGTCTATATTGCGCTAGTAAGTCCTTTATCTCGGCAACCTTTCTCTTATTTAGAGTGCACTAAAGCGAATATTTATTCGTCCTATAACGTTTGCTTTACCTCTAATGCTAAATATACGCGACCTATTACTCTTAATAGTTATCTAGTTCCCTAATTAATTTGTCTTAGGGTTTTATATTTAATCTACTACTGCGCAGCTAGATAGTAAACTGTCTTAAGCCCTTACTAAGTTAGAACGTTCTTATGACGCGGAATAGAAGGCCTTGAATGCTTAGATTGCAGCGTCTACTTAGTTGCTTTGTCTTAAGAAGGTTTGTAAGAAGGTCCGTTTTAAAAAGTAGAAACTTATAGAATAAGGTCTTTAGGAACTTAGTAATAAGAGGACTAACTTTCTTTCTATAGTAAAGGGAACAACTCTAAGTAGTTTGGCAGTCGCTCTTCCTAAGTCCCCCTTAGGTGACTCGTTCTTTGGCGATCCTTCTTTATTAATATTGCCTAACCTATTCTCTTCCAATACTCCTATACCTTTCCTATAACGTTCTTTAAATTTTTTAGTAGCTCCTAGGTAGTCTTAGTATAGCCTATCCACTTAACCTTATACTATATTTTATCCTTAATATCCTTATAACTAACGATCTTTAAAACTTACTATTTGTCTTTTTCCTATCCTCTATATATATCTACTTTATAAACCAGTAGCTTAATATTCCTATATACTAGCTCTAGCATCGCGATATGCTATATAGGGTAGATCTTTATTTTAGCTAGTAGGTTTAACTTAAATATAACCGGTGAAATTCTTTATATAATTTTAAAAGGTCCTAGTCTAACATAGTCTAACTTTTTACTTAGTCGTTAACTCTTAAAATTTTTGTGTAGTAGCTATACTTTATCTCCCTCCTTAAGATCTAGTCCCTCAGATCTCTTAGCGTCGTAGTATTTTTTCATTCTTTGCTATACTACCTTAGCTGTTTCCGTAAGGTTCTTATAAAGATTTATTAAAGTCTCTATTCTTTACTTAGCTCTATTACTTATTTTCTTTACTTAATATAGCGATAATAATATTCTTGGCTCGTATCTATAATTCGCCTTAAATAGTAACGTGCCTATTTCTTTTTATAGTGTTGTATTATATATAAACTATATAACTAGTAGTAATAATACCCAATTATTCTATACGTGGTTAATATAATGTTTTAAATACTGCTTTAGTATCTAATTTAGTCTTTCCGTCTAACCGTCTGTCTGCGGATAATATACGGTAGAAATTACTTCTTAAACCCCTTATTCTGCTAAAAATACCTACTAAAATACTGCTATAAATCTTAGATCTCTATCTAATATAATTTTGCTTAGTACTCTATATCTTATAAATACTTCTTTAATATAGATTCTAGCAACATACTTCGCTGAGATTTCTTCTATATATGCTATAAAGTATCCCTACTTTGTAAGCTTATTTACTATTACTAAGATTACGTTATAATCTTGTCCGGTAATAGGGTCTTTTAACTTTAGTAACTTAATAATAAAGTCCTATAATATGACCTTCTATAGTCTTTTTAGTATTTTAATAGGTTATAGCCCTCCGTATAGCTTATACCTTATTAGTTTATTTCTTTAGTAATCTAGATACTCCCTAGTGACCTTCCTGGCTATCCTCTAGATTCTATTAATAATGTACTCCTCCTAAAGTCTTAATACTAAACCTGTAGCTCCGTTATATCCTTAAGTTAGTCCCTTATAGAAATCTTCTATAAACTACTCTACTATGCTTCTTAGGATATACTTTACTTCTCGATTTTTGTATATATCTAATTGTAGATCTTCTAGCTATGCTTTTAGAATTCTTTATGCCTAAAAGCTTTCCGGTATCTCGTAAATTTTTTCTAACTTATTTTTTTAAGTTACTGCGATCTTTAGATAATTATATCTAATTAGTTTATCTATATCTTTTTATAGTAAAGCCCCTAATAGCTTCTTATCGTTTTATAGTTCGGCTTTTTAACTTAGAGCATCTGCTTATATATTATCTGTACCCTTAGTATACTAAATCTTAAAATGGTATTCTATAAGCATCTCTGCCCATCTAACCTATCTCTAGTTAAGTTTCTTTATTATTAGGAATCCTATTAGGTTTTTATAATCCGTTTTAACTATAAATAGTTTCTCTATACCTTATAAGAATGCTCTCTATTTCTTTAGTACTATAACTATACCTAGTAACTCCTTATTATAGATATTATAGTTTAACTCTAGTAGTATTATCTTCCAACTATAGTATGCTACTAGGTGCTATCTATCTTAATACTTTTATATAAAGTATGCCCCTAGTATAAAGTCTAATATATTTATCTTTATAACTGTCTCTAGTCCTAGTTAATAGATCTTAAGAACTAGCTCCTAGGTAAACAACCTTTTAACTTCCTTAAATAGTTCTTATTGCTTTTTCCCCTATACCTATAGTTCTTCTTTCTTTATTAATCACGTAAATGGTTTAATGTTTTTTAACTACTATACTATAAACCTTCTATAATAATTGCAAACCCCTAAAAACGATTTTAACTGCGTAATGTTCTCTAGTTCTTACTAATTTACTATAGCCTTAATCTTCTTTAGATCTATACTAAGTTAGCTTAGTTTAATAATAAATCTTATAAAATTGGTTTTTCTGGTAAAGAACTCGCATTTCTTAATTGCTATTGGCATTTGTTCTTCCTATAGTCTCTTTAAAACCCATTTAACGTGTTCCCCGTGTTCTTCCTTAGTTATTAAGTAGATAATAATATTATTAAGGTATACTATAACAAATTTATTTAAGTATTCTCCTAATATATTATTAATACGCTTCTAAAACGTTACTAGTGCGTTTATAAGCCCGAATTATATAACTAATAGTTTATATAGTCCTTCCTTTAACCTAAAGGCTGCCTTTTATTTATTGCCCTCCTTAATTCTAATTTAATAGTACGCCTATCTTAGATCTATCTTTATAAAGATTTGCGTATTACCTATCCTATCTTAGATTTCGCTAATTAAGGGTAAAGGATACCTATCCTTTTTAGTAATGCTGTTTAACTATCTATAGTTAATGCATAGTCTTAGTTTGCTATTTTTTTTTGGTATAAACAGTACTAGATAACCCGCTAATAACTGTGATAGTCTGATGTATCCCTTTTATAAGTTTTCTTAGATAAACTCTTTTAGTACTCTACCTTCTTCTTTAGTAAGCTTGTAGATTAGAAAGAACCTTAGACTTATTCCTAGTTCTAATTCTATCTTATAGTCCTATACTATATGCTTTAATAGCTTTTTACTTTCTAGTAACTATAGTTTCTTACTATACTTATAGTATCTTTTTAGTACGTGACTTAATCCTTTTTCTGTTTCTTCGTAGGTCGCTCCTACTTAGTACTATACTAACTTAGCTTGTTATTATATCTTACGGCATTAAGTATTTTTAATATCGACCTAACCTATAATCTAATTAATCTTTAGATTATATTCCTGTAATTAAGGCATTCCTAGTACTACCTTATTATTCTCTAATAGTAATATGTTAAAAGACATCTCGATCTATCTTCCCTTAATGGTTAACTAAATTAGTCCTATTTTAAGATTAATAATACCTCCTCCATAGGCTATTGGATCTCCTAAAATTGTCACTAATAGGTAAGGACATTCCTTCTGTCTATGTGGTAACCCCATTCTTTTAACTGCTATTAGCGAGATATGGTTCCTTATTGCTCTACTATCTATTAATGCCTTAAATTGTTAATCTTGCTATTTAACTTATAAATTTAGGTGTTGTCCTTAAATTCCTTTAAGGGTTTAAGGCTCTACTACTAGCTCCGTCTAGTCCTATAGGCCTCCACTTTTCCTAATTATTAGCTACTAGATCCTGTTTATACTTGGTTTAACTTAGGCTAATACTTAGTTTACTTTTTATCTTTAATATGCTATAAATAGGTGTTCTCTAGATATTCCCACTATTATCGTTTATTTAGGCATTCTTCTATAAGGAATCTTCCTAGTTAAAGTATTAAGTCTCCTTATTTTTAAACTTCTACTAGGTGCCAACCATGTATATACTTAGCGTTTTAATACTTTACCTCGTCCGTCATCTAATATATTCTTATTAGATACTTCCGATTTTTGTCTTTTAGTGCTCTATACATATTATACGCATTATTTACGTATGCTATCCACAATAGTGTATAATATGCTTGGTATCTTAGGTTAACTCTCGGCTTATCTTTGTCCTTAAGTTTAAACCTTTTACGTATTAATCTAAGCGTTACGACTTTATTCGCAGGTACTAAGATTCGTCTTTCGCCTCTCTAGTCCTCTAATTACTCCTCTAGATCTTTTAATATTATAATTAAGGCTCCCTTAATATAAGTTATAGCCTTTTTTGTAATTGGGTGGTCCTGAATAACTTTTTCGTCTAACTATATATAGAAATCTTCCTACTTGTCATTATGCCGTTACCTATACCACTTTTGGTACAGCTGCTTAAGTGTATACGGTTTATCTATAAGGAAATATCTCTTTATTACTGTATTATAATAGCCCTTAGTATGTTGTTCCTTAAACCTGGTAGGAATCCCTAGATCCTCTTCTTATTCCAGTTTAGTAAGTTACTTAGCTCTTAGTATGCCTACTCTAGGCCTATTAGTAATTCTTCGTACTAGCGCTCTGTCCCTTATACGTCTTAATATACTAGCTCTCTTATCTAGCTTCTATTCTTGCTATAAGGTAATTCTCGCTCTAAATTCCTTTATAGTTTCTTTTATGTCGCGTCTTATAAGTAGATCTTTAAAGTCTCCTTGCTTCTTAATCTTGGTATTAACTTTTTAATCTTTAGGCCGAACACTGCGTTCTCCTAATAAGTCCTCTAGGTCTATATATCTGTCTCCTAGTCTAACTACTATTTGCGTTACAGATTCTCTAATCTATAAAGAAGCTCCTTGCCTCTTGCTTATAGGTGTCCTAATTTACATCCTAAATTCTTGGTCCCTTAAATTCTTTAGTCCTAAGCTTGCTTTTAGCTTAAGCCTAGCTCCTGCCTTAGTTTAACTAGGCGTCTATAGTGTTCTTATCTTATCTTAAGAGTCTTAAATCTTACTTATCTTGTCTTAAGAATCTTATACCATTGGGAATTCTTGTCCTAAGCTTATTTATATATCTTTAAACTAAGCTACTGCCCTACTTTATCGGTTTTTGTCCGTTATAGGTCCTTAGGTATACCTTATCTTGTTTTAAGAATCTTGGTCGTCTCTTATCTTATTATAAGAATCTTAAGCTTTTAGCCTTTTGCCTTTATTAAGTGCCGAAGTAGTTTATTATTCTACTTCTCTTACGTCTTATAAAGCGATAGACATTATATCTAGTGGGGTTTTAATCCCTACAAATGTTCCCTATTCTATAGTGGAATTATCCTCTGCCTCTAGTATAATATCTCTGAGGTCTACGTACTCCTAGTAAGCCGCCTCTATCGCCTTGTCGTTATGGAATATTTCGCCTATATTAAATTTATCGTCCTTAATATCCGATCTACGAACTAGTTTATTAGTCCCTCTATACTTTATAGATTTTAGCTCCTATAGCTAATAGCTTACGCTATACTTAGCGTCTTTATAAATTTAGTATGCGTTGTTATAATAAAACGCGAAACTTTTAATTAAACATTCTTTTGTTCCTTATAGTATACTATTATCCCTCTATATATATATGTCTTCTGCTACTAGTTTAGTTCCCTTTATTGCATAGTAACTCTAACTATCTTTATAATCCCTCGCGAAGTAACCTTGTTTTCTATAATTTATATAAGCTCCGTCTCTAAACTATTAACTTTATTATAGAGTCCGCCTAAATATCTTCTGCTACTAAGATCCCTAGTTTAGCCTCTGCTCCTTAGTCCTGTAATTACTAGATCCTTAACCTCTAGGTTTCTATAGTTTCTTACTCTATCTCTTATAGGCTTCTTTAGTACTACTTAGGTCTATTAGCTCTGCGCTATACCATAGTTTCTAACTTAGCTTTAGTTATTGCGTGCTCTACGTCTTATACAACTATAGAACTCTATTCTAACCTCTCTTGGTCTATTCCCTTTAGTAGATTTTATTATTAATCTTTATTACTTAATCTATTAGTTCCCTTAGGGTGTCCGTATCTTTTATTAGAATAATTACGTTCTAGACTTTAGCCTTAAGTCCTTATTTATACTGTGCCATAAGCGCCCTATTATTTTACTTAACTTATATTGCTAATATTTAAAACTATATTATGTACTTAATTACTAAGGTTTATTGTATAATGTCTTAGAGTTTTCTTTTCGCTATAGTCGTTGCCTCTAGGTCTCCGAACATTTGTATAAGTCGTTTTACAAATCCGTTCTAGCTTAAAAATATAAACCGTACCTCTTGGTTTATAGTTATTATTCTGTTTACTTATATCTCTATAAAATAAGGCTTAAACTATTTAAGTGCTCTTCCTATTAAGAATAACCCTGTATACGCTATTTGATCTATAAATATTACCAGCTTTACTCCCTCTTACGCAACCTTAAAGTGCATTTGCGTAAGGAATCCTTTAAGCTTTAATCTCTCTCCTAAGAATCTCTTAATTAATAGTAACTTAACCTTTACTGCGCCTATCCCATTAATCCTTTGCTTAAGTGCTACATTATTTTTTATTAACTGGTTAACTATTTCTTATAACTGTCTTACCGTCACGGGTTGTTATAAGTTAGTGTCCGCCATATTAGTGTTACCCCCTAACTTTAACGTAGTTGCCGCCGTTAATGGCGTTATAGTGGCTGCTTTTAGTGGCATATTATTTGATTTTCTATATTTAATACTATAACTAGGTAGTAATTATATAACGGAACCTTATAGCAGGAACTACGATAGGCTCGTTAATAGGCTAGGTGTGTAGGTAATATAAATTAAAGTTAACAACGTAATAATAACTGGTGGAGTGGTTACCTAATAGATTAACTCTAATTATATTCTAAGAATTACTATAAGGAAGGAACTATCTAGGTAGGGACTAAGGGTCCTTAAATACACAACCGTACTCCTATGAAATCCTTCTTGTACGTGATGTACGTCTTATATATAAGGTACGTGAGTTCCTCTTATGCCTTTCGTTCAATACGTAGCATGTTATGTGACCTCGGTTACTATTCCTCGTCATATGGTTCTATCGGCTCCATCCTGGACCGTGCTCTTATTAACCAACTAGCTTCTTCCGACTCCTCTCCTAGTAGCCGTAGCATTGTACTTAAAGCGTCCGTAATAAAAGCTACTAAATTAAATATAAAGCGCTATTAAGGAAGACGGCGAGTTGTAAACGCTTTAAAGGAAACGGTAGAGAAGGTAATAAGAGAGCTAATCGCCTAGAAGTCTCTTTAAGAAAAGTCCTCCGTAGAGTCTATCTACGAGTTTAGTTACTTAGATCCTATAGAGTAACTACCTATTTTATAAGCTTTTAAGACGGAGTTAGATTATTTCTTATAACGGCTAGAGCTGTAGAGCTTTAGCGAAGTTTAATTAATAATATCTTAACTAGTAGGAAGGAGGACGCGTAGGATAGTAAGCTTTAGATAAGATATAATCAAGATTTAGATAAGATTTTCGGTAAAATCTAAGTCGCTTTTTAAGGCCTATCGATGCAAGGGATATAGAAAATAAGCAATACACAACGCTTTAGCTACATAACCTACCAAATCAACATTATCTTTTTCCGAATATGTTAAATTGCCTTGGTAGAGCAATCGGCTTAAAGGGCGCATGTACGTTTACTTGTACCGGCGGTAAAAAGGACTTTGATAAAGGCGTGCTGCCAATCGCCCATATTTGGAGCCATACTAATAAGAGAGGGAGGCTTTGGAACATCACGATTTGGCACAGATATCACGACTTCTGAGAAGGGGCGTTGAGAACAGCTTCAAATTTGAGGTGGGTAAGATCCTTGTTGCCTCTGCGGCCACTACACTCCTTCCTGCTAGCTCTACATACTAATTTAGCTGCAGACGTACATCAAGCAACCCCGATACTTTGCGAATTGAATAATATCCGTGCGGCAGTATTGATGGAATTGAAGGGGGGGTACCTCAAGACAGTTTCAGCGCCTCATTTCGATGGTGCGCCAGTAGCCAGTAAATTTACTCCCCGGTTTATCTTATTTTTGCTCGTCACCATCTGAAGAAGAAGAAACCGTACAACAATATTAATATTTGGAGGTATAGGCATAAAGGAGGCTATCTCTGCAAGCACAGCCAGCGCCAGGCCTGCAGCTATAGGTAGGGTAGGTAAAGCAGAGAAAGCTAAGTATAACCCAGCCAGGTATAACCTAGTATTATCACCTCCTTTATACCTAGATATGCGAAGCTCTATATAGGTGTATATATAGGGATAGTAGGTAGGAAAGTAAAAGCCGTATAGCTTAAAAATGGAGAAGTTTAATGTTGTTAGTAGAAGTCGCAGTGCTCGTAATCTACCGACAAACATTTTTATTTATCTTATTTTTGCTTATTACTATCT
>Ga0307515_10026275_pt1 | contig 10028 bp, 9 predicted proteins | sample 17_EM_MG_FD_194513 | JGI IMG/M metagenome (GOLD analysis project Ga0307515, IMG submission 194513) | Populus trichocarpa ectomycorrhiza microbial communities from riparian zone in the Pacific Northwest, United States - 17_EM | ecosystem: Host-associated > Plants > Roots > Unclassified | place...
CCTCCGTGACCCTAATTCAGTTCCCAGTAGTTGGAATCATGTGTACCCCATATTATTAGCGGTCACCGGTCACAGCCAACGACTCAGTGATCGGTATGTTATAATTTGTCGCGTCGGACGGAGTGAACAAATTTGCGGGAGTAACCTTCGGTTTTGTTGAAACTGAAAAGTACAACAAACGTCGTAAAGTCGGAAAGGGAGACGAGTGAAGAGACAGGCTTAAGTATAAGTAAACCAAAGGTTGTCGAGACATCTGTGGGACGCTCTGCTACGCAGGGGTCAAGTCGCCGGATCTTCCAGTGACATCCTTTATGCCGTCGAGTCGCTCCTGAATTCGAGTCTCTTCGTGTGTAATCACAAAAGTGTCCAGATATGTCGCATCTATCGTGGTACCACCACCTCGACGTTCAGCGAATCTCATGGTTGTGTGCGTAGTTGGTTCCCAGAAACTCCACCCGTGTTCTTGCGAAGCATTGGCCTTCCTGAGGGAGAATAGTAACCGCGTGATCATCACTGGGAGATACCTAAGGCACGGATCAGACCCAATTGTTTCGGAAGCAAAGAAGTGTTTGGGCGTACACCGGGTTTCCACTGTTTTGCGGGGGAAAGGTTCGGTGAATGAGCGAAGAGGACGTGCCCCGGAATCACTTACAGGGAAGGGATTAGCTTGATTTCGTTCTGTAAGGGTATAAGCGAGCCGTGGAGAGAAGAGAGATGACTATGGTGATGTGCTTACGCTTGCGAACCAGAAAAACATCGCAGTCACGAGGTGTGATGTGAATATAACAAGGAAATAGTACGTCGCATCTCGCGCTATAGTCTTGAGTATGCTGGGTAGCGGGACGTTGGCTACGTTGGACCGTACCACGAGAAAAACGATGACCGAGAAGGCCAGAACGTCTGGGAGATGATCAGGGTGAGTGTCTCCTAGATGAATGGCAAGAGGGGTTCCGTACCGTATGCGAGAGTCATAGTGATGAATACGACTCCCGTAGAAAACTCCCACACGGGGGTGCACGTCATATACACGGGAAGTGGGACCGGTATGATCTGTGACGCTGAAATGGGAAGTAGGCGAAAGTTGTGGGGGGAGCCTGATCACAAACTCACATCCTGCCTTTGCCGCATGAGCAGTGACGTATAGGCCAAGGCTAAACTGCGATATCGTCACTATACTGAAGCATGAAGTGATTATCCGATTCTTGTTCGTGACGGCATAAATTCTGTTTCATTCAGCTACGATTAGCACGAAGCCGTTGCTGCGGAAGAAGGCGAACCTCAGCGTCAAAACCACTTGAGCAAGCGACGTAGGGACCACGATCGCGAGGACCTCGAGGAATACGGTCTTCTCGCATCTGTAACAGGCATGTGTGAGACTTGGAGGTTTGAGGGGATAACGAATGACACTCATACAGCTAGGATCCGTTTTATGAACACACGTGTCAAGCTGGACTCTCCAATCAAAAACATCGCTCACCTCTTGGTGGAATATTGTATTATAACTCGCTGTACCGGGGTTGGCAAAGGACGATCTCGTATGTTAGGGGTCAACTGGGATCCCACTCACTATACAACCACCAGACATGATATCCTATCGGGAAGTACCTGTTCTGTGCAGTCTATTCAGAAAGGCGTAGCTTTGCCGCGGAGGTGGGCGTACCGCAACGAAAATCGCAAAGACTATCAAATCGTCAACGGGTGCCGTATGACGAGTAATCCTCCCGACGCACCCCATGAATTCCTCCCTTTCCAGGCGTATTCGACCTTTCATAGGAGGGACAGTAAGTTTAGCGGAAAAGAACGGTAACGAAATGACTTACCTCGTCGGCCAGGGTCAGAAAGAAGTCATAGAATAGGATGGCGGTGACTGCAATTGAATAATACTGGTCGTAATACCTCGCTATCAATCCCAACAACGATTAAAATCGACGCCCACCTTCGCTGCAGTTCTGGGGGTTTTGGAGTCCAAAGGTCGGGTAAGTGGAATTGCGGATGCGATAAAAGGAAGGGGCCGCACATCTTATTTCCTATGTCGACAATCTGCTCCAATCCAGCGGACGACATAGAGGGGGAGCGAGAGAAAGAGGAAGTTTGCTGATGGAGCAGCCAAGGGCGGCCTCTGATTCTTAAGAAAGGCGTCCTAGTTTTGCGCGCTCGCGTCAAACGCTGAGTGGTCACTCGAGAGATAGTTTCACCTTCAGTGTCTGTATTACCCGTGCTGCAAGATCAGCGCCGTGCGCTCCCGGCTAATGACATCATGGACTGAGGATTCAACACGCGGGATGTGGATCAAGTGGCATGGTACGGCTCGGAGTAGGACCCTGGAGAATAGGGGAGGAGGTTCGGCGGACTGGAACGGCGAAAAGTTCGGACGCGGATATTAGGGATCGGAGAAAAAGGTTCGGACACGAACACGCGGGCTCCGGGGGTGTACTAAACTTGCGGCAGGAGTTTCAAGGCTAGCGTCTTCTCTCGATCTCTCCGGATCTGGTCGGCGACATTCGTTCCTTGATGTCTTATTCGACTCTTCGAAGGATCCGTCATCGTCGTCGTCGGGATTTCTGGGGAGCTCCCGTCACGTTTATTCCTCATTTCAGGAAGAAGAAGGGTGCGCCGCTGCGGGGCATTCAATATTCAAGCGCGGTCTTCAGCACTGCGCGACGGTATGGGTCGGGGCATTGAGGGTCTGACCGGCTCTTGTCCCTCCAATTACGGCCATCCTTCGTATTCCACGGGAACCTTTCGAACCTTTGGAAGAGCATCACCGCCGATCCAGAGTCTGGTCCGTTTCTGGAAGCGGGTCTGGATAAAGGCACGGAAGCCCTTGGACACGTCACGAATTACACTAGTAAGGAGGTTAGACGGTGAATCGCGTTTGCGATGCGCACGTCTCTAGAAGCACCCTCAGAAGGCGAGGAGATGAGAACAAGTAGTGGCAGACCAGCCGTCATACCGAGGTTTCTGAACGGTCGATGCCACCAATCGTTCAACGCGGGTCCTCCGCCATCGACATTCGCCGTTTTCATTCTGGATATTCATGTACACAGCCCGGATTCCTCCGTGACCTTCATTCAGTTCTCAGTAGTTGGAATCATGTGTACCCCCGTATTCTTAGTGGTCAAAACCAACGAGGTGATCGGTATGTTATAATTTGTCGCGTCGAACGGAGAGAGTGAACAAATTTGTGGGAGCAACCTTCGGTTTTGTTGAAACTGAAAAGTACAACAAACGCCGTAAAGTCGGAAAGGGAGATGAGTGAAGAGATAGGATCAAGTCGAAATAAAGTATAAGTAAACCAAAGGTTGTCGAGACATCTGCGGGACGCTCTGCTACACAGGGGACAAGTCGCCAGATCTTCCAGTGACATCTTTTACGCCGTCGAGTCGCTCCTGACCTCGAGTCTCCTCGTGCGTAGTCAAAAAAGTGTCCAAACATATCGCATCTATCGTAGTACCACCACGACGTTCAGCGAATTTCATGGTTGTGTGCGTAGTTGGTTCCCCGAAGCTCCACCCGTGTTCTTGCAAAGCGTTGGCCTTCCTGAGGGAGAATAGTAACCGCGTGATCATCACCGGGAGATACCTAAGGCACGGATCAGACCTGATGGTTTCGGACGTCAAGAAGTGTTTGGACGTACACCGGGTTTCCACTGTTTTGCAGGGGAAGGTTTCGGTAAACGAAAGAAAAAACGTGCCCTGGCATCACTTACAGGGAAGGGATCAGCTTGATTGCGTTCTGTAGGGGTATAAGCGAGCCGTGGAGAGAAGAGATAAGAGAGATGAATATGATGATGTGCTTACGCTTGCGAACCAGAAAAACATCGCAGTCACGAGGTGTGATGTGAATATAACAAGGAAATAGTACGTCGCATCTCGTGCTATAGTCTTGAGTATGCCGGGTAGCGGGATCTTGGTTACATTGGACCATACCACGAGAAAAACGATGACCGAGAAGGCCAGAACGTCTGGGAGATGATCAGGGTGAGTGTCTTCTAGATGAATGGCAAGAGGGGTTCCGTACCGTATGCGAGAGTCATGGCGATAAATACGACCCCCGTAAAAAGCTGCCACACGGGGGTGCACGTCATAAAAACTGGAAGTGGGACCGGTAGGATCTGTGAGGCTGAAATAGGAAGTAAGCGAAAGTTGTGGGGGGAGCCTGATGACAGACTCACATCCTGCCTTTGCCGCATGAGCAGTCATGTATAGGCCGAAGCTAAACTGCGATATCGTCACTATACTGAAGCATGAGGTGATTATCCGATTCTTGTTTGTGACGGCATAAATTCTGTTTCATTCAGCCACGATTAGTACGAGGTCGTTGCTGCGGAAGAAGGCGAACCTCAGCGTCAGAACCACTTGAGCAAGCGACGTAGGGACCACGGTCGCAAGGACCTCGAGGAATGCGGTTTTATCGCATCTGTAACAGGCATGTGTGAAAAATGGGGGTTCGAAGGGTTAATAAATGACACTCATACAGCTAGGATCCGTTTCAGGAACACACGTATTAAACCAGGCTCTCCAATCAAAAATGTCGCTTACCTCTTTGTGGAATGTTGTGTTATAACTCGCTGTACCGGGGTTGGCAAAACACGATCTCGTGTGGCAGGGGTAGACTGGGATCCCACTCACCATACAACCACCAGACGTGATATCCCATCGGGAAGTACCTGTTCTGTGCAATATATTCAGAAAGGCGTAGATTAGATTTGCTGTGGAGGTGGGCGTACCGCAACGAAAATCGCAAAGACTATCAAATCGTCAACGAGTGCCGTACGACATGAGCGATCCTCCTGACGCACCCCATGATTTCCTCCCTTTCCAGGCATATTCGATCTTTCACAGGAGAGACAGTAAGGTTAACGGAAAAGAACGGTAACAAAATGGCTTACCTCGTCGGCCAGGGTCAGAAAGAAGTCATAGAATAGGATGGCGGTGACTGCAATTGAATAATACTGGTCGTAATACCTCGCTATCAGTCCCAACAACGATTAAAATCGACGCCCACCTTCGCTGCAGTCCTGCAGGTTTTGGAGTCCGAAGGTCGGGTAAGTGCAACTGTGAATGGGATAAAAGGAAGGGGTCGCACATCTTATTCCCGATGTCGACAATCTTCTCCAATTCGGCTGACGACATAGAAGGGAAGTGAGAGAAAGAGGAAGCTTGCTGATGGAGCAACCAAGGGCGGCCTCTGGTTCATAAGAGAGGCGTCCTAGTTTCGCGCGCTCGCGTCAAACGCTGAGTGGTCGCCCAGGAGAGACTATTCCTTGTTCCCATCGAGAAATCGTTTCACTTTCAGTGTCTGTATCACCCGTGCTGCAAGATCAGCGCCGTGCGCTCCTGACTAATGATATCCGAATGGAACACACCTTTTCTATCTCCTCCTGGGGTTCGCCGGCTGCAGGGGCAGAGATACCTGGTGCTTGCAGAACAAACCTTCGCGTATAAAGGCTAGGTCCAACTCAATCCACAGTTGTTGCCTGCGGGGAGAAGTTAGTTGTATAAGGGACTTGTTGAGGTCACTTACATGCCACCCTTTTCTTCCGTACGAGAACTATAGCTGTAGTCAAGTTGCTTTAATCGTGCACACGTAACTAATGGTCCGTTTCCCGTTCCGAATTGTTCAAGAGATAGAACTGAATCCGGCTACAGCCTGCAGATTCCGTCAGGACACATGATTCGACATGCGGCGTGAGGATCAAGCGGCATGATACGACTCGAAGTTGAGGAATTTGAAGGTTGAGACCAGTGATCCTTACCTCGATGTCTTGTTCGACTCTTCGAATGGTCCGTCATCGTTGTCGTCGGGATTCGCGGGGAGTTCCCGTCACGTTTATTTCTCATTTCAGGGAGAATAAGGGTGCGCTGCTGCGGGGCATTATTCAAGCGCGGTGTTGAGCACCGCGCGACAATATGGGTCGGGGCGTTGAGGGGCTGACCGGCTCTTATCCCTCCAATTACGGTCATCCTTCGCGTTTCACGGGAAGCTTTCGGAAATTTTGGGAAGAAACACGAGAAATAAAGAGGGAAGCATCAGCAAAATCTACAGCTGGTACCCAACGGTACCCGATGGTATGCGGTGGTACATGGTGGTACGCGACGGTACGCGACGGTAAGAGAGAACAACGATCGCAGGGAAGGGCAGAATCCTAGTCGGGTACCAGATATCGAAGTTTGCGGCTCCCAAGCGATGACAAAAGTTCCTAAACAGGAAAATTCAGGAAGGATGATGAGAATGACATGGAGAGGGAGGGCATAGTGTGGGCTCGGAGCTTTTGGACTTCAACGTTTTGAACTCCAACCATATCCAACACCAGCCGCGCAGTGCTGCGACTTGGACACTCCCCCATATTATACCTCTCTCCCCTCGTACACACTGCACCCGAGCTTGTGGCCACCAGTTAACGTCCCTACCTTGCCGTGCTCATGGCCCGTTGCAGTTCTCGTCGGAGCCCCCGCCGCTGACGTGGCACTCGAAGAGCCCAAGTCCCGGCAGCCTCACCCCCAACACCCATACAGATATCGGTATTAATGGCGTACAAAGCTGCTGCGACGATGAGTCTTTTTGTCGGGTTCCTTCGGATACTCCAATATCACTTCGCCGCCCCCATCGTACCTCAGTCCGGGTATTAATCTCTGTCATTGGCATGGACTGAAAAACGGGTTTGCGGCAGCGGTGATTGGAAACCAAACCTACACAACGGCGGTCTGGATCTTCTGTTTGTTTCCACATGTACACACAAATTTCGTACCCCAGCAATATATATTATATTTTGTTTTCTCGCTTCTATTCGGCCATATACTATGCTTTTGGGAACCATGATGTGCACCCGCGCGTGCTACCCCATATTGTCGGGTACCAACCGTGGGATTTACTGACGATGTACGCCAAAGAAGTATTGAGAACTTTCAAAGTTCGTTTTGACAAGCTGGTACGCGGTGGTACCCTCGGACGGCACCCGATAGACGCCTTGCAGTTTTGCCGATGAAGAGCATCATCGCAGATCCAGAGTCTGGAAGCGGGTCTGGATAAAGGCATTGAAGCCCTTGGACGTCACGAATTACACTAGTAAGGAGGTTAGGCGGTGAATCGCGTTTGCGACGCGCACGTCTCGAGAAGCACCCTCAGAAGGCGAGGAGATGAGAGAAAGGATGGTCAAGTAGTGGCGGACCAGCCGTCGTACCGAGGTTTCTGAGCGGTCGATGCCACCAATCGTTCGACGCGGGGAGGCGATAGTTGTTTGTCTCTGGCTTTCTCCTGTAATTGTTCCGCTGGCTCTCCGACGAATCTCATCAAATAACTGGGTCGGCCGACAGGACGCTCTTCTCCGAGTTCATCCTCCGTCATCGACATTCGCCTGTTTCGTTCTGGATCTTCACTGAGCTTCGTGCACGGCCCGGATTCCTCCGTGATCCTTATTCAGTTCTCAGTAGTTGGTCCCCCGTATTCTTGATAGTCACAACCAACGGGGTGATCGTTGTGTTATCATTTCGTCGCGCCGAATGGGGAGAGTGAGTAAATCTGTGGGAATTTCATTAGGGCCGAAAAGCACAACAAGTGCTAAAAAGTCGAAAAGGGATGCAGGTAGAAAAATAAGTTTAAGCCGAAAAAAAGTATGGATAAACAAAAGGTTATCGAGACGTCTGCGGGACGTTCTGTTACACGGGAGTCAAGTCTCTGGGTCTTCCAGAACTCGGCGAAGGGAGGGAGTGAGGTCTCCTGTGACATCCTTTACACCGCCAAGTCACTCCTGACTTCGAGTCTCTTCGTGCGTAATCACAAAAGTGTCCAGGTATATCGCATCTACCATGGTACCACCACCTCGACGTTCAGCGAATCTCATGGTTGTGTGCGTAGTTGGTTCCCCAAAACTCCACCCGTGTTCTTGCGAAGCATTGGCCTTCCTGAGGGAGAATAGTAACCGCGTGATCATCACTGGGATATACCTAAGGCATGGATCAGAACCGATGGTTTCGGAAGTCAAGAAGTGTTTGGGCGTACACCGGGATTCCACTGTTTTGCGGGGGAAATTTTCAGTGAAAGAACGAAGAAAACGTGCTCCGGCATCACTTACACGGAAGGGAGTAGCTTCATTCTGTTCTGTAAGGGTATAAGCGAGCCATGGATAGAAGAGAGAAGATTTTGATGATGTGCTTACGCTTGCGAACCAGAAAAACATCGCAGTCACGAGGTGTGATGTGAATATAACCAGGAAATAGTACGTCGCATCTCGCGCTATAGTCTTGAGTATGCTGGGTAGCGGGATCTTGGTTACGTTAGACCGCACCACGAGAAAAACGATGACCGAGAAGGCTAAAACGTCTTGGAGATGATCAGGGTGGGTGTTTCCTAGATGAATGGCAAGAGGGGTTCCGTACCGTACGCGAGAGTCATAGTGATGAATGCGAGTCCCGTAGACAACTGCCACACGATGGTGCACGTCATATAAACGGGAAGTAGGATCGGTAGGATCGGTGCCGCTGAAATAGGAAGTAGGCGAAAGTTGTGCGGGGAGCCTGATCACAGACTCACGTCCTGCCTTTGCCGCATAAACAATCGCGTGTAAACCAAGGCTAAACTGCGATATCGTTATTATACTGAAGCACGAGGTGATCATCCGATTCTTGTTTGTGACAGCGTAAATTCTGCTTCATTCAGCCGTGATTAGCACGAGGCCGTTGCTGTGGAAGGAGACAAGCCTTAGTGTCAGAACCACTTGAGCGAGCAACGTAGGGACCACGACCGCAAGAACCGCGAGGAATACGGTTTTCTCGCATCTATGACGGGTACGTGTGAAACTTGGAGGTTCGGGGAGTTAACGAATAACGCTCGTACAGCTAGGATTCGTTGCAGGAACACGTGTCAAGCCAGACTCTCCAATGAAAAACATGGTTTACCTCTTGGTGGAATGTTGTGTTATAACTCGCTGTACTGGGGTTTGCAAAGGTCGATCTCGTACGGCAGGGGTCGACTGGGATCCCACTCACTATACAACCACCAGACATGATATCCTATCGGGAGGTACCTGTTCTGCGCAATCTATTCAGAAAGGCATGGATTTGCTGTGGAGGTGGGCGTACCGCAACGAAAATCGCAAAGACTATCAGATCGTCAACGAATGTCGTATGACAAGCGATCCTCCCGACGCACCCCATGATTTCCTCCCTTTCCAGGCGTATTCGATCTTTCACGGGAGGGACAATAAGTGTAGCGAAAGGAAGCGCTAACGACATGACTCACCTCGTCCGCCAGGGTCAGAAAGAAGTCATAGAACAGGATGGCAGCGACTGAAATTGAATAATACTGGCCGTAATACCTCACTATCAGTCCCAACAACGATTAAAGTCGATGCCCACCTTCGCTGCAGTCCTGGGGGTTTTGGAGTCGAAAGATCGGGTAAGTGGAATTGTGAATGGGATAAAAAGAAGGGGTCGCACAGCTGATTTCCGACGTCGACAATCTCATCCAATTCGGCGGACGACATAGAAGGGAAGTGAGAGAAAGAGGAACCTTGTTGAAGGAGCAACCAAGGGCGGCCTCTGGTTCATAAGAGAGGCGTCCTAGTTTCGCGCGCTCGCGTCGAACGCTGAGTGGCCACTCAGGAGAGACTATTCCTTTTTCGCATCGAGAAATCGTTTCACTTTCAGTGTCTGTATTACCCGTGCTGCAAGATCAGCGCCGTGCGCTCCCGACTAATGACATCATGGAACACACCTTTTCTATCTCCTCCTGGGATTCGTCGGCTGCAGGGGCAGAGATACCTGGTGTTTGCAGACGAAGCCTTCGCGTGTGAAGGCTAGGTCTAACACAATCCACAGCGGTTGCCTGTGGGGACGAGTTAGTTGTATAAGGGTCTTGTTGAGGGTACTTACGTGTCACCCTTTTCTTCCGTACGGGAACTAGTGAGTGACTGTCCGTAAGGCTACACCGTGTACACTTGCATCTAGACGAATATCAATTGCCTTTTAAGGGAACTGTCAGGACCCTGACCGTTGTGTCGGGGCGTGGATATTGTCCCCAAACCGCGC
>Ga0307515_10026276_pt1 | contig 10028 bp, 8 predicted proteins | sample 17_EM_MG_FD_194513 | JGI IMG/M metagenome (GOLD analysis project Ga0307515, IMG submission 194513) | Populus trichocarpa ectomycorrhiza microbial communities from riparian zone in the Pacific Northwest, United States - 17_EM | ecosystem: Host-associated > Plants > Roots > Unclassified | place...
GCAGGGGCCGCTTTACAAGCCCACCATAAGCAAGACGACGGGAAGACGACGCCGCCCATGCCGTGGAACGACAATGCTGGCCCTGGTCCCTGGGGTTCTCCGCCGCCGAATGGCGACAAGGACAACACCGATCGGCCCAACCCCGGCCCGCGCCGGCCCGCCGGTGGCCCCAGGAACGAGGGTCCGATCGACCTGAACCAGGCGCTGGAAGATCTGACGGATCGCGTTCGTCACTATTTCAAGGGCCCAGACCGTCCCCGCGCCGTCGCCACGGCGGCCGGCGCGGTGATCGCCGTGTGGGCGCTGAGCGGCGTCTATGTGGTCCAGCCCGATCAGCAAGGCGTCGTCAGCACCTTCGGGGCCTATTCGCGCACGGCCTCTCCTGGCCTGCGCTACCACCTGCCCTTCCCCATGGAGAAGGTCGAGAAGGTTTCGGTCACCTCGCTGCAGCGCATTGACATCGGCGGCGCGCCCGGCGCGCCCCTGCCCGACGAGAGCCTGATGCTGACCGGCGACGAGAACATCGTCGATCTCAGCTTCGCGGTGCAGTACCGCATCTCGGACCCGGCCAAGTACCTGTTCAGCCTGCGCGACCCCGACGACGCCATCAAGGCGGTCGCCGAGAGCGCGATGCGCGAGGTGGTCGGCAAGACCGCCCTGCAGCCCATCCTCACCACCGCCCGCGGCCAGGTGCAGGATCAGGCCGGGAACCTGACCCAGGCGATCCTCGATCGCTATGGCGCCGGGGTGTTCATCGACAGCGTGCAGATCCGCGCGGCCAATCCGCCGCCGCCGGTCATCGCCGCGTTCCAGGACGTCAACACCGCCAGCCAGAACGCCGAGGCCAAGGTCAACACCGCCAGGGGCGAGGCCGCCAAGATCAAGCAGGCGGCCATCGGCTATCGTGAACAGGTCGTGCGCGAGGCCGGCGGTGAGGCAGCGCGCTTCAACCAGGTCTATGACCAGTACAGGTTGGCCCCAGCCGTCACCCGCGAGCGCCTCTACATCGAGACCATGCAGCGCGTGCTGGCCAACTCCAACAAGGTGGTGATCGACAGCAAGGGGGCCAGCGCGCCCGTCATCCTGCCGCCCGACGCCTTCCGTCCCAAGATCTCGACGGCCCAGATCAACGCGCGCAGCCTTCCGGGAGCCAGCCAATGACCCGCGACCGTCGCCTGATCGCCTACGCGGTCGTCGCCCTCGCGGCGTTCATCGTGCTGACCAACACCGTCTATCAGATCGACCAGCGCGAGCAGGCTCTGATCGTCCGGTTCGGTGACCCCGTGCGGGTGGTCGAGCGCCCTGGCCTCAGCTTCAAGACCCCGTTCATCGAGCACGTGGTCCGCTTCGACAAGCGCAACATCGCCATCGAAGCCGAGCAGGAAGAGATCATCGCCGCCAACCAGGAACGCCTGGTCGTCGACGCCTTCGTCCGCTACCGCATCACCGACCCTCGCCAGTTCTTCAAGACCTTGCGCGACGAGCGTACGGCGGCCGATCGCCTGACCCGGCTGGTCAACTCATCGCTGCGCCAGGAACTGGGCCGCGCCTCGTCGGAGGAGATCATCTCCGGCGGCCGCGCCGCCCTCACCCGGCGCACGCGTGACGACATGATCCGCCGCGCGGCCGGTTCGGACTTGGGCGTGCAGATCATCGATGTGCGGATCAAGCGCGCCGACCTGCCCGAAGCCAACCAGAAGGCGGTGTTCGAGCGCATGCAGACCGCTCGCCAGCAGCAGGCGGCCGAACTGCGGGCCATCGGCGACCAGCAGCGGCAGGAGATCATCGCCACCGCCACCGGCGAGGCCGAGAACATCCGAGGCGAAGGCGACGCCAAGCGCTCGGAACTGTTCGCCTCCAGCTTCGGTCGCGACCCCAGCTTCGCGGCCTTCTATCGCTCGATGCAGGCTTATGAGGCGTCGCTTGGCCAGGGAGACACCACCTTGGTGCTTTCGCCCGACAGCGCCTTCTTCAAGTACTTCCAGAAGGGCCCGCAGGGTTAGTAGGATCGGGGCCGCGGGATTCGTTTCCGCGGCCCTTCTACTTCAAGGACAACCCATGCGCCGTCTCGCGGTCCTCGCCTGCCTCTTCGCTTGCCTGACCTCCGCCCCGGCGCTCGCCGCCCCACTTGAAGTTCGGGTGGTTGTCGTGACCGCCTTCGAGATCGGCGCGGACACCGGCGACATGGCCGGCGAGTTCCAGGCCTGGGCCCAGGTCATGCCGCAGAAGATCCCGTTCAAGGCCGGCTTCCGCGACCTGCGCTACGATCCGGCCAAGAAGACGCTCCTGCTGTCGACCAGCATGGGCACCAACCGGGCGGCGATCTCGACCATGGCGCTGGGCTTGGACCCGCGCTTCGACCTCAGCAAGGCCTACTGGCTGGTGGCCGCCATCGCCGGGGTCAATCCTAACCAAGGCTCGGTCGGTTCGGCCGCCTGGATCGGCGCGGTGATCGACAGCGACTTCGGCTACACGATCGATCCGCGCGAGACGCCCAAGGCCTGGGCGATCGGCCAGATCCCCTTCCACCGCAAGGCCCCCTACGAGGGTCCGCCGGCGCCCGATAGCGAGAACCTGTTCCCGCTCAACACGTCGCTGCGCGACTGGGCCTTCGACCTGACGCGCGATGCGGCGATCCCCGACAACGACGCTCTGAAGGCCTTGCGCACGCCCTATGTCGGCCTGCCCAAGGCCCAGACGCCGCCGACGGTGCTGAAGGGCGACGAGGTCAGCGGCCAGGCCTTCTGGCACGGCGAGATCCTCAATCGGCACTACGAAGCCTGGGCCAACTATTGGACCGGCGACCAGGACGGCTTCGTGATGACCGGGATGGAGGACACCGGCGTGATCGCGGCGCTCGACGCCCTGGGCCGTGTGGGCCGCGTCGATCCCAAGCGGGTGCTCGTGCTGCGCACCGCCAGCAACTACACCACCCCGCCCCCCGGCGGCGACGCGGCGACCAACCTGCTGGGCGAACACACCGGCGTGCCGGCCCTGCAGTCGTCGCTCGACGCGGCGTTCAAGGTCGGCGGCGTGGTGGTGGATGAGCTGGTGAAGAACTGGCCGCGCTACGCGGATGCGGTTCCGGGCAAACCCTAGACAGCAAAAGGCCGCTCCAACGAGAGGCCTTTTCAGTTTCAGGCTTGCTCTAAAGTCTAGCGCTCAACCACCTTGCGCTGCATCGGAGCCAGCTTGGCCAGCAGTTTGTTCTGGGCGAAGAACGGCACCTTTTCCGCGTCCATCGCCAGTTGCAGGTTCTCGACAAGGGCGTTGAAGTCCTTGTTGGTGACGCCCATGTCCTTGTGGACGGCCGCCATGTCCCGGCCCGTATAGGCGCAGCCGCCGCCCAGCACGTAGCAGAACTGCTCGGCCAGGGTCCGCTTCAGGCGCGGCACGTCGGTGGTGGCGAAGATCTCCTTGATGCGCGGATCGGCGATGCTGCGATCCACCGTCGCGGCGGCGATGCGAGCCAGGCCTTCCTTGCCGTGGAAAGCCTCGAACACCTTGGCGTCGCTCATCGGCGTCGCGTCGGCGTTGGCGTTGGACTGGGTGTAGGGATCGACCGGCTTTTCGTCCTGGGCCAGAGCGGCGCCGGACAGGCCCAGGGTGATGACGGCGGCGAGGGCCGCGCTCTTGGTGAAACGACGCATCGAGCGCTCTCCTAGAAGCCGGCTTGCAGCGAGACGTAGAGGCCCCGCTGGTTCTTGAACGTGGCGATGTCGCCCAGGTCGACATAGGCGGCCGTCACCGACACCGTCTTGTTGATCGCATAGGCCGCGAACAGGTCCATCCAGTCGTCTTCCTTGGCGAAGCCGAGGTTGCTGGGTTTGGTGCGGTACTCGGCGCCGACGACGAAGCGCTTGCTGAGCAGCAGCCCGGCCGAGCCTTCGAACTGGGCCTTGTAGCTGTCGCTCTTGTCACCGCCGAAGCCCAGCAGACCGGTCTGGTTGGCCTTGGTGGCTCGGACCGTACCGTTCAGCACCAGGCTCTGGTTGAGCAGCAGCTTGGTGGCGGCGACATAGTAGTCGACGCCGCTGTCGTGCTGGCCGCCGACGGCGTGGACGATGGCCTCCTGATTGTTCTTCTTGTACTGGGCGCCGACCGAGACCTGCGGGATCCAGCTGTCCTGCGTATAAACCGCGTCGCCCAGCACCCTAACCTTTGCGCCGAAAATGCTCTGCTTGAAGGTGAAGCCCTTGCCCAGACCCAGCTTGGCGCCGGTCGGGCCAGTGTCGAATTCCTGACGCGCCGCCGACAGCTCAACCCGGTCGTGGAAGCCCACCGCGCCGCCATAGGCCCGCAGCTTGTAGTCGGAGACGTCGACATAGGTGGCGTGGACCTTGCCGCCGATCCCATGACTGGTCTCGTTGCCGGCGATGACGCCCCAGGTGGCCAGACCCCCGCCCGCGCCGCCTTCCAGCGAACTGACGCCCCCGGTCAGCAGCAGCTTGCCGCCGGTTTCGATCTCGGCCGCCGCCGCACCGCCGGCCAGCGTCAAGCCGCCGGCCAGGGCTCCGCCCAGGCCAAGTTTCCGCAGAAGATGAAGGTTCATGAAATCCCCCCGTCGGCCCGGCGCGCCCCTGCCCGCCCCGACGTTTCGGGTTCGAAGAGTCAGTCAGAAGACTTTACAGAACCTTTCCAGAGCAAAAGCGCAGTACGACTGAAGGTCGCGGACCCAAGACTGCTGTTAACGTCGATTTCACTCGCAAGCGTTTATTTATGCGACATGAAACTTGTCGCGGCACTTCTCATGGTTGTGTTCATGGCCGGCAGCGCCGTGGCCGGCAACCTCACGGTCACGGTCAAGGGGACCGACGGGAAGCCCGTTCCCGACGCCGTGGTGACGGTCTATCCCGGCGGTCAACCGACCAAGGGGCCGATCAAGTTCGCCTGGCCCTATCGCGTCGCCCAGCAGAACATCCAGTTCACACCCTTCGTGTTGATCGTGCCGGCCGGCGCCGAGGTGTCGTTCCCGAACCTCGATAAGGTTCGCCACCACGTCTATTCGTTCTCGGCGGGCAACAAGTTCGAACTCAAGCTTTACGGCCACGAAGAGAACCGCACGGTCAAGCTGCCCGCCGTCGGCGTGGCGGCGATCGGCTGCAACATCCACGACCAGATGGTCGGCTTCATCAAGGTGGTCGACACCGCCTACGCCGCCAAGACCGACGCCAATGGCGTGGCCACGATCCGCGACATTCCCAACGGCGCCGTCGTGGCGCGGGTCTGGCATCCGTATCTGCGCGGCATGAAGAACGAGAAGACCCTGGCCTCAACCTCGGTCGGCGGCGACACCAAGGAAGCCGTCTCGATCGAGCTTCGCGCTCCAGCCCCGCACCACTGACGCGCGCCGTGTTCAACCGCCTCCAGACCAAGCTGACCGTTCTCTACGCCGGGCTGTTCGCCCTGGCGCTGAGCCTGGTCGCCGTCACGGTCTATCTGGCGATCGCGAGCAACGCCCAGCAGACCGTCCGCAAGGAGCTGGCGGCTTCCGGGACGGTGTTCGACCGGGTCTGGGCGCTGCGCACCCAACGCCTGCAGGACGGCGCCGACCTGCTGTCGCGTGACTTCGGCTTCCGCGCCGCCGTCGCCACCCACGACGTCCCGACCGTGGAGTCGGCGATCACCAATCTGCGCCAGCGCATGGGCCTGGACCTGGCCTTCATCGTCGGCGTGGACGGTGACGTGGTCGGGGTCGACCCCTCCCGGTTCGACGTCGAGAAGCTGTGGGCGGCGCTCGACGCGCGGGACGGCGCCCAAGGCGTCTTCGTCGTCAACGACAATCCCTACCAGGTGATCTCGGCCCCGATCATGGCCCCGACCCTGACCGGCTGGATCGTCTTCGCCGCCAAGCTCGACAACAAGGAAATGCAGGCGCTGGAGCGTCTGTCGGCCATCGACCTCGACGCCCAGGTCTTCGACCAGCGTAACGGGACCTGGATCACCGACGACACCGGCTTTGATCCCAAGCGGGTCGGCGCCTATGTCGGCCAGGCCTTGCGCGACAAGACCCATGAGCCGGGCCTGCTGAAGGCCGGCGGCCAGGACAACCTGGTGCTGGTCAAGCCGCTGAAGTCCCTGAGCCATGACGGTTCGGCCGCCCTCGTCCTGCGCTATCCCATGGCCCAGGCCCTGGCGCCCTATCGCCCGCTGTTCACCGCCGTGATCATCGCCGGCCTGATCGGCGCGATCCTGGTGGTCGCCGCCAGCTGGGCCCTGTCACGCGGCCTGGCCAAGCCCATCGCCGCCCTGGACGACGCCGCCCGCCGGCTGCAGCGCGGCGAGGACGTCCGCGTCGAGGTCCAGACCCACGACGAGATCGGCCGCCTGGCCGACAGCTTCAACCTGATGGCTTCCGAGATCCGCGACCGCGAGGCCAGGATGACCCATCAGGCCCTGCACGACGAGGAAACCGGCCTGCCCAATCGGCGAGCCCTGGAACGCGCCATCGCCGATCGCATCGCCGCCGCCGGACCGGGCGAGCAGGTGGTGATCACCGCCACCGGCCTGGATCGTTTCACCTTCGTACGCGGCGCGATCGGCTATGCCCTGGCGACCCAGCTGATCATCGAACTGGGCGCGCGGATCGGCGCCGTCGCGCCCAACGCCCTGATCGGCCGCCTGACGACCTCGACGCTCTGCGTCGTCTCGACCCTGACCAACCTGGAAGCGGCCCTGCTCCGGATCGAGGCCGCGCTGAGCGGCCTGGAGGCTCCGCTCCGCCTGGGCGGCGAACTGGTCGACGTGAACATGACCGCCGGCGTCGCCGCCACCGGGCGCGACGGCGTGAGCGCGACGGGCTTGATCGAACACGCCCTGATCGCTCTGGATCAGGCTCGCGCCGCCCATCGCAAGGTGATGGCCTTCGACGCCACGGCCTATGGCGATCCCGCCGGCAACCTGTCGCTGATGAGCGAGATGCTGGACGGCGTGGCCTCGGGCGCCCTGTTCATCCACCACCAGCCCAAGCTGGACCTGCGCACCGGCCAGATCACCGGCGTCGAGGCCCTGGTCCGCTGGAACCATCCGACCCGCGGCCTGATGGCGCCCGACCTGTTCGTCGGCATGGCAGAGGAGACCGGCCATATTCGGGCCCTCACCGACTGCGTGCTGACCCAGGCCATCGCCGACCAGGAGACGCTGCGCCAGGCTGGCCATGAGGTGCTGATGTCGGTCAACATCTCGGGCCGCCTGATCGACGACGCCGACTTCGCCGAAAGGGCCATCGCCCAGGTCGCCGAGGCCGGGGCTCGCGTCTGTTTCGAGATCACCGAGACCGCCGTGATCGGCAATCCCGACGTCGCCTTGGGCGTGCTGGAACGCTTCGACGCGGCCGGTATCAAGGTGTCGATCGACGACTACGGCTCGGGCCTGTCGTCCCTGGCCTATCTGAAACAGATCCGCGCCGACGAACTGAAGATCGACAAGGCCTTCGTGATGACGCTGGAAGCCGGCGGCAAGGACGCCCTGCTGGTCAAGTCCACCGTCGACCTGGCCCACAGCCTGGGCATGAAGGTCACCGCCGAGGGCGTCGAGACCCGCGAGGCCCTGGCCGTGCTGCAACTGATGGGCTGCGATATCGCCCAGGGCTATCACATCGCCAGGCCGATGCCGCTCGAGGCGCTGAAGACGTTCCTCGCCAACTGGTCGATCGAGCTGCCGGCGGAAACTCCGAACGAAGCCCTGCGCACCGCCTAATCTGGCTTGTCATCCCGGGCGTAGCGAAGCGAAGACCCGGGACCACCACAAGCTCAGCGCTTCCTGCGGTCCCGGCTCGGCGCGCTTCGCGCTTGGCCGGGATGACAGTTCAAATCGTCAAACCGACGCCTTCAGCAGATCCAGCACCACGTGCAGGCTGTCGGCGATGTGGATGCACTTATCGTGCATCTCCTCGTTCGGATCGAGGATGTCGGGCACCATCACGGTCATCATGCCGGCGGCGTGAGCCGCGCGGACGCCGGGGTGGGAGTCCTCCAGCGCCAGGCATCGCGCGGGATCGACGCCAATGCGGCGGGCGGCTTCCAGATAGGGATCGGGGTGCGGCTTGTGGCGCTGGACGTCGGCGTTTGCGACCACGGCGTTGAAGCGGCGCAGCAGGTCGAAACGCCCCAGATACTTCTCGACCGAGGCGATCCCGTTCGAGGTGGCGATGGCGCGCGGCAGGCCGATATCGTCCAGATAGTCGAGGATCTCGATGACGCCGGCCTTCAGCTTGGTCTCGGCCTGCAGCAGGTCCTCGACGTCGCTCCACACCCGTTCGAGATAGGCCTGGACCGGGAAGTCCTCGCCATACAGGCCGCGCAGCATCACGGCGCTCTCGGGATTGGTCTTGCCCACCATCGCCGCATAGATCTCGCCGGTGAAGGTGATGCCGAACGTCGAACCGGCCTCGATCATCGCGGCGCGATAGACGATCTCGGTGTCCAGCAGCAGGCCGTCCATGTCGAAGACCACCGCCTCGACGCGGCGCGGGAAGCTCACGAAACGAACTCCGAAGCCTTGTAGCCCTGGAAGTAGAGCAAGGCGGTGAGGTCGGCGTGATCGACCTTGGCGTGGGCCTGGGCCGCGACGATCGGCTTGGCGCGGTAGGCGACGCCGAGGCCGGCGACTTCGATCATCGCCAGGTCGTTGGCGCCGTCGCCCACGGCCAGGGCGTCGGCGGGCGTCAGGCCCAAGGCCGAGGTCTCCTCGCGCAGGGCGGCCAGCTTGGCCTCCTTGCCCAGGATCGGATCACCGACCTGACCGGTCAGCTTGCCGCCCTCTTCGATCAGGGTGTTGGCGCGGTTCAGGTGGAAGCCCGCCGCTTCGGCCACCCGGCTGGTGAAAAAGGTAAAGCCCCCCGACACCAGTGCGCAGCGCGCGCCGTGGGCGGCCATGGTCTGGACCAGGGTCTTGGCCCCGGGGTTGAGCCGCACGCGATCGTCGTAGCAGCTCTGCAGGGCGTCGACCGACAGGCCGGTCAGCATGCCGACACGTTCACGCAGAGCGCCTTCGAAGGCCAGTTCGCCGCGCATGGCGCGCTCGGTGATCTCGGAGACCTGCGCCTTGACCCCGGCGAAATCGGCCAGCTCGTCCAGGCACTCGACGTTGATGATGGTGGAGTCCATGTCGGCGATCAGCAGGCGCTTCCTGCGGTTCTCGCTGGAGGTCACCGCGAAGTCGACCGGCAGACCGTCCGTCGCGGTCTTGGCGGCGGCGTGCAGTTCGGCCTGCTCGCCTTCGACCGCGATTTCGACCGCGTCTGGACCCAGGACATCCCCCGCGCCGCGACCGAAGAGAGCGACGGCGCGCGCCAGGGCGCTGGCGTCGGGGCTGACGAAGACGACGATCTGGACCATGGCGCGGGGCGTAGACCGGCGCGCCGTCGAGATCAACCTTCCCTGGACCTCGAACGGTGCTAAGGCCAAGCTCGCGCGAACGCGGAGGGATCCGATGGCCGAGACCCGCAAAGAAGATCTGGCGACCGCCGCCGCGATCGGCGTCATCGCGGCCGGCCTGGCAGCGATCGCCCACGAAGCCGCCGGCCATGGCGGCGCCTGTCTGGTCCATGGCGGCAAGGTGCTGTTGCTGTCGAACGTCTATTTCCGCTGCGCGCCGCCCGCGCCGATCGTCGACCTGGCCGGCCCCCTGGGCAATCTCGCGGTTGCCCTCGTCGCTCTGCTGGCCCTGAACCTGCGCAAGACGGCGGGCGTGGCCGAGCGCCTTTTCCTGTCGCTGTTATTCGCCTTGAGCGCCTTCTGGCTGGCGGGCCTGCTGCTGGTCTGCGGCCTGACCGGTGAAGGCGACGCCGCGTTCTGGGCGCGGGATACGCTAAGCGCGCCATCGACCGTCTGGCGTCCCGTCATGACGATCCTGGGCGCGGGTCTCTATGTCGTGGCGATCGTGACCACCGCCCGTTTGGCGCCCCCTGGCCCAGCCTCGCGCGTTCGCATCGCCTGGCTGGCCGGCGCGCTCGGCATGGTGCTGACCGCGCTCGCCTATAAAGGCTCGCCCCTGGCCGGCGACGTACGAGAAGCCGTCGTCGAGGC
>Ga0307515_10026277_pt1 | contig 10028 bp, 7 predicted proteins | sample 17_EM_MG_FD_194513 | JGI IMG/M metagenome (GOLD analysis project Ga0307515, IMG submission 194513) | Populus trichocarpa ectomycorrhiza microbial communities from riparian zone in the Pacific Northwest, United States - 17_EM | ecosystem: Host-associated > Plants > Roots > Unclassified | place...
TAAAACGTATTTACATTGAAAACCACCCCACCTTTTCCCAAAGGGATGCCTTTGGCACAGGCACCCCTCCAAAGGAGGAGAATGGAGACAGCAATTCCTCTCTTTTAGAGGGGTGGTCGAAGACCGGGGTGTTCATAAACCTAAGTATAATTAATTAACATCTATTAGCTACAGATTAGCAGATTTTAATCAGTTAATCTGTGGTTATTTTTTAATGATTTACCAAACTTTCCAATTTAGGTTTTTGGTTTCGTTTCTTGTTGTAGGTACTTGTAAGCCAGCAGTTAATTCGGCCACTCGTTTATTTACGTATTTTTTTAGATCAGTTACAGTTGCGTGTGGATTTGTTTGCATATACTCTAATATGCTGTAACTAAATACACCATTTTTTAAATCGTTTTTTTCTAATGCAAATTGAGTTCCTGCCGCTGCAGAAATTACAGTTGCTCCGGTACTTCTACCCACGTTTACAAATAATTGTTGCATCAATTCTAAGCTCGTTTTCATATCGCCTTTTTTTGAACCCGTGTTGATCACTTTCACTCCTTTTCCGCCTTGTGTTTTATTAGCAGCTAAAGTAGATGCTGCATTATTTATTTTCAGCAATTCATCTTTATCTAGCTCTCCACTATGGCAAGCATCAATTAGCATTAATTTTTGTCGAGATGGAATATTGTCAAGCAAGTTTTCTAGTGCCTCATAAGAAAGTCCATTCTGTTCTGGCTTTTCAAAATTTACAGCAAAGGTAGAGAGAAAATAGTCGTAATCTTTGCTCAACAAGCCATGACCAGAATAAGCAATTATTACTTTGTCATTTACATCGCTTGTTTTTAATTTCTCTTTTAAAGCAATTACATTTGCTACAGTAACTTGCTGGTTAAAAAGGGTATCGATAATTATCTGGTCTCCATATTTTGTTTTAAGCGCTTTGGCCTGATCCCGGATGTCCTTTACACTCCATTGCAGATTGTTCTGGCTCTGTGAAAATTGATCTATGCCAATACCCACAAAAAAGAGTTTTATTGATGATGATTTTTCTGGTTTAAAGTTGATAGTGAGTGGCATTTTAAAACTTTCTGCACCATTGATATTTGTAACCGAACTTTCTATAATGTTGTTTCCATCACTTAGTTTGATTACAATTGTGGTATCAATTTCTTTTGTCTTTTTGTCTTTTAAACTGATGCCTCTCATACCAAAAATAGGATTTTCGTTTACCCAGACATTAAAGCGATCTAAATTATAACTTTCATCTTTGCCTTTAATTTGTAAAGTTAGCTGTTGCTTTTGTTGGTCTAATGCTATAGTGGCTCTATTACTAAAATCAGCCTCTGGCACATTATAACCTGATCTAAACGAGGCAGTGTCTATACCTAGTTTTTTAATACGTTTTTCGTAAGTTTTCTTATAAGATTGTATCAATGCAGTATCTACGCTTCCAATTGCTTGCAATACCTTGTCTGGTCTATTGTAACGGATGTCTAATTGATCAAATGTAATTACCTTAATGTCTTTTGTTACATAATACAACAGTTTTGCAGCATTCGGGGTCGACATGTAATATCCCGAAGGCAGTGTAAGGATAAAATCATCGGTGTTAAGTGCAACTAAAGAATACAATTGATTACCGCTATTTAGATCGAAAAAGATTACTTCACTGTTTCTTTTGCAAATGATTCTCTTAAGGTCAAATGAGACGCTTTGAAATATGGTGTTTTTACCTACCATAATACTTTTGGTTTGTTTGCCAGAATTGACATCCCAAATTTTAATAGTTTGGTCATCCGAGGATGTTAAAATTTGTTTTCCATCTGGCGAATAAAGAGCATTTCTTACATAATCAGTATGCCCAGTTAGGTTATGAATTATCTTCCCGGTACTTACATCCCATATTTTAGCCCCTTGTTGTCCAGCAGCTAATATAGATTTGCCATCTGGCGAAAAATCGATAGAAGATACATATTGAATGTAACCTTCAAAATCAAAAATTAATTGACCAGTATTAACATCCCATAGTTTAACTATGTTGTCTGATGCAGCTGTAATGATAGTTTTACCATCTGGAGAGAATTTTGCAAACTTGATTTCGAAAGCATGGCCTTTAAAAGTATAAATTAAATTACCAGTTTTAGCCTCCCATAATTTTGCAGAAAGATCATTTGCGGGGCCGGTAGATGCTGTTAAAATTTTGTCTCCATTTGGAGAAAAGGAAGCAATATCAGCACCATATTTACTTTCGTGACCTTTTAATGCAAGTGCTAACTTTTTATTGGTTAAATCCCAAACCTTTGGAGTTGCGTTCCAGAAACCTGTTGTTAGCAATGTTTTTTGATCTAGCGATACTTTCGCAGAGGTTAGAACCGCACCTTCACCAAGTAAGATATCTTGAATTAATTTGCCGTCCTGGGCTTTTCTAATCTGAGCGCCCATTTCGGTAAATGTGAATATATCTTCATCGTTAGCTATAAACTTTGCATTTTTTAATGATCCTTGATCATCAATTGTAAACGATACTTGTAATTTGCCAGTTAAGGTTTCCCATTTCTTTACTAACTCCCCCTCTGTTGCTGTAAGAAATGATTTTCCATCCTTAGCAAATTCAGCATTCAGTAAAACCTTACTGTGTCCAGTAAATGTGTTTTTTAAGCTGAAGTTTTTAACATCCCAAGTCTGAACATTGTCATTTGCACCTATGCTTAATAATTCACTGCCATCTTTAGAAAAGGAGATGGTGTAAATTGGGTTTTCATCGTCTTTTATTTCTTTGATTAATGTACCATTACCTGCATCCCAAATTCTGAGAGGTTGGTCATAACCAATTGATATTATTTTGGTGCCATCCATTAAATAGGCCACATCAATTACCTCACGGGTATGTCCTTTCAATATAAATTTTAATTTTCCAGTGGCAAGATCAATAATCTTTGGGCTATTATTTTCTAGAGTGGTTATGGCTAAGCTCTTGCTATCTGGAGAAAATCTGACAGAATTAATTCGGAATTTCCCTCCAGCAAAGCTATATAACAAACTGCCTACTTTTGCATCCCAAGCTTTTACTGTAAAATCATCTGAAACGGTGGTAATTATCTTTCCATCAGGTGAAAAAGCAGCCGTATTTATAGCACCTTTATGGCCAGTTAATTTTGAAATCAATTTTCCAGTTTCGGCTTCCCAAATTATGGCAGATTTGTCTGATGAGGCTGTTAAAATTGTTTTGCCATCTGGCGAAAACTCTATACTATTTATCCCTTCAGTATGGCCTTGGGTTTCAAATATCAATTTTCCATTATTTGTATCCCAGCAACGTAAAGGTGCATCATCAGATATCGTATATATCCTGCTTCCATCTAAAGAGAACCTAATATCGCGAACTCTATAGGTATGTTTAATGGTAAATAGGCTATCGCCAGAAAGAACCGACCATATTTTTGCAGTATTATCCCATGATGCTGTAGCAACTAATTTTCCATTAGGCGAAAACTCAGCATTCATTATATCTTTAGTATGTCCCTCCAAATTATGAATTAGATAGCCGTCTCTGCTACTCCATATTTTTGCGGTAAAATCTTCGCTAGCAGTAATAATTAGTTTACCATCAGGGGAAAATTTTGCATCATGAATCGATTTTGTATGACCAATAGGCAACATTAGTTTTGGTTCTTGCGCTTTTGATATTAGAGATAAAAGAAAAAAGAAGAGTGTAAAAAAGTATCCTATTTTTGGTAAAGCGCTTTTACAAACTGAAAAATTAGAAATTACCATAATTGAAATAATGCTGCTTCAATTTACCATCAAATTTTAGTTTAACCAATACCTAATAAGTGGTATATTTTTTGAAGGAAATAAAAATTAAATTAGGAATTGAAAAGCCTTTTAAGCTTATTCTTGAGGAATATTTTATGGTTTTTAGGATAATATAGTTTAAAGGTTTGTTTTAATTTTAACAATCAATTAATCCTTCTTACGTTTATCTTGTCATACAATTGTAATTGCCAAATAGTTATGAAAAAGATTCACAGTTTCTACGTTTGCCTTCTTGCATTTAGTTGCGGAATAGTTTTTTCTTCGTTTGTAAGAAATTCAACTTCAGAAAAATTTACGTTGCCCTACAAAAAGGCTGGCTTAACAGAACAACAAGCAGCAGCACATTTATTAAGTCGTTTTACTTATGGTGCTAAGGCTGGTGATGTTGATGCAGTTGTAAATGAAGGCTTAGAAAAATGGTTAACGCAACAGTTAGATGGTAAGCAAGAAGATGCAAACCTTAATCAGATGTTAGCAAAGTTAGAAGACATTAACTTAACCAATACGGAGGTTGAGAATATTTATCCAAGAAATGCCCAAATTGTTCGCTATGCAGTTAAGGATGGTGTAATCCACAAAGATTCTGTAAACAAAGCTAACGGCAAGGAGTATAGAGCACAGATTTTAGCCTATATGAAAACAAAAGGCTATAAACCTCAGCAAGAATTATATCGTCAGTTTATCAACCAAAAAATATTAAGAGCAACTTATACCAATAACCAGTTGCAAGAATTAATGACAGATTTTTGGTTCAATCACTTCAATGTTTCCTTAAGTAAAAACCAATGCGCTTCTTATGTGCCTGCTTACGAGCGAGACGTTATTCGCCCAAATGTATTTGGTAAGTTCGAAAACTTGGTTTTAAGTACAGCTAAATCTCCTGCAATGCTGATGTATCTAGATAATTTTACCAGCGCTGGAACTAATGTGCCTATGGAAAATGCAGGAAACGATATGCAAATGGCTGGAAATGCTCAACAACAACAACGCAGAAAGAAATTCCAACAAGTTGTTCAAAAGAATAAATTACAGCAGGGAAAAGGCAAAAACGGATTAAATGAAAACTACGCTCGTGAGGTAATGGAATTACATACTTTGGGTGTAGATGGTGGTTATACGCAAAGCGATGTAACACAAGCTGCTCGTGTGTTAACCGGCTGGACAATTGCGCCAATGGGCGATAATGGTTATGGCGCTCCAATGAAAAAATTGATGGAAACCGTCGGACAAGAAAATCTAGTTAAACGCGGTTTCGTGTTAGATGGTGATTTTATTTTTGCTGTAAATCGTCACGATAATGGAGAGAAAGTAGTTTTAGGTAAAAAATTCCCAGCTGGTGGTGGTTACGAAGAAGGAGTGGAGCTATTAAAAATGTTGGCTCATCATCAATCTACCGCTAAATTTATTTCTAGAAAATTAGCAACTCGTTTTGTGAACGATAATCCACCTCAAAGTTTAATAGATAAGATGGCAAAAACGTTTTTATCAACTGATGGGGATATTAAAAGTGTATTGATTACAATGGTTAGTTCACCAGAATTTTGGTCTAAGGAAGCTTTAAGAGAGAAAACTAAATCGCCTTTTGAATTAGCCATTAGTGCAGTTAGAAGTTTAGATGCTAAAGTTGCTCAACCCTACCAATTATATACTTGGATTAGCAAAATGGGCCAGCAAATGTATTATTACCAGGCGCCTACAGGTTTTCCAGATAAAGGACAATATTGGATAAATACTGGTTCTTTGTTAAATAGAATGAATTTTGGTTTGGCATTAGCCTCACAAAGAATTCCGGGTATCACTTTTAGTTTGGCAAAGATGAATAACAATCACGAGCCAGAAAGTGCAGAAGCTGCTTTGGTTATTTATAGCAAACTCTTTATGCCAGAGCGTAAATTAGACGAAACAATTGCTCGCTTAAAGCCAATGCTTAACGACCCAAATTTGGAAACAAATGTGGCAAATGCGGCACAGAAATCGGCACCACCACAGCAAATGAATACCATGGCAAATGAAGATGCCAATATCATGGATGATGGTGGTCAAAAAGGAAAAGGTAAAAAGGCATTTGCAAACGCAACACCACAACAAAAGGCAGGTACAAATACAATGTTGTCTCAAGTTGTAGGCGTAATTATAGGTTCACCAGAGTTTCAACGTAAATAAGAATATCATGACAAGTAGAAGAGGTTTTATCAAAGCCGGCGGACTGGCATTATTTGGAATTGGTTTAGGCGGTATTCCCGGCTTTTTAGCTGATGCTGTAGCGGGGACAACTACGCCAGGATTATTTAAAAAGAAAAAAATATTAGTTTGTATCTTTCAAAGAGGTGCAATGGATGGCTTAATGGCAGTAACCCCATTTACCGACCAATATTTAAAAGCGGCTAGACCAGGTTTGTTCATGACCGCTGCGCAAGGCGGAAAAAACAAACCATTGATTGACCTTGATGGCAAATTTGGATTACACCCTTCGATGAGTGCTTTTGAACCGATGTTTCGCGAAAAACGCATGGCAATTGTGCATGGTATTGGCTCACCAAACAACACACGTTCGCATTTTGATGCACAAGATTACATGGAATCTGGAACTCCATTTAATAAAGGAACTGCAAGTGGCTGGTTAAATAGAGCAGTTGGCTTATTAGGCCATGATGCGGCAACAACTCCTTTTCAAGGTGTTAGTTTAACTTCGTCGTTACCAAGGTCTTTTTATGGGGATAATCCTGCAGTTGCGATAAAAAACTTGGCAGATTTTAATATTCAGTTGAAAGGTAATCAGGCAGGTGCTAACATGGCTTCAAAAAGTTTTGAGGATTTATATGACCAAACTTCATCTGGCTTGCTTAAAAATACAGGCAAGGAAAGTTTCGATGCCATTAAGATGTTAGATAAAGTTGATACAAAAAACTACAAACCAGAAAATAATGTAGTTTATCCAGCTACGGCTTTAGGAAACTCATTAAAACAAATTGCACAACTCATTAAAATGGATGTTGGAATGGAAGTAGCATTTGCAGAATCTGGAGGTTGGGATACGCACTTTAATCAAGGTACAGAAACTGGAATTTTTGCTCGTAACGTAAATGATTTGAGTGAAAGTATGATGGCTTTTTGGAATGACATGGGTAAATATCAGGATGAAGTTACCGTAATGACAATGACAGAATTTGGACGTACTGTTGCACAAAACGGAACAGGCGGTACAGACCATGGCAGAGCTTCATGTAATTTTATTTTAGGTAATAGTGTAAGTGGTGGAATGGTTCACGGATTGGTAAATCCTTTAGCTAAAGAGAATTTAGAAGACGGTAGGGATTTAGCCGTAACTACAGATTTTAGAGCTGTATTTAGCGAAGTTGCTGATAAACATTTAGGCATACACAATGATAAAGTGCTCTTCCCAGATTGGTCTGGAAAACAGATTGGTGTGATGAGGGGAGTTTAAGAGAATTGCGTAATGCGTATTGCGATGTATTTCGAATAGAAAAAATGGTTGGTAAAAAGCGAGCCATTTTTTGTTTAGATACAATAACATATCGAAACATAGATTTTTGGTTTAGTCGAGATTTGCAATCTCGTCTTACCTAGCTGAGGATTTGAAATCCTCAATTAAGCGGGTCTGGATTGCAAATCCCGACCAAGGGGGGCTGCCTTGGTTTTCATTCCGTTGATATTCTATTGCTTCGTGCCAAGCTTTTTTTGGTCTGTTAGTTGGGTAACCTTCTTTGAGGCGGTATTTTTTTCGCTCTTCGGTAAAGCTCCACCAAGTTTTAGTAATGTCTTTTGTTTCTGCAAAATTTACTATTAATCTGAATTGGTCTTCAACGCAAGGGTCAATCCAATAGCCCTTTTTCTGTTCGTATTCATCTGTCAGTTTTGCTCCGTCCTTATTTTTTAGTTCATTGAGCGAATAGTAACCTAAAAATACCAAATCTTCGGCAAATTTTACCCCAATTGAAGGAATTGTTTGAAATTCAGCCAAAGCATAAATTTCCTTTGCTCTTTCGGTTGTTGAGTTTAGCAATACTTCCAATTCGTCAATTCCATAGTTAAGAATTTCAACTATTTTAACTTTATTCCTTTTTAGATTTGCTTTTTCAAGGTCGGTAAGTGGCAACTTAATATTAGTCTTCATCTTCTGCAAATTTAGTAGATAGTTATTAATGTCTTCAATAGAGAATTCTTGCCTGACTATAAATATATAACGGTTTACGGCTTTGCGATGTGGTGGGAATCTAAGCACAAAAGTTTAATCGAAGAACTGAACTTGAATTTAGCACTTCAGCCGCCATATTGCCAACCGATGTTAACAGCTGCTGTTTTCATCGTTCATTAACTATGTCAAATGGTGTCCCAAAAGAACCAACATTTTTTAAATACTCTTTATCTTCTTCTGTTAGTTCGTTTGTTCCAAGTCCAATGTCTTCCCAAACTTTTCCATCTTGTCGTTTAAGAGCAAATTCAACAGCTTCAATTTTCGGTTTTTTATTTAATCCCAAAATTGTCAAGTCCATAAATTGTCCTTGCTTAATTTCTCCTTTTGTTATTTCGCCTAAAAGGAAAAATTGTCTACCTGTCAACTGAAACGAGCTATTAAGTTTAAACTGTGCAACTGTAAGGTCGTGCCAACTGTGTCCACAATGCCGACATTGTCGTGCGTATGGTGTCCTTGCAAGTTTATTACATTTTGGACAGTTGTTGAAAAACACTTTGTCTGGGTTTTGGTCAATAATTCTATTTGCCGCATTCAATTCAAAGTTGTCGTAACCATTCATCAGTAAATCAAGAACGGACTGGTCAGAAGTCAACCAACCTTTTTCTCTATAAATTTTTTTAAGGTTTGTATTGTCGGAAGTCGAATGTTCAAGTTTATATGTTGAGTTGGTATGCTTAATAGCCATTCTTTCCGCACTTGTCAATAAGTGGGAAAAATAGTTAATGATATATTTTGCTGTTTCGTTGTCCACGCTTTGTCTGTTACGGTTGCTGCTAACGTTGTGGGGCTTTGCGTTCGGGCGGGATTTCGAAGCCGAAACTCTCAACTAATATACAAATTTCAATAGAAGTACAAAACTTGAGTTTTGCACTTCAGCCCGCCTGGCGCAAAACCCTTGTTAGCAGACGTTTTTTATCCTGTATAATAAGCTACAAATTCTCTAAGCAAGGAATAAATGTCCCTAAGTTCAAAATATTTAGGACTTACACCGCTTACATTTTCAAAATGATGTTTTCTGAATAACATTTTAGTTCTTGTCAAATGAAAATATTGAGAAACAACAATTATACTTTGAAAATTTAAACTGTCTTTTAATTTAAGTGTGTTTGTCACGGTTGCAAGGGTATTACTGCCCAAATTGTCAACGATTATTACACTGTCAGGCACATTGTGTTTAATTAAATACTCTTTCATTTTGTTTCCTTCATAAAACCCTTCTTTTCCAAGTCCACCACTAACAAATATTTTTTTTACTCGTCCAGAATTATAAAGATTAAGTCCACATTCCATACGTTTTTCAAGTCTTTCTGAAAGTGTCCCATCTTCATTTACCTTATTACCTAAAACGACTGCAATGTCTGCTTTCATTTTTTTGTCTGTCAAACCGTCAATAGTTATATAAATCAAATGTCCACAAACCCATAAAAACATTATGGAAATAAATATTTTGAATGTTCGTTTACGGTTTTTCATAAAATGTCTGCTAACTCGCTGCTTGGCGCAACTTTATCCGTTTTTAATCATTTTTAAACGAATATACACGTTTAACTTACTATTTATAACTTATGGTAAGTTTATAGTTCTTGGTGCCTAGCAACCGAACAAAAGACCCACTAAACGCTAAACTATAAACCTTATAGTAGCGGATAGAGGGACTGCAACTGCTATAAAATACTGACATTGTCCCAAAGGGACTCCTATGGAGTTTTTCTAAAAATCTTATTCCTTTGGTTAGGTTAAGCTTGATGTAGGTTAGTCGAGATTTGCAATCTCGTCTTTAAATAGCTGAGGATTTTAAAATCCTCAATTAGGGAGGTCTGGAATGGTCTGGATTGCAAATCCAGACCAACTTGTGGAGCTGGGAATCTATTTAGATATCAGTTTTACTCTTGTTGTTAATACAAGGGTAAAAACACTAAAAAATTACTCTCGTTTTTATAATGAAAGTAAAAACTACTCTCATTCAACTGTGAGAAGCGATTGTCGTTTGTGGACTGTTTGGTAAAAT
>Ga0307515_10026278_pt1 | contig 10028 bp, 7 predicted proteins | sample 17_EM_MG_FD_194513 | JGI IMG/M metagenome (GOLD analysis project Ga0307515, IMG submission 194513) | Populus trichocarpa ectomycorrhiza microbial communities from riparian zone in the Pacific Northwest, United States - 17_EM | ecosystem: Host-associated > Plants > Roots > Unclassified | place...
GGAGCCATCGGTCCCTGATGGGAAGATCAGGTTGTTACTTGGGACTCCACTAGGCGTGTCAAAAGCATAGGCGAGATTGTTAGCAAGCCGCGTTGCTTGCTTGAGGAGATCGTCCACTGCTGTAGCGTTTTGTGCTAAATTTGACAGAGGCCCTTTCAGGAAGTCATAGCCTGTTTCAATGAACCTTGGCCCCCTATCACATGATTTTCATCCTTACCGGAAAGCATTCCACCCATGTAGCGAATGGTGGTCTCGAAAAGAGAGACTCCATCAGCTGTGTGATCGAAGTCAATAGTGGGAATGTAATCCAATATTGTATTGACGATATCTGGAAGTTGCATTACACAAGCGGTGCTGAAAGCATCCACAGCACTCGCTCCCCAGCCATTTCTGTAAATCATCAGTCTAAACATCCTGAATTTTGAATGAGGTAAGTATGCACCTGGAGTCGCTGAAGCCGTTAGAGACAGGGTGCAACTCATCGTGAGGGAAAGCATATTGTTTATAGCCATTCCAAGCATGCACAAATGCTGCCTTCACGGCATCTGCTCTGTCTCGGTTCAAGGTGTGATTGTCAGCTCGCGGGATATTGCTGTGAGGAAGAGCCATGGCGGACAAAGCAAGCACAGCAACCAACGGCACAGCTAACCTCGAGTAATGCATGGTGAATTGGGGTAGTTTCAGCCTCTCAATTATTTCCCGAGCAATTCGCTGAGCGCTTGTCCTACGAAGACAGATCTTGTACAAGAACAACTCGCTGTAGAACAGAACAACGAGAGAATCAAGGCAACTCGATTATATACCGTACAAACCCAGTTTAGTAGGGTTACCCCTCCTTCCTAGAAAGATCGCAATTCGCCCTACCCTACTGCTCACTTGGGCGTCTTCAATCCTTCTGCCTTCATGGTTTCGGACCGGTGAATAAGTACCGAAGATCTCTCCATAAATTGGCTGTCCGATGAATAATCCTGGAGCCATCTGATCATGAGAGTGGCTCCTTCTCCTGACAGAAACCCAAATTGAGGAAACTCCACAACCGCTAAGGAATCGCAACTTCTGCAATTTGCCGCAATTAGAGAAACCATGCGCGGCATGGATGCACAATGTTCCTGGCGGAATTCTGGGGTCGTTGATCACCAAACAAGGGGGATCGTCAATGAGCTTCCGCAATGAGCTTAGGCGAGGGCATTACCAAGGGAAATCCAAGTAACGTTGTCCCAGTTAAACTCTTTCTTGCGTCGCATTAAAATTCGATAGCGGCGGATGTTGGCCCTCGTGCGGATTGATGCGAGTTCACAATGAAGTCCCGGAAGTTTATGTGTTCGGGGTATATGATTAGGTGAGTCCCCCCTGCTTCAAATCAAACACCATCAAAATCACATCTCGCGATCACATTTCGAATCCCGACAACAACGAGCAATCCGATGGGCAATCGCCGAATAATTGCCATTTCTCACACTGCAGTTTTGTTCCCGGAATCAGATATAAAGCCTGAGCAACACCTTTTCCGTGGCCGATAATCTCGAGCATCGAGATCACTCAGTCATGAAGCTCGTCCGAAACTGCCACCGAATTGGTGTGGAGTTTTGCTGAAGTTTTAAAGAGGGCCACGGAGCTGAAGAGCCAGGTTTCTAAGCCATGAATGCATATGCCAACTGCCGAAACAGCTTCCGCGCTCCTAGAACTCATAGAAGAAATCAACAAAGAATTATGAAAATAGGGCTTACCTCTTATCGTGCTGCCTGCAACTGCCAGAGGTAAAAGGGGCAGAAATCATCCCGACAGTGCTGGCATTCCATTTTGCTTTACTTCTTGGAGGAGTGTGGGTTTGTGGGATTTGATGGGAACGCTACTGCATATATCCGCTGCCTTCCTCGAGATGAGGTCGAGTGACTTGAACGTTGGGCGGCATCTTCGCTGGAAAATGGCCCGGCTTGGGTCAGCAGCAATTCGTTGACCAGGATTCGACACCACCGATAATGATCGTCTATTCTTGCGGTCCAGAAATCGCGATACCGATGCGACACGCCCTTGAGCATGACTGCTGTTTCTTCCGCGTGCTGTTCGAGCCTGTGTCGCAATGACTGGGGAAGCTGCATGTCCCGTTCCTCCAATTCGGCATCGAGAAGTAGTGCTTCGCGAAGTGTGATATCTGAATCGGTCTGAAGTTTGCACCGGATAGCGGCATGAACGTTTGTGAATCGAGAAACGATGTACGCGAGGTCGGTTGCATTGCGCCGGGCATGGGCATCATCGGGAGTCATCGATTTTTTGACTTGCGGTGACCACACATTGTTAGGAGGACATGCTTCACCCTTTATCAGACATTTGATATACTGCTCGGCAGTTAGGAAGTACAACACAGGCCCGGAACAACCAACTACTTACAACTGAGAAGACAAATTGAAGTTGCATTCGCATCGGTGGCCGTCGTCGGGGTTGTTGGGAAATTATCAATTTCAGGATTCCTGCTCCGTCATTGAGATGAACGCCCCAGGATCCATTGCCTCCTGTTCCATTCACATTCTGCCTACAATTAGCACCATTGTAGGAGACTGTCTTCAGAACTTACTTCAAATGCGGCAAGGAGCATGACCGATTTAAAGGTAGTGCCAAGGTCAGCCTTCGAAGTATCCTTCAAGACCAGTGTAATATTTCGTAAGCTTGTCGCATATTTCCTCCGCGCGATGGGCATGTGGTTGGGGTTCTTTGTTACATTTGAGAGATCAGCGTGTCCTACCGAGGACACGGCATTGTTAAAAGCGTGATTGGCAAACAACAATTGCAGGACGGGAATTTTAGGTCAAATCAATCTTGCCTGATGAATAGATCGAGTTGATAGTCTCATAATTGTCGAAAAAGTCGGAGAACTGAGAGGAGACGAAACAAAGCTGCTGGTCGACGTTTTTGGCTGGATGAAGATATTCGATGTTCATGTGTGCTTCTGGGGACTTTTGCTTTTCGGACGACCTTCTCGCTTTCATCCCGAAAGCGGAGGGACATTTGGTCCCGGTAACCAGGGCAAGCCTTCGAAGTCCTCAGACATGGTGAGCATGCGGGGGCGAGCTGACCACACTGCAATAGATCGAGAATGAGCGTTGAGTCGGAATATTCCAAGGGGGATAAGACAGTACCTTGATTCTCCGAATCCTACAGCATTGGCAGCCTTTGCTCGGCTTGCCACAGAACACCATGCTGTTGTAGTGTAAGCTTCAAATGGACAGTAGCTTTGCATAAGGACGTAGCGGGAATGCCAAACTGTAGAAACTCTAGGGAAAGCCTGAAAGGGACGCTCGAAGAGGTAGCCTCCTCGCCTCCCCGCCTTCTCGTGAGATGAGCCGAAACTTCGAAATAGTACGTTGGAATAAGCAAAATGAGGAGCCCGAACCTCTTTCCCAAGCCTCTCTCCCGAACTCGCACTGCACAAAACAAGGGTTTGAACCACTTTCAAGCATGAAGTGCCATTCTTGCAGTTCAGGTTATTCAAGTTCTTTATCAAGTTCACGATTTGTCCTCAGCCGCACAGCACGCGAATCGTCAGGGGTAAGATCCCCTCTTCCATTAACGCTATAGAAAGTCCTTTATAATGACAATTTAAAGCTAAAGAAAGGAAAATAGAATATAGAAAGCTATAAAAGTATAAATATACCTTATAATACACCCGCTTGTAAGGGACTGTAATAGGCCCACATAATGGAGCACATGTAGACATCAGGTGCTACGCATGGAATTTCCTATTTGGGTTGTTGCTTATGCAATGCATCATAGCACCGGATCGTATTTCCTGATTTGGTAAAGAGCTTGCGCCTACCCAGCTAAATACTGGGGAGTATGTAGAGATATATGCAAAGCTTTGGAAATGGATATTGATTAGTCTATAACTGGAATTACTTCTTGGAACCCTCTTTCTCTAAAGGAATTACTAGATCACTGATCGAGTTGGCTGCTACATCCCTCGTCCGACTGAGACCGCGGATCCGCGAGGGTACCTTAGATTAGCAACTTGGAGATAGATAGGGGCTCGCTAAATAAGCGAGGCCCCATGTGACCTTTCGCTTTTTGCCCCGTAATACCATTATCCCACCTCCTTGGGCACTTCGCTTTATCAACCCGCAAATCGCCCGTGCCCAGCCCCTGCCGCCCGCCTAGGGTGGAGAGAAAAACCAAATTAGCCTAAGAACCTTACCTTCCTCAGCAACAGGCGCTGAGCAAACGCACTTCGAGTCTTCGACAAAGTGGCCGATAGTCCATTTGGGTGGCGACTGATGAATGAGACAGGAGTTTGGTATCGAGAAGACTATTAGAACGTATAAAATTTATCCTCATCAAGTGTGCTATGAAGATCGTTTCCAGAATTTGTATATCGCGATGGCTTTAGAAGGTAAAATTCTGTCTACTTAGCGATGGGCATGTCACGTGCTACGCACTGGCCACACATAGGCCTATATATAGCTATTTCCCCGCCCTTAGGGCACCATCATTCCTTTATATACACACTAATATACACCATATTATCCACATAGCCCCCTCAGGCCTTGACAAGGCAAGCCTGGCGCGGGTTTAGGCTGTAGCGATTGAAGGTACAGAACGGGCGGGTCTTTGTTTGGTGGGTTGGCAACTGTACTATTTCTGGGAGGCTTCGGAAGCCTTTTCTTTTGGGATTTGCATACATTCATTCGGATTTTGGATTGAAGTACTCTGTTTCGTCTCTTGCATTTACTCGATTCTAACTTTTCTCCTTCCTCCGCCATTACAATTATCAAATCGAACAAGAAATCCAAGCACTCAAGCTAGAAAGTGAATAGCAACCTCTACTGCTAAGGTTCGTAATCTTTCTGATACGAATATCAAAGGGGCTATCATCAATTCCAGACCGAATCCGGGACTGTCTGCAATGTTGTTGGGACCAATGTTCCTACTGCGACATGTGGCCAAGTCACCGCGTTGAAGTTGAGAAGAACGGTCTGAGAATACTGAATCTGGATGGACTCGACTGTAATCATCTTTGGAGTTGTAATTTCAACAGACGGGTTGACTTCGAAAATCGGCACCAGAGCTCCATGATGGGGAGGAGAGGGAGAAATGTGTAAGGGTGTCTGCACATGTCGAAGATCTCAGATTAGCATAATATCTCACAGTATATTCGGAAAATGGGTAGTTGCGAGCTACTAATGAAGGTCACTCACCTGCCCAGGCTTGAATGGAGGAACAACAATGCTATGCTGCACTGTTTCGATCCAGAAGGTAGCAGACATCTGGACCGCTTCCGCGTTCGGCCCAGTTCCGGTCGCGGCTCCAGCAAGGCCTGGAGCCAGCCCTCCAGTTATACCTCCGAATAGACCTCCAGTTAGACCTCCAGTCAAAGCCCCCGTCAACCTGGCCGCTACGCCACGCAAGAAGGCAATATTGGTAGTTCCACCACCCTGGTCGGGAGTCGCAGAGTGGGTGGAAACAGTGAAGGAAACAGTCTTGGTGATTGATTTCCCCAGGTTGGCGTCACGCAACACGGTATTAGGATCGTTCAGCGTGGCTTGAGTGATTGTTCCTTCGGCGATGAACTTGCTTAGGTCTTGCGGCAGTCGAGGGGTATTTGTCTTGGCTGCAGTCTGGCTAATGAAAGGCACTGAGCCTAAAAGCTGAGAGGTGCCCATGAGGAAGGGGGTTATGTTGACTGGCGGAATGATGGGTGGTCCTTGAAGGGTAGTGCTTGGTGCTAGACACTGCGCGTTTATTGTCGTGCCGTGTGGAATGGACCCCATGCGTACGATCGATTCAGTGATGGTTGGGTCAGAAGTACTTGGAGGGATGTGCATCCAAAGTCCGGGTTCGAAGTGGATCGGAACTGGTGTGCCGTCCGCCTTTCCTGTTGCGACGTTGGTTACGTCGTTGACGGTTTGCACATATGACACCCCGTTGAGAAAAATGTCGTTCTGCCTGGAGAGCCCGCGGTTAGGAACACTTCCGAGAGGAGGGGAGAACGAGAGGGTCTCCGTGGTCAAGTTCAACATAAGAACATTCTCGCTAGGGGTCATCGGTGGTGGAGGAAAGACAGGATTGGGGAACGTCGTGGTCGTTGGAGGCCCGCTATTAGGGCGAAAGATTAGACTGAAACCTGTACCGGCGAATGTTCCCTTGAAGTTCTCCAATACACCCAACGGAGGTGCCACAGATGGGGAGTCAGATGCCTTAGTGGGGTCAAGGTTGCCATCAACGCTCTGAATCTGGAACGGGGCTAAGGCAAGGCTCGATATTCCTTCAAGGAAGTCGAGTGGATTAGGCATGGCTCCTTGAATAAATATAGGGCTTGGGAGGGAGCAAGTGAAAGACGAGGTTGTATGATTGAGTAGGCCAACTGTAGGGGGAAGGCCAGAAATTTAAGATTGATCTTGAGAAAAACTGTGCACACCAGTCATGCTACGTGCTAGCTGAGAGAGGTATCAATCTGCACAACAAAAATCGTTGCTAATCCAGCAAGGTTCACTCTTGCGCTTTCCGAGAAGTTGTGTGATGGGCAACACTGCATCTGACTCTCTTGGTGAAATAATCCGTTTCACAGCGTGAAATCGAAACCACCCCTATGTAATGGCTTCATGTTGATTTGTTCAGCGTTGTGTCTCCTCGGCTGTACCCGTTGTGCTATGCTCAGTGGGGTGTTACAAACGGGCAAAACATCTAGTACATCTGCGAAGGTTGTGTCTCCTCGGGTGTACCCGTTGTAAGATTACTATGCTCAGTGAGAGGTTACGAAGGGGTAAAACATCTAGCACGTCTTAGGAGCCAACCATAACCAAAAGTCAAATGTCTCCGATCTTTCAAATATCAGATTTCGTGATCCTATGTTGAGCACGGTGCAACATATTCAACCATATTCTGGAACGTTGCGGATTTTTGAATTTCCCCTCGCCTTGTGGACTTACTAGAGTCACGGTACAGTTATACCAAGTAACTCTCCCCTTGGGTAACGCTACATTCAGGGCAAGCCTTTTGCAGGCTGCATTGCATTTGCATGGGTCAACCACCTCTGCCGCCCAGAGCACCGACGCACACCCTCCCTCGACACCATCATCTGTTCTCCAACTTCCTTGCATTCACCCATATCAGCCAACTGAAGACGTTGAAATAACCATATTGTTCCTCGAGTCCCGATGTTCTGCGGCAGCTACCACACTGTATCATGACCGCGCGACGGCAAGGGCGGCTCCCAATGCCCCCTGGCTGATTCCCACGATGAACAACCACTGGTATCCTACTGCGAACTCCCACCCCCAAGGAACTGTTTCGGTCGTTGAAGGTCCCCACCCGCTGATTCCCGCACCAATGAGGTCACCTATCGCAACTGCAGTTGAAGCCGCTTCCCCGCAAGGAAGTCTGTATGATCGTGGAATTTTTGGGCTAAAACCGAGAGGTTTTCCTTGTTCCCTACTATTGCTTAAGCTGTCCCCTACTATCAAACTTTTCATCTGCTCGTTTATATGGCTAATTCCTATTATCAGTTAAGCTATCGCTACTACGGTTTAGCATATGCTCTGTAAATGCACGGGCTAGGAAGGTTTGGGTCAGTCCCGAGCTTGCGAGGGGCCTAGGGTCAGGGGTTCTGGTTAGTCCCGGGGGGTTGGGGGGCGGTGGGAGCCCCCCGCATAGTATTATATTAGAGCATAAAGGCTCTACTGGCTAGGATTAGCAATCATATGCTAAGTACATAGGTCCCATATACCGAGCATATGCTAGAGCAATAACGAAAGTAAAGCAATCTATATTCAAATTTACTTATATACTTATCAAGTTATTAGTTATAAAGGTAGAGTATATACTAAGTATATAGGTTCCATATACTAGGCATATACTAAAGGCGATAGTAATAGTAAAGTAAATTGTATTCTAACTTCCTTATATGATTCTTAGTAATAAAGGTTAAGTATATACTAGGAGTATACCTAAAAGGCCGTTAGGAGGAGGTCGGGGTAGAGGAGGGCGAAAGAAGAGACGGGTAGTGTTCCTTTAGTAAACTAAGTATTTATTATATCTTAAGGTCGAGCATATGCAAGAAGCTAATCCCGCCTAAAGAAAATACAAGGGTATTTGCGCTAATTGATAGTAGGAGACAGCTTAAGCGATAATAGGGTTCAGCTACTGGCTCCTATAAGTTGCTCGACAAGAATGCTTGCCGGGATGAGCTACTTGTACTGTACCTGTACATCTACAGAACCACAGCATCGGAACCATCGCCGCAGTATATTGGACCTGGGGAAACTCAAGGAGGCTTGCTAGCTTCCCGGTTTCTTGTGGGGTGTTAGCCAAGGCTCTCGTTATTGGAAAGGAAAATGATGAGTAGCGGTACTTTTCCTCAGTGGCCCAACACCACCACAGGCCATTGCGGAATATCCATTTGGCAGCACGTGTGGGGCACATCTGATTGACAACTGACCCAAACGCCATTATCGTAGTTCTGACGAAAGCTGAGCTTGATTTTTCGGATGAAAGGGCCGCAGCACATATTTCAAATCACTGCCATGTCTGATGCGTTGGCGAGATCACCATAGTTCCTAAAGCGTGCGCACACGAGAACGTTTTCGAACAGCTTAACGATTCGCCAAGTAAGTGTAAATACTAACCGTACTGTTTTGCTTCGATGTAGCTTTATATTCGTGATAAAGATATCTCCAGCTGTTGCTTCGGATAACAGAGCCTCGCCTTCCCAAAGTTGAAACGCTCGAGGGTATTTTGCGGGGAGATATTATTAGCAGCAGGGCTTGGAAAATAAGAGTAGATTTAAGGCCGTTGAAATGCAAGTGACGTTTCGAAGGCTCCGATTTGATGGTTGATAGGAACCCGCCAGTCAATGGATAAATAGAGGGTGTGACAAGCGGCATCGCCCTCTGAGGCAGACCGGATTGCCACTCGGGATGCAAATACTACAGGCACAATTGGAACAGTCTAGGAGGCTGGTTAAAAAAACCCCCCCCACACACATCTGATGCTTTCCACCTTTCCCTGGATTTCGGATCGTCTGCTAGAAGGAGTGTTTTTTTCAATATAACAACTTGTCAAGTAACATCCCAGACGATCCCTCTCACGGCTGAGTGGGAGGAAGGCTTGAAATGTGACCAAACTAGGATCGACTGGCATTATAACGCTCAATTTAACAGGCGAGGCCGACCACGTTCTGGCGAGCGAGGCTGCAAACGAGTGAAAGTCTTTCCCGACCAAAACACAACGGTGACCTCAAACCTAGGTACTCAACTTCTACTTAATCAAATTCACTTAAAGGGATGCTCAAACTGACTTGATGGCTCTGTCTTGATCTTCTTGGCATCAATATATCCTCGACTCATCGGGCTCGTCAGCATGTCCTTGAACAACGACTCGGGCGTTTGCAGCCCATGGCTCTCATCTGGTTCGGACTGTGGAGATGTCGATACACCACTCACCGAACAATCGCTGCTCCTCAACGATGGAGATGTGGAAAATGCGGTCCCCCAATCACACCAACACATTCTCGTTGTCGGAGGCCTCGGGTTCATTGGCTCACACACTTGTTGGGAGTTGCGAAGGCTGGATATAATGTGAGCATTCATTCATGCGAAAGTGAAGCGCTGAAATTCCACTGACCCAAAATCACTTGTAGGTAATCATCATCGACAATCTCAGCAACGCCTTTAATTCTGTGTATAAACGACTGGAGGCAATGGTAGCAGACCACTATCAGAAAACTTCTGGTCGTCGCCCCTCTCTCAATTTCTTTAAAGCAGATTATCGAGATAAACAAACGATGACCGCAGTTCTCGAGGCGTACGAAAGCCCACTCGGGTTTGCTCTCGATTCAGTTGAATCTCCGATTCCACGGCGCTCCAAAATTGCGGGAGTAATTCACTTTGCTGCTCATAAATCTGTCGGTGAGAGCATCAAGCAACCTCTAAAGTATTATGCAAACAATGTCTCCGGCCTCATCGATTTTTGCTCCCTACTAGGGGATTTCGGCATCAAAGCCTTCGTCTTCAGCTCCTCAGCGACAGTATACGGGACTGTAG
>Ga0307515_10026279_pt1 | contig 10028 bp, 7 predicted proteins | sample 17_EM_MG_FD_194513 | JGI IMG/M metagenome (GOLD analysis project Ga0307515, IMG submission 194513) | Populus trichocarpa ectomycorrhiza microbial communities from riparian zone in the Pacific Northwest, United States - 17_EM | ecosystem: Host-associated > Plants > Roots > Unclassified | place...
TTTTGGTCATCCTAGCCACGAAGAATGAAGCATGTTGCAAGAACAAATGACTAACGAATTTATCCACCTATTAGAGCCTTGTTCCTAATCACCTTACATCATCAATCCTTATAATGCCCGGATTTTGCCTCTAATTGAACAGCTGATGGCGCCAGAGTTTCCTATCACTTGTATAATTGGGAGTGATATTAGGACACCAGAAACTTCATTCCACGGGGAAAATGGTCTTGACGAGCAACTAGATATTGTTTATGTGGACAGAGATGGCACAATGAGGATGGCAAGCTTAGTAGCAATTGAGAAATTATGGGAAAAAATCAACCTCTCAAGGGTAGAAAGAATTGGTGGGATTTCTCACACATCAATTCTCCAGAATGATACGGCACTTGGTGAAATAACACGAGAAATTTCTTGTATTAATTCTGATGCTATCAGCACAGTTGTGTAGAGAGTTTTTTTTTAGTTTAACGTGGGTATCCGGGTCAGCTTGCGTGTATCTCGACTAATTCCACGGGTCCTAAAGTTAACGACCATATAAGTCTCCAGTGGTCATCATATAAGTAACCATATGGCTTAAATTTAAAATTATAAAAGGAGTAAATCTTTTATTTCCAAACTGAGAGTTTTATTATTATGGATAGATTACATAGATGAGTTTACAGAGCGCTGGAAATCCCTGATTCCGCCTAATGTGATGTGATTTGTGCGGTCACCTTGTCCAACGTCATGTCTTCTTCCATGGAGAATGTAAATGGGGTAAAATACATGGCGTTTCCCTTGCGCTTGCGGTATTTTTCTTTTTTAATGAAAATAGCAGGATCTCTATTCCCTGTGCAACACTTGGGAACAATAATTTAGCTCTGAATTCTGAATTTCTGATCCATTAATTAAAAAGGAAAAGAAAAGTGAGGAGGCAACAACAGAAAAGACAACCTGTACACCGCCTCAAAAGAATAATGGTCAAATCTCTACTTGCCAATTCTTCCACTGCTCACCATTGCTACAGCTGCTGCTTGCATTAACTCTTGTTTTAGACGGAGTTTAAATAATTAATTAAACAAGCAATAATTAACTTCGAGGCAGAGGAGGGCACAGAGAGAGGGGACGCACGATTCCCATCGGACACGTGTCACTCTCTAGTTCGCCCAAAAAGCAAGCAAAAGTGCATCAAAGTGGTCAAACAAGAGACCGGAAAGGCAACCCAAGGCGTACGTATACAGTCAAGACCCAAGATAACCGGTCAAGAGTTGAGCTGGCACTTTACGAAAGGCACGCTCTCAGCGGGCCCCGCCCCCACGGGACTTCCAGTTCCCTGATCCATCTAGTTTTTAATTTATCACAGAGATTAATAATTGAATAAGTTACCATGAAGTATTTTGAAAAGATATTAGTTATTCTATTTTCAGAAAGAAGAACTGTAGATACTTTATTTATGCAATATTTCACTCAATTGAAATTACCAGATAATTGCTAAATATTGAATCAATTTTTTTATTTTTTTATCTACAAATTCACAGATACCCATCTCTTTGGATTTCCATGATCCAGAGACCGGATATTAAGGTGATTGACTATACGACTGCACGTGTGGTGCACAGTTGCCAATGGTTTGAAACACTGGCTATAGCCGGTCACTCCCACTAAGCTCCTCTCTTTATCTTTTTTTTTTCTTCCTCGTCTAAAAAGTAAATAAAAATCAGGCATCTCATCTTAATGACAACAGTACATGAATGATTCCATTCCATTCCATTCAACACACACTTTTTTTTCCTTTCTTTTTTCTGGGGCCTCCATTAGAAGAGACTACATACTTGCTAGATAACTCTTTCATTTTCTCGACCTCAAATGCTCTTACTCTACTAGGTATGTTCATGTCCAAATTTCTCTTTTCAAATATTTTTTATTTTATCTATGCGGTGAATTTGAGTTGTGGAGGTTCTGTTCATCATCATTGTGTTTTTTTCACTCCGTTTTGATTGCTCTTTCCTCACTTTTTATGTGAAGTTGGGTTGTTGATGATTCCACCCTTTTCTTTGAACTTAAAGATGAAGTTAGTTTACTCACCACTTTGGTATTAGAGAAGAGGATTGCATGTTGATGATGATAATGATGGGAAAGACTGTTACTGTTTTGACCAGAGACTCTTTATGCCTTCTCTCCTTTTCTCTTTTCCTTTCCCGCACGTTGCTTGTCCCGTGGATTTGACGGGTCTTCTTCTACTATTATTCTTTTCCTCTTGAATTAGATTTAGATTTAGCTTCTTTTGTTGGATAGTGGGTAGTGTTTTCTTTCCAAAAGGGTATTCGCAAAATGCCGATGTATCAGCCAAATAGCCATAGAAATTTAAGGCTAGATGTGGGTGCTGGTGGACAAATCCTGGATCTAGAAACAGCCATTAAAGATGGCATTTTGGGCGGCGGCGGCGGTTTAGTTTGTGCTGGCGTGACGGAGAAATTGGATCTGAAGAAGATGATTGAGGAGCTTGAATCAATAGAAGTGCCATCCGTGTTTATATGTCCAATTTCATTGGACCCTATGCAAGACCCAGTGACTCTCTGCACTGGACAGACTTACGAGAGATCCAACATTCTCAAATGGTTCTCTTTGGGTCATTGCACGTGCCCCACTACAATGCAAGAGCTTTGGGATGATACGGTGACGCCAAACAGGACTTTGCAGCAGCTGATTTATAGCTGGTTCTCGCAGAAGTATTTGGCTATGAAGAAGAGATCAGAGGACGTGTTAGGGAGGGCCACTGAGCTTTTGGATTCTTTAAAGAAGGTTAAGGGTCAAGCTAGAGTGCAAACTTTGAAGGAGCTAAGGCATGTTGTGGTTGCCCATTCAATGGCGAAGAAAACAGTGATGGATAAGGGTGGAGTTGCCTTGATTTCTACTTTATTGGGTCCTTTTACGACTCATGCTGTAGGGTCTGAGGTAATTGGTATTCTTGTGAATTTGGATCTTGATTTGCCATCCAAGGCAAATTTGAGGCAGCCTGCAAAGATTTCCTTAGTTGTGGATATGTTGAATGAGGGTTCGATTGAGACCAAGATTAATTGTACGAAATTGATCGAAATGTTGATTGGAAGAAAAGATTTGGGATCAGAAAATGTGTCAAGTTTGAGTCTTTTGGCGGGTTTGTTGAGGTTGGTGAAAGATAAGAGACACCCCAATGGAGTATTGGCTGGACTCGGTTTGTTAAATACCATATGTTTAGATGAATCTGTTAGGAACTCAGTTGTGAGCATTGGGGCAGTTCCTCCATTAGTGGAGCTATTGCCCGGTTTGAATAATGAGTGCTTGGAATTAGCACTTCATATTTTGGAGGTTCTGTCGACCATTCCGGAGGGTAGATTGGCTTTGAAGGACTGTGCCAACACAATCCCTAATGTGGTCAAGTTTTTGATGAGCAAATCAGAGAGCTGTACTCAGCTTGCATTATCAATACTGTGGGCGGTTTGCAATCTTGCACCAGAAGAATGTGCAGCACTTGCTGTGGAGGCAGGTTTGGCAGCGAAACTACTTCTTGTAATACAGAGTGGCTGCAATCCTGTGTTGAAGCAGCGGTCAGTTGAGCTCCTGAAACTGTGTAGTCTAAATTACACGGCTACTATATTTATTTCCAAGTGTAAGCTTTCCAGAACGATAGAGTGAATGAAATTGGCAGATTGTTGATATATAGCATTTCTTTTACCTCGCAAGAGGCGAAGGAGCTCTTGGGATCCGATGGAACTCGTGGTGGGGGTTGGTAAGGTACCCCTCTCACTCGCCTGTGTATATTAAAGAGCTTTGATACATAGCATTGATTTTCCATAATAGAAGCATCATAACGTGTATCTTAGGCTAATCACATGTTGTGTACCTGGCAATCCACTGTCTCTAAGCTGGTGGTTTTACCAAAAATCTCTTAGCGAGCGAGGTTGTTGTTGAATTCAGCTGTTTTTGTTTGCCAAAGGGACTGAGCTGGGTCATGGATTCGTGATTGTTTCCATCCTCAACTAATGTGTAAAGTATGTCTCTAATGGAGGTTCTGGTGGTTTGGAAAGTAAGGAAGGCGTTTGGGAATGTGCAATTCGTACAGGGATGTATGGTCAGTTGTATTTGTAGTTACTTGTATGTTGTTCCGTTGATCCCCAGTTTTACACCCTTAATTTGTAAGGGTTTTGTGGGGTGGAAGTATATTCTTTTATTTCAGTTCTCAAGTATCTTTTACCCCGAGTCTCAAAAGCTGTAGAATGGCAGAGTTTCTTGCTTTCATTGTAAAATCATGCTTGAAGAGCACCCGTTCGTATTTATACATGCTTAATCTATTCCATTTTTCACTTTTGCTTGGGGCTTCTTTCAAATCATTCTTGTCTGTGTATTCACTCTCGTAGTTCTCTGCAATTTGTGCTTTTTGCTCTCTAAGGTTGGGATGCAGAGTATCCTTGGTGCTTAATAATTATCACTCCACATTTTTTTGAAAGATGTATTTGAATGGGGGGATAGAAAGGAAGAGATCATCAAACTCGACTTTGTCTGGAGCTTTTGAATGTTGTTCTGGAGAAGCGGGGATGATGATATGGCATAGAATTAGCAATTACAGTCCTGTAATCCACGGTTGTTTGCTCTTATAGCGTTGGAGCTTGTATGTTAATTTACAGATTTTGGTCACAGCAAAGCAAGGGAATGTAGAACTATGATTGGATTGTTAGAGACGTGGCAGGCCTACAAGAACAGCAAACTTAATTGGCATCAACAGAAAACTAGGGTTTTACCAAACTCTTCCTCCCATTATATATATATATATATATATATATATATATATATATATATATTATCATTTAATATTAAATTTATTAGTTACAGAAGTTCATAGTTTTTTTCAATTTAATTTTCATAAAATTCTTTTAAACTCATGATCCGGACCACGAGTTTGATGGATTAAATCGACTTTTTTTTTTCTAATTAACTTTTTTTTTATATAGTTTCATTAACAAAAAAACTAAAGGAGGAGGGGGTTTTATTGTACCCCTCCTCACATTACACTATTTACTTGAATAATTTTTTTTTAATCTTTGTTATTTTTTTTAATTTTAATTTTATCATTCAATGTTAGATTTATTGAGTATTGAACTTCATTATTTTTTTCAATTTACTTTTTATGAAATTATCACAGACTCATGACTTGAACCGTGAGTTTGATGGGTTAATTCAGTTGACTCGAGTTTTTTTTTCTTTTTCTAATTGACTTTTTTCTTCTTAATTTCATCCTACAACATTAGATTGATTGAGAATTAGACTTTGTAATTTGTTTTGGCTACTTTTTATGAGGTTATTCTAATCTTATAACTTGGGTTATGAGTTTGGCGGATTAACCCTGGTTGACTCAAGTTGTTTTTTTGTACACCTATTCTAATCGATTTTTTTATTTCATCTTTCAACACTAGGTTGATTGAGAATTGAATTTTATAATTTGTTTTAATTTGCTTTCCATTGGGTTATCCCGGTCTCACGATTCGGGTTATGGATTTAGTAGGTTAATCCAAGTTGACTCGAGTTATTTTTTTAGGTCCTTTTTTGTAAGTGATTTTTTTAGTTTTTTCCTTTAACATTGAGTTTATTAGAAATTGAGCTTCATCTTCTTTTTTTTGGTGATTTGCTTTCTTCGATAACAAAGAGGTAGAAAAGGCATGTTTCACTAAAAAAAAAAGAGATGCAATCCAAAAAAAAATGCAAAATAGCAAAGTTTCATAGCAAAATAATTGACAATGCAACATCGTTCTTAGATCAACTCCCCCAATACTATTTGTGTCTCGTACATTTTCCAACCACTTGTTATGTTAAAGATGATCCAGTGAAAATGTGGTAGATGACATTATCTTTTACAAACTCAACTTGTCTATTGCTCATCGGCTTACAAACTTGCTATTATGTAATTCTTGCAATTTTTAGTTGAGTGGCTTTTGATAAAGGTGAAGATATTTGATATATCTTGTTTGCAACAATCGCAATGAATTATGAGGCAGGACAACATGAATCTTTGAAGAACTCAATGCGTTAAAGGAAATAATTTACAAACTTTAATTAACCAGATAAGTATAAAAAACAATATTTTGATGACGATGTAAAAAAAGGACAAAGAGGCATATTCATAATGAACTTCTCAATATTGGCTTCCATGTGTGAGGGCTTCCTTTTAAAGCGAATGATTTGTCTTATCATATTTGTTAATTAAGTCATCTATTTTCTCAGGAAGTTATCTTGTTTTTGTTCAGGTTGGTCAGGTTGAGCTCTTCTATTTGCTTCTTATAGATCTTGGTAGGGGTTGATGTTTAGGGATGAGCTTATATTTCTTTTGCCAATAAAAGACATGCAATGTTGCAAAGCTAATAAATATGATATGCATGCGAGAGAAAAAAAAAAGGTAAACTAAACATGAGTTCACTCTTCAAGGGGTGGAAATGGTCATCATTTGAAGTTATTATCACACTGATAAGAAAATTCATATTCATCCCAGTCAATTTGTAATAATCTAGACTCTTTTATAATCTATGTGACAACTATTTACCACCCAAACATCCTGGAATTCAGGATGCCACATGTTAAGCTTTTCTTGACATAATTTATAGATAACACATACAACCTAAAGTTATGTTCTAATATTTAAGTGAACATAAATATGTTTTCTACCGGGTCTCAAAAGGGTATCAGATCTGTCCAATGAAGATCTTTATAAAAACAATATAGGGGCGTTGTGAGAAATGGTTAAGGCACGTACGTCCATCTTTACCAAGCATATACTCAGATATGAGTTCATGCATCAAAACCCTGACCAATAGTTATAAGGCAAATCATCAATTCCCACCTAACCTAGAAGCTTATATATGTGTGCTTTTAAAAATTAAGACATGTGGTGCATGGGGCGACACTATACAATGCATGATCAACATGTACAAAAATTAAAGCATATAAGAAACATTAAAGAAAATGCATGTTAAAAATAAATACACATACCAAATAATTAAAACACAACAATCAAAGAAAAAACAAAGCTTAGTCCACAGGAAGTCCCTAGTGGAGTTGCTATTTTGTCGCACATGTGTGACGTCTCGATGAACGTTCTCCCGAACTTGGATCTTTGAGGTGATGGGTGGAAAGGACAAAGAATTCTTGTTTTTTATTGGAAAAAAAAAGGATGGATTCACCACCTAATATTTTGATCACTAAAAACCTTAATTGATCTCATAGTTTGGATAAGAGGATCCAGATAAAGAGACTGGTTGTGTATAAGAATGATGTATCATTCATAGTATATTTTACTTAAGATAAGATGCATTGTTTATTTATCTGACATAAAATAAGGTACTGTTGTGTTTTTTAATTGTTTTTTTGTCTAATGGTTAAAGTGAATCCATCCCGATAGAGTGGAACATAACTTTATGGGTCACACCTAAGCATTCAAAAATCAAAGTATATTTTTTGTATTTTTTTTCTATCGGGGATATATCTTAAATATAAGTTTGTAATCATTAATGTGAGGACAAACACAATAAGTTTTTTTGATATTTATAAAATATAGGCTAAATTCTTATAGATTTTATAAATTGATTATTAAATCTAAAAATACATGCAAAGATATCAACAAAACTATTTTTCTTTAATTTTAGTATTTAAAAATGCTAAGTCATGCCATGTATTTTATTTTTTATTATTGATGTTTTTTCATTTTTTTTAGACCTGGCCATATAAAATTTAAAATAAAGTTGTATTTATTTATTTATTAAAAAAGATTTTTATTGTTTTCATGGAAAGGAATCGGTTTATTTAATATCAAAAAAGTATCTCACATGTAGGTCATAATTTCAAATATTAAATATAGAAGGGTAAAAAAAATAAGAAATTCAAAATTAATTGCAAAATAATCTTCCAAAAATTAAAAATTAGACCAAAATCATTTAGCAAGACGCAAATAATATTTTTATCAAGCTATTTTAAACATTATATCAACTTAAAACCAAGCAATACCAAAAATACCACACAAATCTTATTAATTTCACAAGTTTCATTTAAATTTCATGATAATTCAAATAAATCAACATAAATCTAAACATAATCCATGAATCAAAAATCAATACTCAATGCAACATAAATTCAATCACAATCCCAAAATCATCATTTAATGTTCAAATAACAATTACAATCTTAAAAAAATAAAACTCATAATCCAACATAAATTATCAAATTAAAAAAACATCAATTCAAATAAAATAATATCTAAAAAGTCCAAAATTATACACAATAATAAATATTTTATCCTAAAATTTTCACAACATTGCAATAATTTTTTCAAAATTTTGAGGTTATGAATCAATAAGTATTTGAACTGTATTCAAAATCTACTGTTATTGAGGTCGAAGGACTACTGAAACAGTGGTGGTGCATGTATCCATGCAGCACCACTGTTGACATGTGTATTCATGCGCCACCGCTACTAGAGGGGAGTGGGATTGTGGATCTAGTGCTCCTCTATCTCCTCTTCGCTCTTATAATAATGGTGAAGCTCGACGCTGCTCGAGGAATGAGATTTGAATACCTCAAACTTTGACTTTCTCTCTCTTCCTCTTTCTTTAATTCATCCTCTTCTATGTACTAAGAGCGTGTTTGACAGTGTGGTTGCGGGTGCTTTTCAAATAACTTTTCGTGCCAAAATGCATGCCAATGATATTTTTTTTATTTTTTAAAAATTATTTTTGACATCAGCACATCAAAACGATTCAAAACATATAAATCATATTAAATTTTAACAAAAACAAAATTTAAATTTTTTGAAAACGCAGGTTGAACCGCGTTCCCAAACACTGCCTTCTTTCACCACAGTGGAGGTCGTGTCTCCTTGTCTGTTTTCACTGTGAGGAGGAGCTAGAGCAACGTCGGTTGAGATGTGGAGGAGCTGCCATGTGTGAGGCTGGTGTAGAGAGAAACCATGAGGGGAGTTAACCAATGGTAAAGAGAGGCTATGGGTGCTGATGGATAAGTTACTCATGTTGGCTGAGGCTATGGTGGCTCACAACGTACGTAGAGCTGCTGGGCATTGCATTGCTGGAGAGAAATGGATGTCGTGGGAGGAGATTTGGGGTGGAGAAGCAATGTCAAGGCGTCAGTTGGAGAGGCTGATTTATGGTTGGCGGTGGTCAAATGATGCGTGGCGATGGGGGCAAAGAGAGGCTGGTCTGGGTGTTGGTATGGTGAAGGACTTTGACAACGATAAAAGAAACGAAGGTTGTTGGCTGGGTGAGATATGATAGGGAATGTGAGTTGGTGATTGGTAATGCCAGATTTGTGGCTTGCAGGTGAGTTTTGGTGGTGGAAATGACCGTCGATGAAAGAAGGATTGTGGTAGGCTTGTTTTGGTTTTAACAGAGAGAGGGATGAGGGTTCGCTGTGTTTGGGGGGCTCTAGATGAGGGAGAGAGGTCCCGTTTTTTTTTTTTTGTTTGCCTTTTCTTGGTTTTTGGAATGCGTGAGTGTGGGCAAATGGTTTTTTGGCCTTTTCTTTTCTTTTTGTTTTTGGCTAATGCTTTTTTCCCTCTTGTGTGTGAGATTTTTTCATTATTTATAAGTAAAATAATTTGTTTTTTTTCTTTAAATTGCTTAGTTTTAGGTAAATTTTGTGATCAAACAGTTTAAAATCACTTTGAATCTTCATTTTCTTTATTTTGTTTTTTGTATTTTTGGTTCTCTTGTCTAAAATTTTTTTTGTTGTCTTGAATTTTGTTTTTTAAACAAAGTTAATGGTTACTAGATAAAAAAAATAAATCAATAATTATTGAAATGAGAGCTTTAAAAATTGAATGCATCGGAAGTAAATTTTTAAATTTTTATTTTTTTTAAAAGATGTTGAAAATATAAAAAACGACGCAAATATATCAAAAATATAACTTATAGATTTTTTGCTATTTTTTGTTTTTTTTGTTAAAAAAAAGGGGGATAAAAAATCCTGTTATGAAATTAATTAAAAAAAATCAGCATATTTATTAAATTTGAACG
>Ga0307515_10026280_pt1 | contig 10027 bp, 7 predicted proteins | sample 17_EM_MG_FD_194513 | JGI IMG/M metagenome (GOLD analysis project Ga0307515, IMG submission 194513) | Populus trichocarpa ectomycorrhiza microbial communities from riparian zone in the Pacific Northwest, United States - 17_EM | ecosystem: Host-associated > Plants > Roots > Unclassified | place...
TATCCTCGAAGGAGATGCTGATAGTGCTCGACAATGCTGAATCCATCCTCGATCCGCAAGGGCCGAGCGCAGAGGAAATCTACACCGTTGTGGATGAACTGAGTCGGTTCAGCAACATTTGCCTGTGCATCACCTCCCGAATCTTCACCATCCCTGCTCATTGCGAGACTCTTCACATCCCGACATTGTCGATGGAGGCCGGATGTGAGACATTTTATCGGATCTACAAGCACGGCGAACGGTCTGATCCGATCGACGTCATCCTAACACAGCTCGATTTCCACCCGCTGTCCATCACCCTCCTCGCTACTGTCGCGCAATACAATACATGGGATGCCAGCCGACTTTGCAGGGAATGGGGGAGACAGCGGACGGGAGTGCTTCACGCACAGCACTCCAGGAGCCTTGCGGCCACGATCGAACTTTCCCTCGCCTCACCGATGTTCCGAGAACTTGGGCCTGATGCCCGAGGGCTTCTCGGAGTCGTCGCCTTCTTCCCACAAGGTATCAACGAAGAGAATATCGATTGGCTGTTCCCGACCATCTCCGACGGATCAAACATGTTCGACACGTTTTGCATCCTCTCCCTTACATATCGAAGCAGTGGATTCATCACTATGCTGGCGCCGCTCCGAGATCATCTCCGTCCCAAGGATCCGACATCGTCCCCACTCCTCAACACAACCAAGGAGTGCTACTTCTCCCAGATGTCAACCTATATTGATCCTGGCACGCCTGGCTTTGAGGAATCACGGTGGATCACATCAGAAGATGTGAACGTCGAGCATCTACTCGATATCCTCACGTCGATTTACGCAAGCTTGGAAATTGTCTGGGGTGCCTGTGCCAAATTCATGAATCACCTCTATTGGCATAAACCACGGCTTATCATGCTGGGACCGAAGATCGAGGCGCTTCCGGATGGCCATCCCTTCAAACCAGAGTGCTTATATCGTCTCTCGCAGTTGTTTTACTCGGCTGGAAATTTTGCAGAATACAAACGGCTCCTGACTCACACCCTAAAACTGTCGAGAGAACGGGGGGACGACGTTCAGGTTGCTCTGAGGCTGGGAGGTCTATCCGACGCAAATCGGAACTTGGACCTCTACAAGGAAGGGATCCAACAGGGCAAGGAAGCATTAGAAATATTCGAACGGCTTGGCGACACAGCGGGACAAGCAAGGTGTTTGGTCACCCTCGCTTACGTGTTGAATGATGACGAACAACTCGACGCCGCAGAAGAAGCCGCATCCCGCGCAATCGATCTTCTCCCGGAGGAAGGTTACCAATTTCTGGCCTGCCAAGGTCACCGTGTTCTTGGCAATATATATCGATCCAAGGGCAATACGGAGAAAGCCATTCACCATTACGAGGTAGCCCTCGAAATTGCATCCTCTCTCAACCAGGACGATGAGCTATTTTGGGTTCATTACGTCCTGGCGCAGCTGTTTTTCAGGGAAAACAGGTTCGACGACGCACACACTCACATCGAAAACGCCAAATCACACACGACCGGCGGCACGTACAACCTGGGTCGTGCGATGAAGCTACAAGCTAACTTTTGGAATGAACAACGCATGTTTGAAAAGGCAAGGTCCGGGGCTTTGCATGCCGCCGATATTTATGAGAAGCTCGGGGCCGCGCAGGATCTGGAGGATTGTAGAAGGCTCCTCCAGCGGATTGACGGGGAACTGAACAGCCCAATTGTCTCTGATGAATCGGACGTTGATGGTGAGCCCCTGGAAACGCCACCATTTCCGGCGTGTATTGACGTTCCATTCTAGGGTCAGAAAACTAAATGGATCATCGTTGTCTCGATTTCTGCAGAGGGATTCTTGCCCAATTTACCAACGACGCTGTCCCCCTTACTTGATCCATCCTTATGTCGCATCCTTCTGTGTAACCACTATCACCATCCACTCCCCCTTCTCTCCTCCATGAACGCCCTCCCCCACCGCCCCCTCCGCTCGTACATGTTTCATGCCTTTTGTCCCGCCCATTCGCGATATCTTACGACACCTTTGCTCAAATACGTGATCCTTATGTGAACTTCTTAAACTTTTGGACTCGGTGAAATGTATTGAGACTTTGGTTGTATTACATCGGAGGGGGTTATCGAGATCGTTAGTGTAAGCAATTCCAAGTACCTAGCTACAGCGGACGTCGTTTAAGTCTGATGAGAAAAATAAAGATCCATGGTATCATAGACCGAGCGGGGGAAATTAAGAGCACATAATAGATACACGAAATCATGAAGAACGAAGATCGTATTGTCGACCAGTAAAATTTCTGGAGAAAGCACGAATAGATGAAGATCGGGAGAGAGAAGACCAAAACATTTTCCTTCTCTACCGCTGTTTCTTACCACGGTTACCGGTGCCCCTTCCCCTAGTCGACGTCGTGGTCGTCGGAGCGGGTGGTTCATTCATCGCTCCAGGCGGAGGCAAACCGTCTGGATTCCGTGGTTGCTGCGGCTGCTGCGTCGGTGGCAGACTCACAGGGTTCGTCCTTCCCGTCCCAGGAGTCTGAGTCGGTAACGACACAGGTGCGGTCCTACCCGTCCCAGGTCCAGCAGGTGGTAACCCGACAGGGCCATAAATCGGGGTCAAAAACCTCCTAGGCTGAGCCGGCGGGGTCGACAAACTATTATCCGACGACAAATCCGACGAGACTTCCTCGTCTGAAGAGGTCACCGACGGAGGTTTCCTGTTCCGACTCCCCGTACCCGTAGTGTGGCTGGCGGTCTGACTGAGTGCGGTATGTTTAGGTGAGCCCAGAGCCCCTGACACGTTCGAAAGCGCCTGCTTGGATTTGGACAAGAGAGAAGTGGGAATGACCGGTGCCGTCGGAGGTTCCTCGACGTGCGTGCTCGGGAGGTTCTGGAAGCTGAAACCCCATCCCCCACCGGGACTGGGCAGCCCAGGGCTGGCTGGTAGAGGTGAGTGGCTAGGCCTATTGATTTTCGGAAGTGTCAAGAACATCCGCCATCTCGAAAGAACATGAAGTAAATGACTTATTGCACGGGGGAAGAACCGTAGGGGATGAAACCAGGAGGGGGCTCGGGAACCACCACAGGAGGTGGTTGCGCCGGCGGAGTATTGATATCCGGCAATGGTCGATTATGTGCATCCTCCGCGCTCAGCATATCATGCTGACTGGTGGTGACGCCCGGATTGTGGGACGACTCAGAGAATGCGTTCGAGGTTCGCCGTGACTGTCATCGGAAAATACTCGTAAACCACCAAATCATGCAAAAATAAAGACAGGGGAAATACGCACCGGTGGGATAATATCAAACCTGTACTCATCGCTAGACATGGAGGATGACTTGTGCAGACTCGGGGCAGATTCCATGCTAATTGAAGGAACGTGGAGACTAGGCGTGTGGTTGGCAGCAGCGTTTGTCTGGAAGACGTCGGGGTCGGATCGCAAGGACCGCGATGATACAAGTCAGTAACTGCTCGGGGGTACCAGCGCAACGCCGGAGAAAAACATACCCTAAGACTAGGGGCATTATTCGGCGAAGCCATCGCAGAAGACACAGCTGAAGCCCTCTCCTCCGTGATCGAACTCAACGTCCTCTGGTCGCGTCCTGAGGCAGGGGGCCAAGGATATCCATTTGCGACATCGTAGTCGACGCCTGTGAATCCGAGGATCTCCTCCTCCGGTGATGGGGTTCGTGACGGTCCGTATACGAAGTTCCAGTGGTCAGAGTCTTTGTCAGGATTATGAGCGTCTGAAGCGGGGGGAGGGACCACGAGGATTGGTTGGTGTCTCGGTGACTTGATGGGCGGTGGAGTGGGGGAAGCAGGAGCCGGCGGTTGAGGTTGAGGAGGTAGAGTCGTAGGGTATGCAATTTGAGGTGACAGCTCATGTGGAGGAGGGAGACGAATACCGTCCTCATCGCTAACCGGAATCAATACATCAGGGGGGATAATTACCTGCCTATGCGCCGACCTTGTGCCTACGCTCGCAGCAGACACAGGACGAGGCGGGATCGCGGGTTCTGGAGCACAGGTTGCGAGACTTTCGGCGGAAAGGGACCGGGAGATGGAACCTGTATAGGCGTGGTGACTGGCATCGGGTTCAGCACTCTCTCCTCTGGTGGGTCCGTAATTCCCGGAGCTCTACCGCCTCCACCTCCTCCAGGAACGTTAAGAGGAGCGGTGGTGGTAGTGGTCCTGGGAGGAGGTGAATGTCGACTCCTCGTTGTCCGGCTGTAATAATCATCATCTTCGATCTCCTCCACGGCCGCGCCTCCTTCCAGGTAGCCGTGCCCTCTGTCGACTGTCCTCTTACCAGACCTCCCTGAGACCAACCCTTCTACCTTCCTCGCGGGCAATATCCACCAACCTCTGTTCTCTCAACTTCCTCGCAATACTCCTGGCTTTGGCAGCAGCGTGTCGGCCTCGTCTCTCATCTTATCGACTTCCGCCAGGGCGTCCTGGGCTTTATATATCTCCCCCTGGGCCTTCTTCAGCTGGACCTGATACAACGTCAACTCTTCCGCCTTCTGTTTCAACTTCTGTTCCGACCTGATTCTGGCTTCCGTCTCCCCCTTCAACAAGGCGGACTCGGCCGAATGAGACAGACTTTGAAGCCATACTTGTTCACAAAGCGGTCGTCGACTCCGATGAGCTCCTCTCGCTAGGGCCGGAAATCACGCAGCACTAGCTTCTGGAGCAGGTAACCTTCCCGCGAGCCGAGACAAGGACAGGGTGAAGGGTAACACATGGGCGGTTTGATAACCGGTTGCGCCGACAAGCAGTAAAGCCCACAACCGGCCAAGTTTTTGTTCACGTTCGTGGTGTCTCCCTCGCTAATTACACGTTTTTCCTCGGTTTCTGAATCGTCGATGCTAGAATGCTAGAATAACCCACAATTTCTTCTCATGCTTGTTCCCCGGCCGCAGTCGGCGGGAAAAGACCATCCCAACACTCGAACCCCACGTCGGTCGGGATCTATACATTCGATCTCCAGATACGCACGATCAGCAAACGGGACCCCAGTTCTTATTCCTCGTCCAAATGCATTTGGACACGTACCGTGGTAGAATTGCACATGACCGTCACAGGGGCACCGCTCAGTGTCACGTGTATGTCCTTTGCAACAATTCCTTTGGCTACGGGATGAACATACAGGTTTAGGTCTTAGGTCCCCCCTTTCGAAAGAAAGACCTCACCTGCGCCTTGATATAAATCAAGAACCATAAATTTTGTGCCGGTCGCTCCTTCTACATTATACCTAGCGTGAGGGGTTCTTCAGATCCAAACGGAATCACTTTCCTCGGATACTAACCAGCAAGGGTCGCTCACGCAAGTTCCTTCGTGGTAGTTCGCGTCACTGCAGACCTAACGTTATCCAAGCCCTACGCCAGTCAAGAGCCGGACTCACTCGTCGATAGTACCGCCGAAGCTCTGGAACGTGAAGGCATCAATGAGGGTGTTGTTTGTTGTCGTGGAATTCGGTTTGGGGCCGGACTGAGAAGTTGAATGCGTTCAAGAATGTCTGTCAGCAGAGGAGGAAAGTGGCAGCGTACACCCTGGTTCCAGTAGCTAGATTTACCACGAGGTCAGGTCGCCTGTCGTCTTAGAAACCAAACGGTGACGCACTTTTGAGTAACGAAGATCTTGATTGGATGGGTTAGCGCGACCAACTCGAATCGCGACGGAGTGAACTCACAGGAGTTCGAACCTTTTTCAATGTGATGTCTTTCCAAGCGATGCTGAAGAGTGAGGTCCTACCAGCGCTGCTCAGGGGATAGGTAATCGTCATACTTCTTGGCAACGCCATTGCCCGGTACCGCCAGTCCAACTCTTGAACCTCGCTCCATAAAGTGAATTTTCCTGCGCCAGATCATGAACACCAGATTTCAAAATCTCCGCCCACACTACGGCTTACCATGACGACGCTTTCAATCCTTTGAGTATGATGTCAGCGACCCCTAAAGCCTTGCTAGTGTATTGAGCCATGATGTGGGGGAAACGTAAGGAGGCGGCGTCCCGCATTGCCCCAGGCCGCACGAACAGTCTGTAGTTCCATACCCGGGATGATCAATTTGGTGTGCTATTGTGTGCAACCATTCGGAGTCCGGCGTGAAGGAGAACCGCTTGTACGCGGGCTCCCGGCCAAGCGACGTGGGGGGATCTGAAGCAAATCGGGGAATGGGCCTCTACAAGGAAGGGATCCAGCAAGCCAAGGAAGCATTAGAAATATTCGAACGGCTTGGCAACACAACGAAACAAGCAGGGTGTTTGGTTAGCCTCGCTCACGTGTTGTCTGCGGACGGTCAACTCGACGCCGCAGAAGAAGCCGCATCCCGCGCAATCGATCTCTTCCCGGAGGAAGGCGATCAATATCTGGCCTGCTTAGGTCACCGTGTTCTCGGGATTATATATCAATCCAAGGACGATATGGAGAAGGCGATTCACCATTTCGAGGTAGCACTCGAAATTGCATTCTCTCCCAACACGGACGGTCAGCCGTTTTGGGTTCATTACGCCCTGGCGGGGCTGTTTTTCGTGGAAGGCAGGTTTGACAACGCGCACACTCACATCGAAAACGCCAAGTCACACACGACCGATGGCACGTTCAACCTTGGTCGCGCAATGGAGCTGCAAGCTCACCTTTGGTATATCCAAGGCATGTATGAAAAGGCAAGGTCTGGGGCTTCACACGCTATCGACGTTTTTGAGAAGCTTGGGGCCGCGCAGGATCTGGAGGAGTGTAGAGAGCTCCTCCGGCGGATCGACGAGGAACTGAACAGCCCGGTCGTCTCTGATTAATCGGACGTTGATGGTGAGCCCCTGGAAACGTCACCACTTCCCGCGTGTATTGACGTTCCATTCTAGGGTCAGGGAACTAAATGAATCATTTTCTTCAGAGGGATCCTTGCACAATTTACCAACGACGCTGCCCCCTTGTTTGACCCATCCTTGCGTCGCCTCCTTCTGTGTAACCACTATCCCCGTACACTCCCCCCATCCACCTGCTCCACTCGTATGTGTTCCGTATTCATCGCCCCACCGTTCGCGATATCGAGATTTCGGTCGTATTAAATCGGAGGGGGCCAGCGAGGTCGATAATGTAAACAATTGCAGCTACCTAACTATAGCAAGCGTCGTTAGGTCTGGTGAGAAAAATAAAGACTCATGGTATCGTATATCAAGCGAGGAAACCGATAATACATGCATACACAAAATTACGAAGAACGGAGATCGCGTTGTCGACAAGTAAGATTTCCGGAGAATGAATGGATTCGGATCAGAGGGAGACGGGGAGGAAAGATATCAAAAGATCTTCCTTCCCTACCGCCGTTTCTTGTCACTGTTACCCGTGCCCGAGCCAGTCAAACAGAGGATAAACGTCTGAGTCAGTAGCTTGACCAGTCGACCACCGTTATTGAAGACGTTTCCCATAAATTCTCGACGAATCCAGTCCGGCCGACCTACGATCCTGCACATCCTGAGCTCATCGCCCTAAGTCTCGAGCTCTCTATCAACAGTCGCTAAAACTGCTAATGGAGGAGCAAGAGATGCACCGCTTCGGGTTCTCCGGACCGAGGCGTGCTTCCCATTCACGTCATTGAGCTTCGGGGTGGAGATCCTCGAGTACGGAGCCATCCAACAACCGACCCCCGGCAACGCAGGTAATTACCTTGGTCACAGTTCCGGCTTTCTGTTCCTGCTCGAGGAGCGATTGTTTACCTACCGATCGGTCGCAAGGAGAGAAAACCGAGAGTGGACGAGGCTTTTAAAAACTGCAGTAAGGGTGGTCTCCAGCTCTTCTATAGGAATTCGCACCGGTCGAATAAAATTGGATCACCTACTGTGAATACGGACTAACGTTTCATCAGTTGACACCTGATACGAAACTTCCGGAATTTGGAAAATAAGTAGACGGGTAGTTGCAAGACAGGTGGGAGAGGGAGCGAAAAGGTTTTGGTAACCTTGTCAGTATATTGGGCCATGATGTGGGGGAAGCATAAGGAGGCAACGTCTCGCATCGCGCCGGGCCGCACGAACAGTCTGTATTTCCATACCCGGGATAAATTGGGTGTGCTATCGCGTGCAACCCTTTGGGGTCGCGTGAAGGAGAACCGCTTGTACGAGGTCTTTTGGCCGAGCGACATGGGAGGGAGGATATGAGTCTCGTGATCATGGTTGGGAAGCCATATGTCTGCCCTTCGAGTAAACAAAGATCCGGTTGTGACATTGTCAGCTTCAGTGGGTGATCGGATGGCACACTTTGAAATGCCACCGTCAAATAATCCTCTTCGCCGAATGGGCTCGATTGCACGAGGCGCGCGATATCAGGCCAGACGCCCGTTTCTATCAGACGCGGACTCTTTCTCACAACCTGTACGCCACTCATGGCGGCCAAAACCCAGGGGCAGCACGACGATCTCTCCTCGCTGAATACGGCCGTTGATACCTTGAACCGCGCGAAGGGGGCAACCAGCGTGGCGCCAGCCAAGGCCGCGTTCACCTCCGCCGGTGTTCTCACCATGATTAGAGTAGGTTTCGTTCCAGTTCATGTTGGTCGATTGTCGGTTAACGTATGCAGGATTCGATGGCTAAAAAAGCGGACTACGTCAAGCTGGGGCTGACCTGCGCTGACGTCTGCGAAGTCCTCGGTCGGAGGGTAGATGGAAAGCGGACAGATCAGCTCAGCCAGCCCTTCCTCGAGGCGATTGAGAAACTGACGGCGTGAGTTGAATCAGTGACCCATACGTCGGGCAGTTTCCTCACCAAACTCTGGATCAGGATTATGGATGAGATCCAGAGACACATCACCAAGCGGGACAGGCGGAACGTGATCTCTCGACTTTATCGCGCGAATGACGATAAAGAGGCGATCTCGACCTGGAAGCTGGACCTCAACGGGATTCTCGGTGTCTTCAACGTGTGTTCCGTCACCCCTGCACGACGGTTGCTGGACCGCTGACTTTCCGCTCTCAGATCGAACCTGAAGTGGACGCACATGCGACCGCTTCTGACACTCACCAAGATGCTACAAACAAACACACCATCGGGAGTGGTGTTTCAAACACTCACACAATCGATTCCGATATCCATCGCAACAAGTTGAAGGACCGCGAAGGTGTAGATGGTCGAAATCGGGCAGTGAGTATCACTCGCACCCTGCCCGCCACCGAAAAGCTAGTGCTAATTTCTGCTTAGTCTCACGCAAGGTCAGCGATCTCGGCTACGATTAAATATATTGCGTAATGTTTGGATTTAGTGCACCCGGACAACCACCACCTCCACTACAGAAAACTACACATGGAACCGCTTCCGATATCCGTCGTGTCGTTTCTGAGGTGCAGACGATTGCTTCCGGAGTTCAAACGATTGCTTCCGACGTTCGTCATATGTTAAAAAGTCAGGAAGGGGCTGGTTCCCAACCTCAGTTGGTGAGTGTCACTCGTATTCTGTCTCACCGAACGCACACTCACTGTTGCCTAGACCCAGAACAGGTTAGAAACCTCAACCGCAGAGAGATCCGGTGTCCCTGGGGAATTACCACCTCCGCCACCAAGAGTCTTCTTCGGACGCGACGAGCTGGTCGAGAAGATCGTCGGTTTCGCACAGCGTCTCATGCCAATCGCTCTAATTGGCGCTGGGGGAATCGGCAAGACATCCACGGTCCTGGCGGTCCTCCACGACGATCGGATCAAGCAGAAGTTTGGTGACGACCGGCGGTTCATCCGCTGTGATCAGTTCCCAGCATCCCACACCCACTTTCTCCGCCAACTTTCCAGGGCCATCGGTGCAGGCGTCGAAAATCCCGAAGACCTGACCACCTTGCGACGATACCTATCCTCGAAGGAGATGGTGATAGTGCTTGACAATGCTGAATCCATCCTCGATCCGCAAGGGTCGAGCGCAGAGGAGACTCTCTACGCCGTTGTGGATGAACTGAGTCGATTCAGCAACATTTGCCTGTGCATCACCTCCCGAATCTCCACCATCCCTGCTCATTGCGAGACTCTTCGCATCCCGACATTGTCGATGGAGGCCGGATG
>Ga0307515_10026281_pt1 | contig 10027 bp, 7 predicted proteins | sample 17_EM_MG_FD_194513 | JGI IMG/M metagenome (GOLD analysis project Ga0307515, IMG submission 194513) | Populus trichocarpa ectomycorrhiza microbial communities from riparian zone in the Pacific Northwest, United States - 17_EM | ecosystem: Host-associated > Plants > Roots > Unclassified | place...
GGCCGGCCTGCATCACCGCGACCTCGTCGCACACATGATCGACCACCGCGAGGTCGTGGCTGATGAACAGGTAGGTGACGCCCAGGTGCTGTTGCAAGTCGGCGAGCAGGTTCAGCACCTGCGCCTGTACCGAGACATCGAGCGCGCTGACCGGCTCGTCGGCGACGATCAGCTTCGGCCGCGTGATCAGCGCGCGTGCGATCGCGATGCGCTGGCGCTGCCCACCGGAGAATTCGTGCGGGTATTTGTCGGCGTCGCTGGCGCGCAGGCCGACCGCCTCCAGCGCCTCGGCGACGCGCTGCCGGGCATCGCCCTCGGGCACGCCGATCAGCGGCTCGGTGACGATGCGCGCGACGCGCTGGCGCGGGTCGAGCGAACCGTACGGGTCCTGGAACACCATTTGAAAATCGCGCCGCGCCGCGATCAGCTCGGGCGGCGACAGCGCGTTCAGGTCGCGCCCGAGCAGGTGCACGCTGCCGGCGGTCGGGGCCTCGAGCGCCATCACGAGGCGCGCAAGCGTCGACTTGCCCGAGCCCGATTCGCCGACGATTCCGAGGCTGCGACCGGCACGCACCGTGAAGCTGACGCCGTGCAGCGCCTCGACGACCGGCGCCGGCGCGAACAGGCTCTCGCGCGGCAGGTGATAGCGCTTGCCGAGATCGCGCACCTCCAGCAAGGGTGCCGTCATGCGATCTGCCCAACGCGAATGCAGCGCGCCTCGTGCGCCGCGCCCACGATCACCGGCGTGGGCGGCGCGGCGCGGCAGGCCTCGACGACCCACGCGCAGCGGTCGGCGAACGGGCAGCCGCGCGGCATGTCCGCCAGCTCGGGCACGCGCCCGGGGATGGTCGCGAGCCGCGGCTTGCGGCCGTCGACGCGCGGCGCGCCGAGCCGCGGCCGCGCCGCGAACAGGCCGCGCGTGTACGGGTGCGCCAGGTGTTCGAAGACCTCGGCGGTCGGGCCCGACTCGACGACCGTGCCGCCGTACATCACGAGCAGCCGCGCGACCATGCGCGCCATCACGCTCAGGTCGTGGCTGATCATCAGCAGCGCCATGCCGGTCTCGTCGACGAGCGTATGGATCAGGTCGAGGATCTCGCGCTGGATCGTCACGTCGAGCGCAGTCGTAGGCTCGTCGGCGATCAGCAGGTCGGGGCCGCAGGCGAGTGCGATCGCGATCGTGACGCGCTGGCGCTGGCCGCCCGAGAGCTGGTGCGGATACGCGTCGAGCCGCTGCGCTGCGTTCGGCAGCTGCACGCGTTCGAGCAGGCGCAAGGCCTCGGCCCGCGCCGCGCTGCGTGTCATGCCCTTGTGCAGGCGCAGCGGCTCGGCGATCTGCGCGCCTATCGTGTGCAGCGGGTTCAGCGCGGTCATCGGCTCCTGGAACACCATGCCGATGCGGTCGCCGCGCAGCGCGCACATCGCGTCGTCGGCCAGGCCGACCAGTTCCTGGCCGTTCAGGCGGATGCTGCCGCTGACGTGCGCGCCGCTCGGCAGCAGGCCCATCACGGCCATTGCCGTCATCGACTTGCCGCAGCCGCTCTCGCCGATCAGGCCGAGCGTGGTGCCGCGCTCGAGCTGCAGGTCAATGCCGCGCAACGCGTCGGCCGGGCCGCGGGCGGTGTTGAGCGTGACGCGCAGGTCGCGAACATCGAGCAGGGGTGCAGGCATGGAAGGCGAAGACACGCAGACATTGTGCCCGCGGCCGCGCAGGTTACGATCCGCGCGAGCCGCCGCCACCCACTGATTCACCATGTCCCTCAAACACGATCTCCAGGCGGTGTGGGCCGCGCTCCGCCAGGGCTCGCCGGTGGTGGTGCACGTGCCGCCCGACATCCGCCGCGTCCTGCTGCAGCGCTACATGGAGATGTCGATGCAGAACGGCCGGCTGTCGCTGGTCTCGTTCGGCATCCTGCTGTTCGGCCTGGCCTACGAGGCGCCGCTGCTGCCGCGGCTGATCGCATGGGGCGTGCTGGGGGCTATCTACCTGGTGCGGGTCTGGCGGGTGCGCCGGTTGGCGCGGCGGGCCGACCCGAGCGAGCCGCGGTCCGATCGTCTGTACGACGTGCTGCTGCTGGTGGCCTCGTCGGTCTGGGGCGTCGCGCCGCTGCTGCTGCAAACCTGGATCTCGCCGTTCAACCTGTTCTGTGCGATGTACGCGGCCTTCGTCGCGACGGCGCTGCTGGCCATCACCTACATCGCGGCGCTGCCTGCGAGCCTGGTGCTGGTGGGCGCGAGCGTCGCGCCGCTGATCGCCTTCATGCTGATGCAGGGCTCGCTGGTGCTGGGGGCGCTCGCCGGTGGCACGCTGATTTGCGCGCTGGCGATGCTGCTGCGGGTCAACAGCGCCCACGGCACCTTGCTGCAGGCGCTCGCATCCGAGCGCCAGAACGCGGTGCTGGTGCAGGAGCTGCAGACCTACCGGCGCGCGCTCGAGACCGAGAACGCCACGCTCGACAGCTCGCTGCGTGCCGCTGCGAGCGCGGCGAATCGCGACGCGCTGACCGGCCTGTTCAACCGCCGCCACGTCACCGCGTTCGCCGAGCCGCTGGCCGCGCTCGTGCACGAAGGCCAAGAGGAGGTCACGCTGTGCATGGTCGACGTCGACCACTTCAAGCAGGTCAACGACCGCTACGGCCACCCGGTCGGCGACGAGGTGCTGCGCGCCGTCGGCGAGCTGCTCGGCGCGCGCCTGCGCGAAGGCGACTGCCTGGCGCGCATCGGCGGCGAAGAATTCATCATCGTGCTGCGCCATTGCAACGCGAGCCGCGGCCGGCGAGTCGCCGAGTCAGCGCGCCACAACGTGGCGGCCTCGCAGATCCGCACGGCGGCGGGCGAGGTGCCGATCACGGTGTCGGTCGGCGTCGCGCAATGGGGTGCCGGCGAACGGCTCGAGGACGTGATCCGGCGCGCCGATCGCACGCTCTACGGCGCCAAGCAGGCCGGCCGCGACCGCGTCGAGGTGCATGCGGACGATGCGTTGAACCTGTCGTTCGCGGCCGGCGACACGACGGTGCCTGGCCAACTGCACTAAGGACATGAGGCACCCGGCGCCAAGCCTCAGCGCTGGCGTGCCAGCCGCGGATCAAGGAGGTCGCGCAGCCCGTCGCCCATCAGGTTGAGCCCGAGCACGCTGAACACGATCGCGAGGCCGGGCCAGACCGCGAGCAGCGGCGCCTGGTACATCAGGGCCTGGCCCTCGTTCAGCATGCGGCCCCAGCTCGGCATCGGCGGCTGCGTGCCCAGGCCGAGGTAGCTCAGCGCGGCCTCGGCGAGGATCGCGATCGCGAAGCGGATCGTCGCCTGCACGATCAGCACCGCGGCGATGTTGGGCAGCACGTGTTCGAGCGTGATGTGCCACGGGCCCTTGCCGCAGGCGCGCGCAGCGAGCACGTATTCGCGCGTCCAGACCGCGTTCGCCGAGGCGCGCGTGATGCGGGCGAACTCGGGGATGTTGAACACGCCGATCGCGACGATCGAAACCACGAGACCGGGGCCGTAGATCGCGGTCAGCATGATCGCGGTGAGCAGCGCCGGGAACGCGAGCGTGAAGTCGGCGCCGCGCATCACGAGCTCCTCGACCCAGCCGCGCCGCGCCGCCGCGAGCAGGCCGAGCGCGACGCCCGCGGTGATGCCAATGCCGACCGCGATCACGCCGACCGCGATCGAGTAACGCGCGCCGACGATCAGCATCGCGACCACGTCGCGGCCGAGGCTGTCGGTGCCCAGCCGGTGCGCGGCCGATGCGGGCTGGAGCTTGTTCGGCACGTCGATCTCGCCGGCCGGGTAGGGCGTCCAGACGAAGGACAGCAGCGCGGTCAGGACCAGCAGCGCGACCAGCAGGCCGCCGATCATGAAGCTCTTGTGGCGCAGCGCGCGTTGCCAAAAGCTCATGCGGCATGCACTTTCAAACGCGGGTCGATCACCGCATAGAGCACGTCGACGATGAAGTTGATGACGATCACGGTGGCCGCGAGCAACATCACGATGCCCTGCACCAGCAGCACGTCGCGGTTCGAGATCGCCTGGAACACCAGCCGCCCCAGGCCGGGCAGCGAGAACACGTTCTCGACCACGATCGTGCCGGTGACGAGGTTCGCGAACTGCAGACCCATTACGGTCAGCACCGGCACGAAGGCGTTGCGCAGAACGTGGCGCCACAGCACCGCACGCTGGCTCAGGCCCTTGGCGCGCGCGGTGCGCACGAAGTCCTCGCGCAGCACGTCGAGCACCGCGGAGCGCGTGATGCGCGCGAGGATCGCGGCCTGCACCACCGCGAGCGACACGGCCGGCAGCAGCAGTGCCTTCAGGGCCTGCCACGGGTCGTCGTCCCAGCCGGGGAAGCCGCCGGCCGAGAACCATTGCAGCTTGACCGCGAACAGCAGGATCAGCAGGATCGCGAACCAGAAATTCGGCACCGCGATGCCGATCTGGCTCAGCGTCATCACGCCCACGTCGCCGAGTTGGTTGTGGCGCGAAGCGGCATACAGACCGAGCGCGAGTGCGAGCACCGTCGTCATCAGCATCGCGATCACCGCCAGCGGCGCGGTCACGGCCAGGCGCTCGCTGATCAGCTCGCTGACTGGCGTGTCGTACGAGACGCTCAGGCCCAGGTCGCCGCGCAGCATGCCGCCGACCCAGCGAAGATAACGCTCGGTCGGCGGGCGGTCGAGCCCGAGTTGTGTGCTCAAGGCCTTCACCGCCTCGGGCGTCGCGGTCGCGCCCAGCCGCACCTCGGCGGCATTCCCGGGCAGGATGCCGAGCGCGGCGAAGATCAGCACCGACGCGGCCAGCAGCGTGGCGACGAAGGTGGCGAAGCGCTTGAGCAGAAAAATGCTGATGATCGGGCCCGACGAAATGCGTGCGATGCCGATGCACCGCTCATGCCAATATCATGGCCTAAAACCACGCGCCTTCTGGAGACGACGTTGAGCTTCACCATCCCGTTCGACCCTTCGCTGCTGTTGATCGGCGGCACCTGGCGCGCCGCGGCCGGCGGCGCGACGCTGGCGCTGCACGACCCGTCCGATGGCAGCGAGCTCGCGCAAATCGCGCGCGGCACCGCCGCCGACATCGACGCGGCGGTCGGCGCAGCGCAAGCCGCGCTGTCCGGTGACTGGGGCCGCCTGACCGCAGCAGAGCGCGGGCGCCTCCTCGCTGCGATCGGGCGCAAGGTGCTCGACAACGTCGAGCTGCTCGCACAGCTCGAAGCGCGCGATGTCGGCAAGCCGCTCAAGCAAGGCCGCGCCGATGCGATCGCGCTCGCGCGCTACCTCGAGTTCTACGGCGGCGCGGCCGACAAGGTGCATGGCGAGACGCTGCCGTTCCAGAACGGCTACACCGCGCTGACCCTGCGCGAGCCGCATGGCGTGACCGGCCACATCGTGCCCTGGAACTACCCGATGCAGATCGTCGGCCGCAGCGTCGGCGCGGCACTGGCGATGGGCAATGCGTGCGTGCTCAAGCCGGCCGAAGAGGCCTGCCTGACGGTGCTCGCGTTCGCACGCATCGCGATGGAGGCCGGCCTGCCGCCCGGCGCGCTGAACGTGGTGCCCGGCCTCGGCGACGAGGCCGGCGCGGCGCTCTCGTCGCACCCCGGCGTCCAGCACATCTCGTTCACCGGCTCGGTCGCGACTGGCATGGCGATCCAGGCCGCGGCCGCGCGCAACGCGGTGCCGGTCACGCTCGAGCTCGGGGGCAAGAGCCCGCAGATCGTGTTCGCCGACGCCGACCTCGACGCCGCGCTGCCCTTCCTCGTCAACGCCGGCATCCAGAACGCCGGCCAGACCTGCTCGGCGGCGTCGCGCATCCTTGTCGAGCGCCCGGTGTTCGACGCGGTGCGCGAACGCATGGCCGAGCGCTATCGCGCGCTGCGCATCGGGCCGGCGGTCGACGACCTCGACATGGGGCCCGTGATCTCGGCACGCCAGCAGCAGATCGTCGAGCACTTTCTCGCGCTCGGCCGCGACAGCGGGCTGCGCGTCGCGGCGCAGGGCACGGTGCCGGCGAACGTGCCGAAGGGCGGCTGCTATGTGCGCCCGACCTTGTTCGACGACGTGCCCGCCGCGCACGCGCTCGCGCAGCAGGAGATCTTCGGCCCGGTGCAGGTGCTGATCGCGTTCGACGGTGAAGACGAGGCATTGCAGATCGCCAACGGCACCGCGTTCGGCCTGGTCGCCGGCGTCTGGACGCGCGATGGCGGTCGCCAGATGCGCATGGCACGCGCGCTCAAGTGCGGCCAGGTCTTCATCAACAACTACGGCGCTGGCGGCGGCGTTGAGCTGCCGTTCGGCGGCGTGCGCCACTCGGGCCACGGGCGCGAGAAAGGCTTCGAGGCGCTGTACGGCTTCTCGACGCTGAAGACGGTGGCGATCCACCACGGCTGAACGCCGAGCTGCCGGCGCGCCGTGGTCGGGAGGTCACGGTTTTGCAAATAAGAGTCATTCGCATTTATACTTGCGGCTGACGTTCGCTCGCCGGATGACGCTGCCGCGCCGCCCAGTGGACGACCGCCCGCACCAGCAAGCCGATTCGCCAGCCAGTGCTTTCGCGTGACTCTTCACGCGCACACCTGACTGACGAACCATGCCATTGCGTGCTCGACGGGCGTCCTGCCCGATCTCCGTTTCCGCGTTTTCTGTTCTCATGCCGCTGAGTTTGTGGGGCATCGCGGCGCTCGCGCAACCGGCGGTTCCGCCCGCACCCGCGGCATCGACGCCGGCCGCGACCGACCCGGCGGCCGAGGCCACGCTGCCGGCCATCAACGTCAAGGCCGCGACCGACCAGGAGCGCGCCAACGGCCCGGTGGACGGCTACCGCGCGCGCCGCAGCGCGACCGCAACCAAGACCGACACGCCGCTGAACGAGGCGCCTGCGTCGGTCACGGTCGTGACGCGCGATCTGATCGTCGACCAGGGCGCCGGCAACCTGCAGGATGCGCTGAACTACGCCGCCGGCGTGCGCTCCGACGCCTACGGGCTGGATTCGCGGACCGACTCGGTGCGCATCCGCGGCGGCTCCCCCGACGAGTACCTCGACGGGCTGCGCAAGAACTTCGAGTACTACACCAGCAACGCGCGCACCGAGCCGTTCACGCTCGAGCGCATCGAGGTGCTGCGCGGCCCGGCCGCGATGCTCTACGGCCAAGGCTCGACCGGCGGTGTTGTCAACATGGTCAGCAAGCGGCCGCAGGCCGAGGCGCAGGGCGAGATCGGCCTGCAACTCGGCAGCTGGAACCGCCGGCAGTTGCAGGCCGACGTGACCGGTCCGTTGACCGCCGACGGCCAGTGGCTGTACCGGCTGGTCGCGGTCGCACGCAAGGCCGACACGCAGGTGGACTACGTGCGCGACGACCGCCGCATGCTCGCGCCATCGCTGACCTGGCAACCGAGCGCCGCCACGTCGCTGACGCTGCAAGCGTTGGTGCAGCGCGACCGCAGCGGCTCGACCTCGCAGTTCTTCCCCTGGTCTGGCGTGATCACCGCCAACCCGAACGGTCAGCTGCCGACCAACCGCTTCACCGGCGAGCCCGGCTGGGACCGCTACGACACCGACCGCGACAGCGTCGGTTGGCTGTTCGAACACCGTTTCGACAACGGCATGACCTTGCGCCAGAACCTGCGCTGGTCGCGCACCGACGTGGACTACCGCACGCTGTACGGCGACTCGTTCACTGCACCCGGCGACTGGGCCGGTGACCCGATCAACAAGCGCTTGTTCGGCCGCTTTGCCGATGCAACGCTGACGAACACGCGCCTGCTCGCGACCGACCAGCACCTGCAAGGCAAGCTGGCCACCGGCGCGGTGCAGCACGATTGGCTGATCGGTCTGGACATCGCGCACTACCGGAAGACCGGCGAGGCCGGCTTCGAGCTGCCGGTCTATTCCGCTGGCGGCACAGTGCCGCTGATCGACGCCTACGCGCCGGTCTACGGCAACTTCACGCCGCCGGCGATGAGCGCGATCGCCAAGTTCACGCAGCAGCAAAGCGGCGTCTACCTGCAAGACCAGATGCACATCGGTGCGGGCTGGCTGGTCACCGCCGGGCTGCGCTACGACCGCGCGCGCAACGCCACCGAGGGCCTGGAGACCGAGACCGCGCAAGCCACTACGAAGCGGTTCGGTGTTCTGTACAAGCTGCCGCAGGGCTGGTCGCCTTACGTCAGCTACAGCGAGTCGTTCACGCCGGTCGCCAACATCGACGACCAGCGCTTCAAGCCACTGCGTGGCAAGCAATGGGAGGCCGGCGTCAAGTACGACGCCGACGGCGGCAGCACCGCGTTCAATGCCGTGGTCTACGACCTGCGCGAGCTCAATCAACTGAAGCAGGACGCGACCACCAACCTCTACAGCCAGCTCGGCGAGACCCGCGCCCAGGGCCTCGAGCTCGAGTTCAAGGCCGCGCTGGCACGCAGCCTCGACGTGGTTGCCAACTACACCTACACCGACCTCGACGACCAACTCGAGGCGGTGCCGGCGCACCAGCTGTCGGTCTGGGGCAAGTGGCGCTTCGCACTGGCTGGCCGGTCCGGCTTCTCCGTGGGCGCAGGGCTGCGCACGCTGAGCGCGTTTCACGACGGCGCGGCGCCGACGGTCCCGCAGCTCACGCTGCTTGACGCGATGCTGGCTTGGGACGGCACGCACTGGCGCGCCGCGCTGAACATCAACAACCTGGCTGACAAGGTCTATGTGGCGACCTGCCTGAGCCGCGGCGACTGCTGGTACGGCGCGCGGCGCAACGTCGTGGGCACGCTCACCTACCGCTGGTGATCGGAACGGATGCCGATGCGTACCCTGCTCGTCACCCTGCACCGCTGGTTCGGCCTCGCGGCCGCGCTGTTCCTGTTCATCGCCGGTGCCACTGGCGCGGTGATCTCGTGGGACCACGAGCTCGACGAGTGGCTGAACCCGCGGCTCTATCGCGCGCAGACCGCGGGTCGGCCCTTGCCGGTGCTCGATCTGGCGCGCGCGATCGAAGCCGGCGATCCGCGCGTACGCGTGAGCTTCATGCCGCTCGCGGTCGAGCCGGGCCAGACCTTCACCGCGTCGGTGGCGCCACGCGTCGACCCAGCGACAGGCCGGCTCTTCGAGCCCGGCTATAACCAGGTCGCGCTCGACCCGGCGACCGCGGACGTGCAGGGCCGGCGCGAATGGGGCAAGGTCTCGCTGACGCGCGAGAACCTGCTGCCGTTTCTGTACAAGCTGCACTACAGCCTGCACATGCCCGAAGTCAGAGGCGTCGCGCTCGGCGTGTGGTTCATGGGCCTGATCGCGATGGCCTGGGTGCTGGACACGCTGGTCGCGCTCTGGATCTCGTTCCCGCGCTGGCGTGCGTGGCGCCGCTCGTTCGCGTTCCGCTGGGCCGCGGGCGGTCACAAGCTGACCTTCGACCTGCACCGCTCTGGCGGCATGTGGATCTACGCGCTGGTGCTGATGCTGGCCGTCACCTCGGTGGCGATGAATCTGCGCGAGGAGGTCATGCGGCCGCTGGTGTCCTTGTTCTCCGAGCTTGCGCCATCGCCGTTCGCCAGCCGCACGCCGGCGCCGCCGGACAAGCCGATCGAGCCGCTGATCCCGGCCGCGCGCGCGATTGAACTGGCGCAGGCCGAGGCACAGCGCCGCGGCTGGACCGCGCCCGCCGGCGGGCTGTTCCTGTCGCCCGAGGTCGGCGTCTGGGGCGTGGGCTTCTACGACGTGGCCAACAGCCATGGCGACGGCGGCCTGGGCAACCCATGGCTCTACGTCGATTCGCGCAGCGGCACACTGGCTGGCGCCGACGTGCCGGGCACCGGCAGTGCCGGCGACATCTTTCTGCAGAGCATGTTCCCGCTGCACTCGGGCCGCATCATCGGCATCACCGGGCGCGTGCTGATGTCGATCACCGGCGCGCTGGTCGCGATGCTCTGCGTCACCGGCGTGCTGATCTGGGCGCGCAAGCGGCGCGCCCGCGTGCGCTCGGCGGCGGCGCGTGCAACCGACGTGGCCTGGCCCGAGGGCGCGCGAACATAATCAAAGCTCCACACCCGCG
>Ga0307515_10026282_pt1 | contig 10027 bp, 4 predicted proteins | sample 17_EM_MG_FD_194513 | JGI IMG/M metagenome (GOLD analysis project Ga0307515, IMG submission 194513) | Populus trichocarpa ectomycorrhiza microbial communities from riparian zone in the Pacific Northwest, United States - 17_EM | ecosystem: Host-associated > Plants > Roots > Unclassified | place...
CAGTGGTGAGTGGCGAGTGGTGAGTGACGAGTAGCGAGTGATTAGTCTTGGATGGTAAGTGGCAGATAGCAAGTGAGCAATCGTTCATGAGTCTATTCAGTGACTCAGAAGATTACAGAGGTGACTGGTGAGTGGCAAGTAGCAAGTGGTGAGGGGTAAGATGTGCATGGTGACTTGCGAATGGCAAGATGAGTCTATTTGTTGACTCAGTATATCAGTAACTCCCAGCGTATTCGGGCCGATTCGGCCCGAATGGACAGGTCCAAAGCAGTCCAGACCAGTTCAGTCCAGGTCCAGAAAAATTGGGGATTGGTCCGATCCCGGTCCAAAAATTACTCGGACTGGATTGGACTGGACTGGTGGAATCATTGACCATTACACACATTATCCACTTCTGGAACCCAAACCCCGGTAGTCCCTTGGTAATACCCCGTAGATAACTGTAAGAGCAACTATCCGAAGGTCCTAGAAGAAAAGCCAAGCAACATTTTCGTGTGCGCAAAAGCTCTTCCATCGCCCGCCTTTAGATATATATAACGCTCTCTGGGTAAATTCTTCTCATTCTTACAAATCGCAATCAATTAATAAATAAGAAAACATATCAACTACCGCCCCTAAGCCATAGGGTTTCGTGGGGTTTAGTTCGTATATACGGTAAACTGTAAACAAGGAAAATACACATCCTCATCGTCCAGAAAGGACCATGATTTTTCTTCGGCTGGATCTAAGCGTATGAGTACAGGTGCTTATCAACAGACCAAATCTCAGCGCTCCAGTGCCCTCCCTTGTGTCCTGCGGTGCAAAACTGAATCTCAATCTCATCATCCCCGACCTTGCCTTCCAGTAGCCTCCAGTAGCCGTTGGTACCATCATTCCAATGGCTGTTGATTTTGATTCCAACGATCTTTCTACCCTGCTTCCCAAGGCGCATTCGATGTCTCTGAATGTGGTTGGGCCAGGCTTTCCAGACTACCTGCCAGTTGTTTTCCTGCGCGTTGGAATGCTCAATCTCAGAGCTAATTTCGCCATAAAGAGGGTGACCATCGTCAATGATGACACCCTTCGCCCAGAACTGTTGGATACCAGCGGGAATCCAGCCGTCGCTACCAGAAGTGTCAGTTGTAGTTCAAAAAACTTCAAGGGCTATTACTGACTCAGTGTTGACATTGGGCGTAGGCCAATGTTCCAACGATAACTTCTCTGAATCTTTGAGAAGCCGCTCACGCAGCTGCCACTGCTGGAATCCCTGCGTGAGTTCGTTGGCTTTCTTGGACCAAACGTCGAAATGCTCAAGCCAATCCTTCTCATCGGGATGGATATTCTTGCGCAGGTCGTCGAAGTGATCGGCAACCTCCTGAGCCAATCCTTCACTTCCGACCAAGGGGCAGGAGATAACCCTGCTCTGAAGGAAGAATATCCGCTGGTATGCCTCGGAAAGTTTGGCCGACGTACGGTCAAAGTGCTCACCTGGGGTAGGGACGCGCTCGTCCAGTGTGTTGTAGTGTTGAAGTAAAGCTACAAAGGGGACGGGCTGGGTGTTACGCTGGAACTCCTTGAAAGTGGAGTCAACTTCCGTAGTGTTGAGCATGACAGTATCGGTTGCGCTTTTCCCGTAGCCATCGACGAACACAGAGACGGTCGTGGAAACTCGGTATTTGTTGGTCTCGTTTGTGAATTCCAGTTTGCGGTAGATGCCGCCGACTTCTGGAGCCTCGGCGGAAATACTGGCTTTGAACTCGTTGAGTGCTTCCTCACTGTTTGCCTTGTGGTGGCAGAGTGCGACTAGCCTGGCGCGGTTCTGAGATCCCACCACGAAGTACCTGCCCGGTTTTACTGTGTTAGCGGATGAAAGAGACAGATGCAAAACGAATCGGTGGAAGAACTGACTGCCCATGGCGTTCGATGAACTTTTGAGGGTCTTTGTCCAACAAGGCCTTAGCTTTCCCGGAGAGCTCTGGCTTCTGCACCCGATGCGGGGCATCCTCGATGACGCATTCGATTAGGGTCGTCATCTCTGTCTTGGAAGTTTTGATCTTGTTAAGGTACGAAGAGCTGACTTCAATCTTGATGCCTTCGATAGGTGCAGAGGCAGTAACTGAGTCCTTGATAGCGTTGTCAAGTTCTGACTGAGTGCTGATGACGGTTGACATCATGTTGACCTTGCGACCATCATGAATGGTTGTAGTCTGAACGGGCTCAAGAGCAGAGCTGAGAATCTCTCGCTTCTGTTGATTATTAGAAGTGTGTTCAAATTATATGGCAGAGTGCAAGCGAGGATCTAACCATGATATCGTAACCAGCTCCATGCATAATGTGAGGGCCTACCCAGGGAATGCTGGCCATCGCTTGCATCTTAGCAGACATTTTGGTGGTTTTTGGAAAGATACGGTTGGCTTAGGATAAGGTAAGAGGAATATTGTTTGTCCGAGTCTGTGAAAGTATGTAGAGGATCTGTGTCTAGTTGAAGTGGGCGACTTAGCTCTATTTATGCTCCTCCAGATGCTCCCACGACCATTGCAAATCCAAGACCCTGTCTACACTCGCCTGCTTAGTCCAACATGATCCAGCAACTTGAACTCCCGCCGCATATCCTGTCGTGTACAGCGTCGATAGGCCACGGGTCGTCATCTCACCAACGACTCTATGGTCTATCTCTATCTGTTGCCTAATGACGAGAATTTTCCTCTGCCATTCGACATCATAGAAGGGCCCAGAACGAATTGCACTGCAGAAAATTCCCTTTCCAGAAAAATTATACGATTTTCACCCCACGCAAAAGCCCAACAAGCGGCAATTAAATAGCTCACGCAGTGTAGAGAAAGTTACAGTCTGGACTAACTCGGCGATTGTTGGTTCAGGAATACTCAATATGTCCATACTCTACCTTTGGCTAGGTGTTCTCTGGGAGGCGGCTTCTGCACTGTGACCATGGGTAGGTTCTTGAGCATATACTCGTTACTTTGCTAAAGAACAGGTGGATAGGAGCTTGCACTGAGCGGGAGCAAGCCCATGCAGCTACCGACCGATTTTAGTGGAGAGTGTTGCATGTATACTTAGAACATCTAGTCACTGCGGATATGTGCAGATAGTATTCAGCTGAGCTGAAAGTACTTAGTTGATCTAACAGGGACCTGGCCAGCTGAGTGCGCATATGTTGTACCGATCCTTCTCTCTTGGCTAAAATGCACGTTGACGGTTTGACGCGCCACAGTTCCTACAAGAAAGTTTTTACAGATCAAAAACCACTGTTGAACGAAAGTCGCTTTACGCAAGCCGACCCTGACAAGTCGGCCCAAGATGTGTCACCTTGTGCTATCCCAAAAGCTTCCGTCCGCGCCACCAAGTTATTTGAGTCGTTCTTGGATAAATACACTGCAGACAGCACGTGATTACCGCACTCAAAATCCGTCCAACAGCATACATGCGTATGCATGCTTGCGTACAAGGCTATCTCGAGTCTTCTTTCTCCTCTCTTCATTCTGTACCATAGAATTTACGCACACGGTTCTCCCCTTCATATTCGCAATAGAGGGTCCAACATGCTGGAACTTTTAAATGGCCATGACTTCAGTGTCCATTTGCAGGAATTGACTTGACAGTTCAAGCCAGAACCAAGAGTCCACACCTGTAATAACAGGTAATACCGGCACCCCAATCACCCCACGTATACTACACCCCACGACAGATCGATTTCCTCCCCAAGATTTGTAATGAAATTCCAGCTGATTCAGGGTGGTACTGTGGATGTCTCAGGTTATTGCCGCTACGATCTCAGGTATAGATGGTACAAGTTATCCGCTACTCCGGTATCACCTTCTGGACAATGTGGACGATGTAGAGGCTTGGTGGTGATGAATCGACGCAATCCTTCTCCTAGAACTCAACGTGCGGCTTTGGGTCACATCCACATGATACTGCATACCGTCGCGTTCAGGAAAGGATTGAAAAAATTGCGTCGATTCTAGTGTGGGATTGCGCTGGTGTTCCCTCAATTCTGAACGCCACTGTGCCTCCACTTTAATTACGGATCTAGACAGTTGAGGGTTCAATCCGCCAGCCAGCGTTCTGCAGTCGCGATCGAGCAGGTAGTTGTCGTCTTTCAGCTCGGATTGGCTTTCGACGGCTCATGCGAGTTCTGTGTAGGAGTGCGGATCGGGTTAGAGCCCGCAGATGTTCCCGAGAGACGTCCACGGCAACTAGTTTAGCGAGGCGCATTGTGGCTTGGAGTTCAGCTGAGTTTTCAGTTTCCCTCCCGCATCTGCAACAACGTGTGTTCTAGTCAGTTCGTGGTGTTTGTTGCTCTGCGGAGTGACTAGTAAGTTCACGGAGCCCCACCTTCGGTACATATAATAAATAGCTGGCGGCTCGGTACATATTACTTCGCCAGCTCGCAGATATCGATATCCGCCCGCTAATGTCAACTGCGTTCCGGCTGACTTCTGTGCCCCTGAACTAGCTGCGTTCCACCTCCCTAATCCTGTTTGGAACTTAGTAGTATGCTTCAACCCCTTCAGCTAGCTGCGTTCCCGCTCAACTTAGTTGTGTTCTGTATTGCTGTATTTTTCTGGAATGGGGGATTCCGGGCCGGTAGCCGCGCCAAGAAATCGCGGTAAATTGTTTTTTTTATTCACCAACTGTGCATAACTCTGCGCACTGCCACCTCACGGACTTGGATTCGCCATATCTGCTATAATGGTTGAGTGGCTTTAGATTAAGTCCCAAGAATCGCTGGAAACTGACGAAAATCGAGTGTTTTCTAAATCCGCTTGATGAGTATTAAATATATTGCCAAAGTGCACATAGCTATGCACATTCCGTGTATTGAACACCTCGCAATCAGAGCGAAACTGGCGAACTGAATTGAGTGTCCGGTGGCTGGGTTTCGGAAGCTGTCTGGAGACTCCGAGAAGGTTGACCTGGGCCTGACCTGCTGCGATATATCTACTGAGCTGGCTGGAGGTGCTGCCATGGGTTGGCTATGAGCAGGGGGAAAGAGTCGATATGGGCCCACCGAAAACTAGCAGGAAATGACGTATCTGCGCTGGCCAGAAGTTAGCTAGAAAACGTAAAGACGGACTCAGCAGGAGCTAGCTGTAAACGCGAACTCCATACTGGCTGAGAGCTGGATGACGACAACAACTCCAGGCTCATCGAGAGCTTGCTGGAGACAGTAGGGTTGGACTCACCAGCAGAGCCGGAACAGTCACTCTCGGCTGGCAAGGAGCCAAGAATTAGCAACACGACTTGTACATCGGCTTCGTCGCCTAAGCATAATACTTTATAAATCAGGGATGAAAACAGCTCTATTGGACCTTTATCCAGTCCATAAAAGCTGCCAAATGTACCTTAAGCAGCTGTGTTGGTTCTTTCGCCAGATCTCTAGGAGCACAGAGTTTGGAATAGTCTTGTTGGCATGTTACATTCAGCCCTACATTTACGCGGCCTGGCTAGAACAGTAGAGCCGAACTACCGCACACGTGGCCTAGGCCCTATCCCTGCAGTGCTGTTACGGCGCGGTACCAAAATTAAGATTCGAGACTACTTTAGCTTCGGCCGGCTCCCGCGTCCTTGGTGGTTTCTAATTGGCCGCTCCAACCTCTTTAGCGCATGGCACTGTTTTGAAGTCTCCGGACACCCCTGCTAATGATTAGATGACTCCGATAAGATTAAGTGTTATGCAATAGTCATCCGATGCTGATGTGTAGTTACCAAACTCTGATGTGTCACCAAGGGCGCTGATGATGAGGTGTCCGGAGACTTACGAGTGATAAACGAATTGTTGCGGAGCAGCCCAGCTGTCGCCTGAGGGAGCCCAGTAACTCGACGTCCTAGCAGATCATGCGCATCATCTAAGGGTTGACTTAGCGAAAACAAAATTCGCTCGCCCAATACTCAGGCCTATTGCTGCCACCTGGCTGGCTCCCCACGCAGGATATGAATAGGGGGTTCTGTCAAGTTGAAATGTCACGCTTTCAGCCCTACACTTAAGCGAACTTATGGTGCTGACTGCATATGAAGACGGTTGAATTTGAGCTGAAGTTTACTATCTAGTGCAGGAACCGAATACCGCCAGGTTTTCTGTCGGGTATTAGATTCGTTTTACTTGCTGGTCAGTTACGGTGACTTATGGCAAATACGTAAAGATCTCTACGAAACATTTTGCCACTAAAGCCTACCTGAATATATCCAAAATACTTGCGAAGACTTTGCGAAGCCATAAAGCCGATAAAGTCTCATAGAAGCATGTATAAATCTACCCTATCGGCACTAAGGTACCTCCTCAAGCAGGAATCTTAAATCATTGTATGGTTGATCTTCGGATAATAAGCTGGCAAGCGATAGCGTCCAGTTGAGCGTAACATCTTGAGGTGCTAGATATTCAGCTCGCCACAAACAGAGTTAAGGGTTCCGAACGAAACTATCAAGTCGGTTGCCAGTATTTTGCATTTCGCTTCCTCCTCTTTCTGACTTCAGCTTTTCTCGCATTGCGACCGTGAGTCCATGACGTAGCTACCGGAACGATTCCTACCAAGTCTTTCCAAAATATTTTTAACCAAAATTAATTCTTGTACTGACATCCAGATGCAGGAGATCACGGAGTGCCTCCGCCGGCGGACTGACTAGGGATTGTATTAGGGACTTCAGTATGTATGAACTCCCGGAGTTTATTAAAAGAATCACAACCTTAGACACTCTAAAACTTTGTGGACAGTGACTATAGATACCGAGGACGCCGGTAGTTGAGCAATTCTGACGACCTCAGCTCGTACTTGGAATATCACTTCTCCCAGTCTAACGTGTTAGGGTACGTATTGGCAGTGGACTTCATGCTTTCTAGAATTCATTTTCAGTCTCCTGCTCCCAAATCTTTAGCAGCACGTCATCTAGACGGTTCTTCTAAGCTTCTGACCCACTAGTCGCAGTCGCAAAGTCTAAGAAGCAAGTGTGTGTCTCGCAAGAAGTTACAGCTTCCGCTAGCACAATAAGCTACCTGAGATCAAGCGATTCAGCTATGCTGTACACCTCGATAGTTAGCCGAAATGCCCCATGAGCAGAAGTCAATATATGGGTACCCCATCCGTGGCTAGAGTGACTTTGTAGCTGCGGAATTCATACACAGGGATGCGCAGATGCGGTATGAATGACAGGTACGAATTACAGGTACAGGTGTTCACATTCCACAGATTGGGTGACCCATACAATGGTTTTAGCACATGGAGCGATTCCGTCTATGGGATTCAACAGTTACGGCCGGTTAGTGTTTGTTGGGAACATGGTACAGAATGCTACTCTCACCGCTGCTATGTTGGCCTATGGCGATCCCCGGCATGCACAACGACCCCCGTGCACGCATCGATTGTACATCTCCATTTACCTTTTCTGCAGTGTCTATTGTAATGTGATTAACCTAATCCATAGATTCCCCAAGCATGCTTAGGACTAGAAAAGATGCGTCTTACCGGAGCTCTGGAAACCTAAATATGTGTTCCATCCAGCTGACGAATTACGCTAGTTCGCGAACTTAGGCCCATTCGTGGACATGTGGGAAGTTCGTAAATTGAATAGCCAATAGATGAGCTAAGTTATAAATCGAAATTGCAATTGCAACTGCCCATATATGCATATGTAAGGCAATCTGATAAAAGAGCTGATAGTTTAGACCTAGTGCTTACCATGAGACTGTAACAATTGCAACCTAACTACTTGTTCGCTCTGCTCTGCACTCATATCATGGCAATTTACACCAATGGGATGTGGTTCAAGGAGAATGTAGGAAGAGAGTTTGAACTATAGAGGTGGCAGTGAAGGGCGAGTGCTGTAACACTGCCATTGGGTGTTGACTTTTTTCTATGCTCAACCAAAGCGAGCTTGCAAGTAACATAACGATCTGAGAATAATAGGACATTTATAGAAGCATTTCTCCAGAAACATGTATTGGGATCGCCAAAAATGGCCAGTTCGCAAATATTCAACAGATCTCGAACCAGTGTTCCCAACCGTCCAGTCCGACGGCCGGGGACGGCGGTGCCATCCGAAATTTCCCTAGGATGGACGAGCACGGCATAGCGGCCAGGGGCTACCGGCATCCGCAGTTATCGGCTGACATCAAGCACTTAGGGTTCTATATGGCTAGAGATGAGCGAACCAATGGTAATGGATAGAGTTTGCAGTACATATTCTGGGCAAGTTTGAGGGTTGGTATGATTCAACCCGGTTTACCACTTCTAAATTTCATTACCAATTGATATCTGCCAGGGACTGCCGGGGATGACTGGGGACGCCAACGTGGCGTTCCCAGCCGTCCTATCCGTCCGTCCCCGCCCTGCCTCAAAAGATGGGGCTGTTTCCGTACTGCCCTCGGACGGACGGGACGGTTGATTTCACTGTCTCGAACCGAGCAAAAAGTTAGTGAACTAAGCAAAAATTAGCGAACCGGCTTTTAACAGTTCGCGAACTGGCGGATTCGTCAACAGAACGGGACATATACAACAGACTGTATATGTTCCGTACCATGGACGACCATTTCGGTTTGCGAACTGTGGCTGCCAGTTTGCAACATTTACAGGCCATCTCACGAATTGGTGAGAGTTTGCAAACTGTCTCCCATCTCCGACCACACTGGTCTATTCTACATACAAAAAGCTTCATCTGGTCACTATCCCACCCAAAGTCCCCTACATCATGTAAACATAGTATTGGCCATGAGATGGGGTGAGATGTTGCTTACTTAGTATTTGATCATGGTCACATCTTTGCTCAGCTCGTCCAATCCAATAATAAGTCTCGGCAGTGTCATGGGATCCCATCGAAAGTCCCAGGACCTTAAATCACGTAAATAGAAGTGGCGATTGATTGCGGAGATTGTTGATGATCTCTCCAACCAAAAACTTCATGGGGTCGCAGACGGGCTGTCAAATCGCAACCCGTCCCTAGTTTGCGGTCTGGACTGCTCTAGGTTGCGAGTTGTCACTGGTTGTGTACCGTACGGAACGTTTAAGTATATTAAAGTACTAGGGTAGCACGGCAGTCGGATTGTGGGATAATGGACATTTGCGGATAACGGATATGGCGATTTGTGAGTAGTGAATGTTCTATTGCCGATCATAGCGGTTTGTGTAGCTATAAGGTGAGCAAGACTTAGATCTGTGACCAAATCCCCTTGGTTTTTTCCGTAGCAGCGTACATCTTGCATGACATTACATTTGATATTAACACCAATTGAGTCCAGGCGGTGAAGTCCTTAACATTGTTTGTTGATTCGTTGTATCCCTAGAGCCTGACAAAAGCTTTAAGGCTTGACAATTAGCAATAGATGCCGCATCATACCAACGCCGGAATTGTAACGTACTCAATACATGCAGCACAGACTATCACTAGAATCCGATCCAAAGTCATGTGATCGTCATGAAAACTCGCTCATAAGTTCAACGCCAATAGTTAATGTTACGGCAGCTTGAGTAATTGTCAGTGGCATCAGCGATTTCCAAAACACCCTAATGGTCTGAGAGACTTTCAACACCTCCGGGTGTACTACAACCAGCTACTCCTTCTTTCCCTCTTCCTCCTACACAGTCGTCTCGAGTCAACTAGCGTGCAAAACTAGATCCAAATTTCCGCCGGTGTGAACCTTTCTGAGTTTACTTACATTCGTCCAGATATTACATTGTCAGCTTCGCCCATGGCTTATTCTGTAGGTTCCTTTTGTTCTCTTCCCAATCCACATTGGAACAACAATGTGCCTGCAAATTTTGGCTCTCCCTTCAGTAGACATAGGGTCAGTAGGCATAGGGTCCTCTGTAAGCTCGTGTACCAGCCCCCGCCCCGATCCAGGGGGGGGCTGGACGATTTACGTCCCCGAATAGGTGATCAGTTTTACGGTGCAACTCCGAGGGTTGAACACCGGAACTGAACACCGAAAATCTAAAAAGAAGTTTTCGGTCACAGCCTATGTAGATAATAACTGCTCTAGTAGTCTGCCTGCACTTGACCGAAATTGTTTGTGTGTGGTGGAGGTACTCCAGCATAT
>Ga0307515_10026283_pt1 | contig 10027 bp, 1 predicted proteins | sample 17_EM_MG_FD_194513 | JGI IMG/M metagenome (GOLD analysis project Ga0307515, IMG submission 194513) | Populus trichocarpa ectomycorrhiza microbial communities from riparian zone in the Pacific Northwest, United States - 17_EM | ecosystem: Host-associated > Plants > Roots > Unclassified | place...
TAAAATAATTATATTATTAGTTTATATACCAATAATTCTAAATAGAGTTTCTGTAGTTATAATAAGGAAGCAGGGATTAAATATAAAAGTAGTTATTAAAAGCTTCTCTTTATAGTGCTTGCTATAAGTAGCCTATTAGTAAGTTTCTGCCTCTGTAATTCTATATAATAGCTTAAGCATAATTATAATCGTATCTTTAGGATACTAGTGGTGAATTTACTCCAGAAAATATGCCAATATTAAGCGCTAAAGGTGCGTCTCTAATTAAGTATAGGCTTAAATAATATCTCGCAAATAAACCGCTATTTTATTCTTTATTAAGGAGGGAGCTAGCGCAATAATAACTTGCTAACTAGCTCGTTAAATTATAGGAGATTACATAAGAATTACCTCTTTACTATTATTGTTGTAACCTTAAATAATAAGCCTTAATTTCTTAAATAGGGCGTTAATAGCTTTACCCTTAATCTTATTAACTATTTTTAACTTAAAGATACAAACTTTATTAAACTTAGTAGGGTTATACTTCTTAAATTTAAAGACTCCTCTTGTGATAAGACTGTTGATCTCCTACTTATTAGATGCTTAGAAAGGAGCTCCTAAGGTTATAATACGACCTTTCTTTTAAAGCTGTTTTGTAAGCTTAAAGTTAGCCTTTTCCTTAGCTGTTATAAAGGCTATTAATAACTTAACTCTATTCTTAATAGTAGCAACAAATTGTTCTTTAAAATTACTAAGATATTAGTAATTTTATAATCCCTTTAGGCGACCTCTACCGCGTTATAGTTGCGGCGTATTTACTATAATTATATTAGGATTATAGTCGCCTTTTAGAGTACGTTAATTATAGTTTTTTTTTAAGGCGTTTTCTATAGCATCCTATAAAGGCTTAAAACTGTTATCTTTATAGTAAGGCTTAATAATAGTTAAACGGAATTAGGTAGGTTTATAAGGCATCTAAATAGTATAAGTTTAACCATTAATTATAATAAGTTAATATAGGCCTAACTACCCTCCTTTTTTACGCTATACGCGTACCTTAGACTAGAGTAGTAGATTAAGCGTAGTTAAAGTATTTAGGCTATTTCTTATTCCTAGTGCGTTGTTAACCTAGTGTATAGCGTAGAGACGTTACACCTCCTTTATTACCTTATAAATAGCCTTAGCTTATTATATAACGGAGGGAGATAGTAGAGAATTATTAGTTATTTAAGGGTAGGCGCTAAAGACTAGTAATATAGGTATAAGTCTATCTAGGCTAGCGGAATTATTAATAGCTTTAATAGCTATTTACAAGGTAAGTTCTTTACTAGTATCCTTTAGTTCTAAAGAGATAATCTTATATATGCGGCATAATGGCGCGTAATATTATTCCACTTTTTTAATACTATTATATACCTTAATGGGGACTTCCTTAACCTTAATTGCTATTGCCTTTATCTATTATTAAAACTCCATAGATAAGAAGTTCTTTCCTATATTATAGACGATTTAATTAGGGGGTCTTAGGTAGATATTAATCTAGTATAATTAAAGGGTATCCTATATATTCCTAGCTAATATATCCTTTAAGAATCGTGCGGCTTAGAAGGAGATTAAGAAGTTAATAACTTAGAGTACTGGCTTACTGCTAAGATATATAACGTTAACAATAATATAGAAGTTAAAGTCGTAGTTATCTTTAAAGGTGAACTTAAATTGGCTAGGGGACCTCTAGTTTATTTAGTAGTAGTAGCAGTATTTTATAAGATGCTTAATTGCCTTAACCTTAACTTTATAGCCTACTCGCTAAAGAACCCTAAGTAATTAATAAACTAATAAGTAACTAAAATAACGGTGTAGTTAGCGTAACTCTAACTTAGTTAAATAGCTTTAAGTAACACTCTTTTCTGGTTATTAAAGGAGCAGCTAAGAATAACCCTACTTATATATAATAGGCACCTAATTATCTCCCTATATAAGTATATTCTTAAGGTTATTAAGCTTAACGCCTAGTTTATTTATATTTCTAATACAAAATAGAAATAGGGTGTTTATAGGAATAACGTAAAAAGTAATATACCCTAAGGGGGTTTGAACCCTAATTATGCTAAGAGAGATTATAGTACCCTTGCTAAAATAAATCGTATATTAGCCTGTTGTTAAATAGTTAATCTAAATAGAGCTATTAAGCTACTAAAGGGCTTAAACTTAAGGTTCTCCTACTATAGATACTCCTGCGGCTCTAGTATCCGGTATAATACTATAAAAAACGTTTACTGAGTATCTATTGTTAAAGGAAAACGCGGAGCTCTCCTTTAGCTTATTAAAGATATCTAACTTTATAATAGAATGGAGTATAGATTAGTTATTAAGAATAGCGACGGTTTATATACTATTTACCTTACTATACTTAGTAAAGTATTAGTTAGGTAGGTGGTCCTTAATTTCTATATCTATAAGGAGCTGTTTAGTCTTATTAACCTTACCCTTAAGATCTTTTACGCCTTTATATTAAACTAGGAAGCTTTAAAAGTAGGCCGTAGTAACCTTATAATTTCTAACATTTCTTATACTCTAATAGAACTTATTATATACCTCCTTTTACTTATTAAGGGAGTATCTAGTTAACTAGCAATTTGGCTTTTTACAAACGTAGCACTTCTTCTAGTAATTACTTTAAAGTAAACCTCTATAAGGACCTCTATAATTACCTTATAATTAATATTAATTATACCTTCTTTTATATTCCCTACTACGGCTACTATATATTTAATTAGTCTAGTTATAATTATATTAATCAGGAATACTTAGTTAGGTAGGGTTTTCGGTATAGAACTATTAAGATTCTTATATTTGTATTGCAGTACCTACGGCAGAGCGTAGCTTAGTATATACTCCTTTAAACGTGTCCGCAGATTTATATAGCGCTAAGTTATACTTAGGAATGCTATAGCATACTAAGATAACCTAGTCCCTTAGGCTGTTCTTATTTTAGTAAGTTTTAATAAGGCTATATTAGATTTTCTAGAGTTTATTAAAGAGTAATTAAAGGCACTCTAAATAAATCTTTATTGGGTTAGAAGCGATAACTCTTTAAAATATAGTCTTTTGCTATTTAGATATATAAAGCTAGCGATTTTTATTAGTCTTAAAGTGGGCTCTAGTAAGCTAAAGCATTATATTAAAGCTATAGTTTTTACCCGCAATATAGTTATAATAGAATATTACTACCCGTCCTTTTAATATAATGGAGAAAGCGTAGTGGTACTAGTGGCGTTAAATTTTAACCTTATTATAACAGTTATAAAAGACCTATAGTTTTACTCTAAGTATATTATATAGTTCTCCTCTAAACTTCTTCTCTTTGTTTAAATATACCTTTATTAGATTTGTAACTTCTTATAGTAAAGGCTTACCGGTTAACTAGAGTAGAGGAGGTAAAGGCAAAGCAACTTTAAGTAGGAGAGTACTTCTAGGTAAGAGAGTAGCTTTAGGTAGGGGGTTAGCGTTCTAGGGGTTTTAATATAAATTAAAGTTGCCTTCCAAAGAATATGGGTTATTTTTAGGTTTCTATAGTTAACGTATAATTTTAGCTTCTGTCTATATTAGTTCTTCTATACTAATAATAACGGCCTAAATATTGCTAGCAATTGGGTTACCGTTCTTAGTAATATATACCCTATTCCTACAGAGGAAGTCTTAAAAATCTTAAACAATATTAACATTACTAAGTGCCTAGGTATTAGTAGTCTATCCTATAAAATCCTTTCTAAAATACTCCTATAGTTATAAGTTAGTATAATATCTATTTTAGTAGAATATAATATAGTATAGGAGAAAGCTGTTAACTTATTTTACGGTATAAGTTATTATATTAAAAGCGAATTCGTCCTAATCTTTATTAATAAGTTTCGCGTGCTTAGCTACCCCTAGTAGTAAGGAGTCTTTCTAGTTATTTAAAGTAGGCGTAGCCATATTTTTAGAGGGAGGAAAGTGTTATTAGTATAGGGATTGTCGTTTAGTACGTGTTCGTAATATATATTTATTATTTAGTACACATTTATTATTTAGTACGCGTTCGTAACGTGTATTTGCGGTTATAGGGCTTAGGACTAGTTCTAGCCTTAAATCGCGAAGACTTATACAGTATATTATTCTGCGTAATGGACGCAAGAATCTATAATCTTAGAAAGGCTTAGGACCAGTTCTGGCCTTTAGATCCTTAAATTCGTGGAAGAGTTCTATTTAAGGTTTAGGACCAGTTCTAACCTTAAAAGACAGCTCCCTTTAGCACGAGTAGTACTAGTATAGTGGCTTATCTCTTCTTAGTAGAATACCTAGCTGCTCTGTAGTATAACAGTAAAGTTAATTACTAATTAGTATTAGTTATATAAGGTGATATTATATAGCTACGGTTCGTAGATAGTATAATAATTATTATTCTTATATATATAAGGAAGGGCGAGGAGCTTAAGGCTCCTCGCTACGCTACTGCCGCGGCGACACATAATGGCAACTTGCCGCATGTAACGGCAACTTGCCACCTATAATGGTAATTTGCCTTATATAGTAACTACTTACCTTTATTCCCAACAATATATCCCTATCTTATATATTTTATCCTTTCCGCTTTTACCCTTAAAAAATATCTTTCTCTATCTCCCTTATTCCTCCTTATCCCTTATTTCTACCTCCCTACTTAACTCCTAAACACCCTACTATTCTCTTTTATAAAATACCAATCCATCTCTTTTATACCGATATTATTCTATAATTACTATTAAATATATAAATCGTTTAACCTTAATTATATATATAAATACCTTAACATCCTCTTTTATTCTCCTACTGCTATTATAATAAAATTACTACTCTCTACTATTCTTTTTTATCTATCTTTGTTTTTAATATTTTTAATACTAATTTAATTATTAATTATCCTTCTACCTATCGTAAATCTTCTTCTAAATACTGTATTAAAAATAAACTAAAAACTCTAAAAACTTAGTTACTCCTTTAATTATTAAAACTATCTCTTTTACTTTACTACTGTGGTAGTAGACGCGGTCCCTCTCAGATAGGAAGTCACAATGCTGTCTGTCTGTCGGTCGGTCGGTCGTCAGTTATAATCAATTAGTAGGAAAGCAGTTAGTAAGAAGAAAGGAAAGAATGTATTCTAGTAGGTCGTAATGTCTAAGAAGGAGGGAAGCCGAAGGCTCGATATATACAGGAAAATGCTAAGGCACTAAGTAGTGGTCCATTTTACCCCACTATACTACTATTAACTTTTATATATTGCTTTAAATCCTAATTATCTATCTTAACTCCTACCCTTTTATATATTCCATACTAATCTACCTACTTTTATAACTGCTATTTTAATTATTCCATCTCTAAAATCTTTCCTTATCTACTTTTAATAAATTCCTCTTGCTGCACTTTTCTATCCTACTACTGTTAATAAAATTCGTACTAAATGCTAACCCTCTCTACTTCTATTTCCCTCCTAAATCCCTATCTACTTCCTTTTCTAAAACTTCTCCTTTTACTACCTCCTTCTCTAAAACCTCTTCCTTTATTCCACTACAAATATTATATAACCCCTCCCTATCCTTATAACTAACTGGACCTTATCTATCTAAATATCTATATAATACTATTTGGATCTATATTACGCTTAGAAATCCATACTATTAAAATTCTATTATTCCCTTTTTACTAAATACTACTAACTATACGTTAACCTTATCCCTTTCGCCTTTCTGCATTATTATCTGGGCCCTCTCCTTAATATTACTCTATATTCTTATAACCTTTACGCCTAACTACGCTTATAATACCTTACCATCTACTATTATTTACTAGGCCTTTTTCTAGCTATTATGCCTTAAAATATATTTATAACTTAATTTATAATATAAATATAAATCCTAAAACATTAAATAAATTAAATCCCCTATATACCTATATTATCCAAAAACCCTATAAATACTTTATATATCTTTGTGCTATCTAATCCACCCTATCTAATTTTCCTTCCTAACCACTTTACTATATCCTTAAACTTTAAAATTCCCTTCCTAATATTATCTACTCCGCCTTTCTTATAACTCTTAATACTCCTTATTTAATACTCTATACCGTTAACAACTAATAATCTATTACTCTAACCTCTCTTTTAATGCTACTATCTCTATTATTTCTTCTAATTGCGATTGCATCTCTTTAATCCCTATAATAACTCTTTACCTTTTATTACAGTACGTGCCGACTATTAAGGTACGTGGTACGAGGTAACTGTATATCATTGACAAACGATATTATGTGAGGATCTATATAGGAGGTAAGGTGGTATATATACGTGTCGCTCAAGGGTCAGGTCTGTGCTCGTGTTATAACAACACTAAGTTATAACAACGTGTCAGGTCAGTGCCGTGACACCTTTTAACCTTATATTTAAACTCCCTTGCCTTTATATCTAATTCTTACTCTCTTATTTCCCTTCTATTCTCTTTATTATTCTAAATCTCTTCTATCTCCTCTATTAACTCTATTTTAATCTCCGTATATATATTGATATTATCTAAGTACTACTTTTACTATTAATTATTATTACTACCTCTATAATTACTACTTACCTCTTATATATCGCCCTCCCCTCTATATATTATACTTTAAAATATTACTATCTATAATGCCTAATAAAAAACTACTGCTACTATATGCTAACTAAAACCACTACTTAATTTATATCCCTGCCATTAACCTAATCCTCTCTACTTTATTAATATTAACTACATTAATATTTATATATACTTTTTAACCCTCTATAAATATAATACTAACCGCCTACGTTTAATCTATATAATGAACTATTTTTATATTATTATAACCGCCTAATCCGCTAATTAACTTAATTACTTACCTTTAATTTACTGGAATACTATATTAAACCTACTTAATTACCCTCTACTTCCCTAATTAAAATACCTTCTTTACTTAATAACTTATACTTAACGCCTTATAAATTACCCTTAATCTATTCCTACTATACTCTATATTACTATTTCTTGCAAATCCGTAATCCTTACTTAACTAAATCGTTAAAATATTTCGCTTTAACCCCTACTTCTGTTACGGCTTGTATAAATACCTCTAAACTAAAGCTTGTAGAATGCTATATTACAAAGATACTAAGCTAAGAAGAAGGAAAAGGGGTTGCTAAAACCGATGTAAACAAATATATAGGGTAAGCCGCTAAGGCGCTAGCATTGGGCAAGCCAATTATAGGTTAGTAGAATATAGTAGAATTTGGCAGGTAATAAGCAATAGTGCCGTTACAACTTCTGCTATTATTAAAATTTTTATAATAAATCTAAAATAATTAGTTACTAGTAATAGGTTATATAGGAATAAGTTATAGGAACGGATTATAGAAATAGGTTATAGAAATAGGTTATAAGAATGGGTTATAGGAATAGGTTACGGGTATATATAGGGAATGGGGGAATGTTTACTATTACTTTTACTTTTATTATTACTCCTACTACTACTACTACTCCTATTACTATTTCTACTACTACTACTTTTACTACCCCCACTATTACTCCTACTTTTACTACTGCTTCTACTACTTCTATTACCTTTACTATTACTACTTTTATTACTACTTATACTAAAACCCTTATCGCTATTACCTTACTTAACTCCCTCCCCCTTTATCTCCTCTTTTGTCTTTATCTATATTGTCTTCCCTTATCTTATCTACTTTTATTTTATTCTTTGTCCTATACCCTTCCGTTTTATTATCCTCCCTTTTATTCTTATTTATATACTCTTTAATCCCCTTAACTTTTTACTCTACTTACTTAACCAATGCCTTCTATACCTTTTATTGCCCACTAGTAAATCTATATTTAGCCCTCTTCTATTTATACCCCCTCTACGCACCTATAAAAAATATTAATATTTACTTCCGCTACCGCCTATAATCGCCAGTCTATATATGCCTATAATCCCTACTATTACCTCTACAGCTTTTCTATCCTAATTACTTTTATACCTATAAATATATTAATTTTCTAATACCTGCCTAACCTATCTATCGCCTCCTGCTTTAACTACTTCTTCCTCCCCTTTTACTTCTACATAGCGTTCGGAAATCTATACTATTAAATCCCCTCTTTCTATCCCTATAAAATACCCCTTCCGTTATATCTACTCTAACTTATATTATTATCCGCCCTAAATATCTATATTAGCCTATTTTCCCCTACTTAGTTTGCCTAACTGCCTCTATAATCCCTTACTATCTACTACTACCACCTACCTCTTATCTATTTACCTCTCCTTAAACCTACCTAATACCCTCTACTTCCTTAATTAAACTACCTAAAATTAATTTCTTTTATAATGTTAACATACCGAAATTAACTTCTTTTACTATATTAATATACTAATATCACCTATATTACTACTTTATAAGTTAATTTATAACGTACTTTATAAGCGAGCTACCCACCTTAAAACTTACTAAAAATTGGAAAAATCGCATCTTAATATCTTAATAAATACTTCATAATAAATTCTAAAAATTTAGATTTAGACTTTTATATATACACTATAGCTTTTATTAAAGGAATAAGTTATAGGAATAAGTTAGGCGTATACTTTATAAGGGAATACCTTATAGCTAACTTTAATGCCTATTTATATATTCTAGCCCCCTCTTATAATACTTTACTAAATTTATAACTCAATAAATCTAATCTAATTATTTTACAATTATATAGAATACCTACCCTTTAAATCCTATAACTGTGACCTATTTAATCCCTTTTTGTAAATCTAACCTATATATATACTATCTTCTACCGCTAAATTACTATATCTAAATACTAATATCTAAATCTAACCTATTGACCTTAAATATAATTTCGTTATATTCCTAAATCCTAATTTTACTATATTAATATATAAATTATTTTATAGTAGCTCTACTTAAACCACTATATAAGCCTTTAAATCTTTATGCCTATTATATTTATATTATTAATGTTATAGCACTGGTAGAAAATAGCAGAACTTGGTTGGCAGAACTTGGTTAGCAAAACTTGGCAGATCTTCGCACCGGCAAGTTGCCACAGATTGCCGCATATTGCGGTCACGTGACGCAAAGATCTTATATAACATCGAGCGGCGCTACTCTTCTTCTCTTTTCCTTTCCCTAGCTTTAGATTCTCGTTTATAGACAATCCAATTATATAGGCTTGCGCGACCCTTTTGCAGTGCTAATATCTCGATTAATTAAGTCGCTAATAATTAAGGCCTTTAAATATTTATTATTATAATATTAACTTAATAAGTAATATTACTAAACTTAATAAGGTATTAAGGGAGGTAATTATCTTCGATGTCCTTCTAAATCGTTACCTCCTTTTACCTCTTAAACTAATAAGTTTATTAATAGCTCCTTCTTCTATCCTAATACAAATTAATAAAATTTTACTTATTTTAGAACAATAGGCGTACTTATAATCTCTTATAAACGCGGTACTAACCCTTTTATAACTAACTACTACTAACGTTTTAAATTATATATATATATCTATAAGCTTATAAATATTCATCTATTTATAATATTTAATATTATATTTATATTACTTTATAATTATTAGGAATAAAGGCAAATGGTCACCATATAAGGCATATTGCCGTCACATATAGCAAGTTACCGTTACGTACGGCAAGTTGCCATCACGTGCCGCCGCGGCACTAGCGTGGTAAGGAACCTTAAGTTCCTTACCCCTTTCTTTAAGAAGAATAAAAGAACAATTATCATACTATCTACAAACCGTAGCTACATGATATCCCCCTTATATAACTAACACTAATTAGTAGTTAACTTCACTATTATACTACAGAGCAGCTAGGTATTCCACTAAGAAGAAATAAACCACTATACTAGTGCTACTTGTGCTAGAGGAAGCTGTCTTTTAAGGTTAGAACTGGTCCTAAACCTTAAATAGAACTCTTCCATAAATCT
>Ga0307515_10026285_pt1 | contig 10027 bp, 2 predicted proteins | sample 17_EM_MG_FD_194513 | JGI IMG/M metagenome (GOLD analysis project Ga0307515, IMG submission 194513) | Populus trichocarpa ectomycorrhiza microbial communities from riparian zone in the Pacific Northwest, United States - 17_EM | ecosystem: Host-associated > Plants > Roots > Unclassified | place...
TTAGATATTATTCCTAAATTTCTTTAAGGGTTTAAAGCTCTACTACTAGTTCCCTTTAGTTTTATAGGCCTCTACTTTTCCTAATTACTAACTACTTAATCCTATTTATACTTAGTCCACTTTTAGCTAATACTTAGTTTGCTTTTTATCTTTAATATACTATAGATATATATTCTCTAAACATTCCCACTACTATTATCCGTCTAGGTATTTTTCCGTAAGGAATTTTTTTAGTTAAAGTATTAAGTCCTTTTATCCTTAAACTTCTATAGGGTGCCAACCATACATATACTTAGTGTTTTAATATTTTGCCTTATTTAGTGCCTAATATATCCTTACTAGGTACTTCCGATTCTTATCTTTAGGTGCTTAATATATATTATATATATTATTATTCATTGCTTAACGTCCAATTTGGATCCCTATTGGGCCCACGCGGACTACTCCTTATTTACATATAGGGAGAAAACTCTATTAAGAAAACCCCGTAATCTATCTCTCTGCCTTTAGGGACTCGCCTATAAGGCGCCTACGAGGCGCCTACAAGTCACCTGTGGTGCTCTACTACCTTACTTTTTAACCTCCTTAGGAACCACTGCTGCCGTAACAAGCCTACGGACGCGCTAGTATCGCAAACTTTACTCTACTACTGTAGAGTCATTAGGGGGCACCTATTACTCGCCCCTCTGCTTTTTATTACTATTTCTTTTACAACCCAGAACTGGTTTAGTACATTTTAGCTAATAAGCCACTGGGTAACCGCCTTAAGACCTTTCTATATTAAGAGCAGTATGTTATAGTTTTCTATACCAGCTACTAAGAGCATTGCCTCTTGGTTGGTGCGTAAGGGGCAGAGCAGTATTACGTGCTTTAGTATCTATCTCGGCCATCCACATTCGCATCTTAGGCTACCTACTAGGACACCTACCCAGTAGAGCCAATCTTTTAGTCCTATTATTTCTGTTCTTAAGAGTGTTGCCATTATATTTTCTACCTTTATTAGGCCTTCTCGGAGCCCTTAGGTATTTGCCCCCTATGGCGTTAACTATACTATGGCTTAGGTTCCTCTTACCTAATTCAACTTCTATACCTTTGACTCCCATACACCTCTCCAGTATTAATCCAACTAGTGTTATATCGCGATAGATAGTTTCCCAGTATTCTTTTATACTCTACTTTAGCTCCTATCTCTTTCTTGCTGTTGTCTTTACTAACCTCTTACGCGTCTCCCTTCCTCCTCTATATAAGCCTGGGCCTTAACACAGCACCATTCTTCTTCTGCTTTCTCTACCTGTTTCTCTAATATATCTTCCCTACTTTGGGGTTATTGGGCTGTTCTCCTGCGGGGCACCCTAGGGTCCCTCCATAGTTTCTCTAGGCGTGTCTTAATGTACTTTATAACGTTAGAGTTGCGCTTCTTTTACACCCTTTATATTGCAGCGGCTTCAATATATAATTGTAGGGGGGGGATATTAGCTTCCTTCTTAAGCAGTGCTGTGGCCGTTCGCTTATACCCGCCTGTAATACTCTAAATATAGGCTGTTTGTACCTTTTAGAGTGGTTTAAGTATTATATATATTATCTACATATATAATCTATGCCAATATATAATATACTTAGTGTCTTAGGTTAACTCTTGGCTCGTCTTTATCCTTAAGTTTAAATCTTTCTTATGTTAATCTAAGCGTTATAACTTTATTCGCAGGTACTAAGATTCGCCTCTTACTTCTCTAGTCCTCTAATTGCTCCTCTAGATCTTTTAATATTATAATTAAGGCTCCTTTAATATAAGTTATAGCCTTTTCTATAATTAGGTGGTCTTGGATAACTTTTTTATCTAGCTATATATAGAAATCTTCCTACTTATTATTATGTTGTTGTCTATACTACTTTTAGTATAACCCCTTAAGTATATACGGCGTATCCGTTAAGAAGTATCTCCTTATTACTGCGTTATAACAACCTTTTATATATCGTTCTTTAAACCTAGTTAGAATCCCTAAATCCTCTTCTTGTTCTAGTTTAGTAAGCTACTTAGCTCTTAGTATGCCTGCCTTAGGCCTATTAGTAATTCTTTATATAGGTACTTTATCCTTTATACGTCCTAATATACTAGATCTCTTATCTAGTTTCTATTCTTGCTATAAGGTAATTCTTACTCTAAATTCCTTTATAGTTTCCTTTTTTTCGCGTCTTATAAGTGGATCCTTAAAGTCTTCTTACTTCTTAATTCCTTTATTAATGGTCCTTATTTATATATTAAAATCTTAGTTCTATAGAATTCTTAATTCTAAGCTTACTTCTTTTTTAAGCCTTGCTTCTGCCTTAGTCTAACTAGGCTTAGGTATTCTTATCTTATCTTAAAAGTCTTAAATCTTACTTATCTTATCCTAAAAATCTTATACCTTTAGGAAACTCTGTCCCAAGCTTATCCGTATATCTTTAAACTAAGCTACTACCCTGCTCTATTAGTTTTCATCTATTATAAGTCCTTAGGTATACCTTATCTCGTCTTAAAAATCTTAAGCCTTTGGCCTTTTACCTTTATTAAGTGGTAAATTAACACTAGCAGTTATTTACTTGCTTAATTCCTTTAGAATACTCTTCCTACCGTTTTATAAAGCGATAGATGCCGTATCTAATGGTGTTATAATGCCCGTTACTAAATCTTGCTTTATAGCGGTCTCAGTCTCTACTTCTATTATAACCTTTTTAAGGTTTATACGCTCCTAGTAAGCTATTCTTATTACCTTATTATCTGTAAATGTTTCGCCTTTATTAAACTTATTGTCTTTAATATCTAGTCTATATAATAGTTTATTAGTTCCTTTATACTCTATAGATTTTAGCTCTTATAGCTAATAGCTTACGCTATACTTAGCGTCTTTATAAATTTAGTATACGTTATTATAACAGAACGCGAAACTTCTAATTAAACACTCTTTTATTCCTCGTAGTACACTATTATCTCTCTATATGTATATATCTTCTACTAGTCTAGTTCCCTTTATTATATAGTAACTCTAACTATCTTTATAATTCCTTATAAAGTGACCTTATTTCCTGTAATTTATATAAGCTCCGTCTCTAAACTACTAACTTTGCTATAGAGTCTACCTAAACGTCTTCTATTGCTAAGATTTTTAGTTTAGCCTCTACTCCTTAGTCCTATAATTACTAGATCCTTAACCTTTAGGTTTTTATAATTTCTTACTCCATCTCTTATAGGTTTCTTTAGTACCGCTTAGGTCTATTAGCTCTACGCTATACTATAGTTTCTAACTTAGCTTCGGTTATTACGTACTTTATATTTTATACAACTATAGAACTCTATCCTAGCCTTTCTTAGCCTATTCTCTTTGGTAGATCTAATTATTAATCTTAATTACTTAATCTATTAAATCCCTTAGAGTATCCGCATCTTCTATTAGGATAATTACGTCCTAGACTTTAGCCTTAAGTCCCTGTTTATACTATACTATAAGCGCCCTATTATTCTACTTAACTTATATAGCTAGCGTTTAGAACTGCGTTATATACTTAATTACTAAGGTCTATTACGTAATATCTTAAAGTTTTCTTTCCGCTATGGTTACTGCCTCTAGGTCTCCAAATATCTATATAAGTCGCTTTATAAACCCCTTTTAACTTAAGAATATAAACTGTACCTCTTAGTTAGTAGTTATTATTCCATTCGCCTGTATTTCTATAAGGTAAGGCTTAAACTATTTAAGTGCCCTTCTTAATAGGAATAGTCCTGTATATGCTATTTAATCTATAGGTATTAGCAGTTTTACTCCTTTTTATATAACTTTAAAGTGCATTTATATAAGAAACCCTTTAAGCTTTAATCTCTTTCCTAAGAATCTCTTGATTAAAGGTAACTTAATCTTCGCTACCCCTATCCCATTAATCCTTTATTTAAGTGTCGCATTATTTTCTATTAACTAGTTAACTATCTTTTATAGTTATTTAACCGTTATAGGTTGTTATAAGTTAGTATCTGCTATACTAGTGTTACCTCCTGACCTTAAAGTAGTTGCCGCCGTTAATGGCGTTATAGTGGCTGCTTTTAGTGGCATATTGTTTAACTTCTCGTATTTAATACCGTAACTAGGTAGTAATTATATAACGGAACTTTATAGTAAGTACTACAATGGGCTCGTTAATGGGCTAGGTGTGTAGGTAATGCAAATTAAGTTAACAACGTAATAATAACTAGTGGAGTAGTTGCCTAATAAATTAACTCTAATTATATTCTAAGAATTACTATAGGGAGGGACTATCTAGGTAGGGACTGAGTGTCCTTAAATACACACCCGTACTCCTATAAAATCCTCCTTATATATAATATACGTGTTATATATAAAGTATATAAGTTCCCTTCGTTCCTTCCGTTTTATACGTAGCACGTTATATAACTTGCTTATTATTCCTCATTATATAGCTCTACCGGTTCTATCTTAGACCATGCTTATATTAACTAACTAGCTTCTTCTAACTCTTCTCCAAGTAGTTATAATATTGTGCTTAAAGCGTTCATAACAAATATATCCTAAGGGGGTTTAGACCCTAATTATACTAAGAGAGATTATAGTACCTTTGCTAAAACAAATCGTATATTAGCCTGCCGTTAATTAGTTAATCTAAATAGAGCTATTAAGCTGCTAGAGAGCTCGAACTTAAGGTTCCCCTACTATAAATACTCCTGCGGCTTTAGTATCTAGCATAATATTATAAAAGATATTTGCTAAGTATCTATTATTAAAGGAGAACGCGGAGCTCTCCTTTAACTTATTAAAGATATCTAACTTTATAATAAAATGGAGCATAAATTAGTTATTAAGAATAGTAACGGTTTATATACCATCTACCTTACTATACTTAGTAAAGTATTAGTTAGGTAAGTAGTCCTTAATTTCTATATCTATAAGGAGCTATTCGGCCTTATTAACCTTACCCTTAAAATCTTCTACGCCTTTATATTAAACTAGGAAGCTTTAAAAGTAGGCCGTAGTAACCTTATAATTTTTAACGTTTTTTACACTTTGGCGAAACTTGTTATATACCTCCTTTTATTTATTAAAAGAATGCCTAGTTAACTAGCAATTCGGTTTCTTATAAACATAGCACTTCTTTTAGCGATTACTTTAAAATAAACCTCTACGAGGACCTCTACAATTGCCTTATAGTCGACATTAATTATACTCTTTACTATATTCCCTACCACGGCCACTATATATTTAATTAGTCTAGTTATAATCATGTTAGTCGGGAATACTTAGTTAGGTAGGGTTTTTAGTATAGAACTATTAAGATTCTTATATTTGTATTGTAGTACCTATAGCGGAGCGTAGCTCGGCATATACTCCTTTAAATATATCTATAGGTTTATATAGCGCTAAATTATACTTAAGAACGCTATGGTAGGCTAAGATAACCTAGTCCCTTAGGCTATTCTTATTTTAGTAAGTTTTAGTAAGGCTACGTTAGATTTTCTAGAGTTTATTAAAGAGTAGTTAAAGGCACTCTAAATAAGTCTTTATTAAGTTAGAAGCGATAACTCTTTAAAATATAGTCTCCCGCTATTTGGATATATAAAGCTGGCAATTTTTATTAGTTTTAAAGTAGGCTCTAGTAAGCTAAAGTATTATATTAAAGCTATAGTTTCTACCCGCAATATAGTTATAATAAAATATTACCGCCCGTCCCTTTAATATAACCGAGAAAGTATAATAAAACTAATAGCATTGGATTTTAACCTTACTACAGCAGTTATAAAAGACCTGTAGTTTTGTTCTAAGTATATTATACAGTTCTCCTTTAAACTTCTTCTCCTTATCTAAATATACCTTTATTAGATTTGTAACTTCTTATAGTAGAGGCTTACCGGTTAGCTAGGGTAGAGGAGCTAAAGGTAGCAAAGGTAGAGGAAGAGTACCTTTAGATAGGAGAGTACCTCTAGGTAGGAGAGCACCTCTAGGTAGAATAGTAGCGTTCTAGGGGTTTTATTCTAAATTAAAGTTGCCTTCTAAAGAATATAGGTTGGTTTTAGGTTTCTGTAGTTAACGTATAATCTTAGCTTTCGTCTATACTGGTTCTTCTATACTAATAATAACGGCCTAGATATTACTAGTAATTAGGTTACCGTTTTTAGTAATATATACCCCATTCCTATAAAAGAAGTCTTAAAAATCCTAAATAATATTAACATTGCTAAGTGCTTAGGTGTTAGCAGTCCATCCTATAAAATCCTCCCTAAAATATTCCTACAGCTATAGATCGGCGTAGTGTCTACTTTAGTAGAATATAATATAGTGTAAAAAAAAGCCGTTAACTTATTTTGCGGTATAAGTTATTATATTAATAATAAATTCGTCCCAATCTTTATTAATAAGTTTTGCGTACAAAGCTACCCCTAGTGGTAAGGAGTCTTTCCAGTCATTTAAGATAGGCGTAGCCATATTTTTAGGGGGGGGGGGAGGAAGTGTTATTAGGGTAGGGATTGTCGTTTAGTACGCGTTTGTTGTTTAATACGCGTTTATGACGTATATTTGCAATTATAGGGCTTAGGACTAGTTCTAGCCTTAAATCGCGAAGACTTATAAAGCGTGTTATTCTATATAATAAACGCAAGAATCTATAATCTAAAAGAGGCTTAGGACCAGTTCTAGCCTTTAAATCCTTAGATTTGTGGAAGAGTTCTATTTAAGGTTTAGGACTAGTTCTAACCTTAAAAGACAGCTTCCTTTAGCACGAGTAGCACTAGTATAGTGGCTTATCTCTTCTTAGTAGAATACCTAGCTGTTCTGTAGTATAATAGTAAAGTTAACTACTAATTAGTATTGGTTTTATAAGGTGATATTACGTATCTACAAGGTATAGATAGTATAATAATTGTTAGTTACTCTCTATCTCTTACTTAAGGAAGGGCGAGGAGCTTAGGGCTCCTTGCCACGCTAGCGCCGCGGCGACACGTGACGGCAACTTGCCTTGCGTAATAGTAACTTGCCTATATTCCTAACAATCCCCTTTTATAATATAGAGGTAGTTAAATATAGAGATAATATTAATGTCAGTAGATATTCATTCCATATATTACGTGCATAGAGCACGTGACTTACGCGAGACGCGTATATATATCAACACTGCATTAGAGTAGAACAATTAACATCCATCTACAACACCGCATAGTACATATCATTGTGATATATGTATTCTGCACGTTGTTAAAGCATACCAACAATTAAGCTTTATATAAAAGCGAGCCTTAGTTAGTTTAGCATCTCTTATATTAGTGGGATTAGATATTAGTTTTTAACGGTAATGGCGTTAAGAGCTTAGTAGTCTATATAGAAGTATAGTTCGCTACCTACTTTCTTAGTAAAGATTACTAGTATAGCTATAAGTAAAGAGCTTACTCTAATAAATTCTTTACTTAGGTTCTCGTCTAGGTACTTTTATAGTACTTAGAGTTTATTTTAGAATATTCTATATAGGGTCTAAATTTAGGCTGCTTTTTTTCTTTAAGTATAATCTTATAATTATACAGTCGGTATTCTAGTAGCTTATTAGCTTCCTTCTATAAAAATACCTCTAAGCGGTTATAGTACTCTACTAGTACCTTTATAGTAGGGTTAGTGTACTTCTTTAGTGCTAAGGCCTTCTTAATATTAGCTATAGTAATAGTAAAGATTATATATTTAGGTCTTTTGGCGAATTACGCTAGCGGGGTGGCTCTAATTATATAGATATTTAGGGCGTTAAGCGGGCTCTAGTTATTTATAGTTTCTTATATAGTTTCTTACTTAATTTTAGGTTTAGTATTAGGTACAGAGTTAGTATTAGATTTAGGTTTAGGTTCTTTAAGTATTCTTTTTATAGTAAAATACTAGTCCTTTTAATATCTTTATATAGTAAGCTTAAGCTTCTACCTAGCTTTAGGCAATATAGTACTTAGGATTAATTTACAGGGTTTAGTAGAATTTTTAGGTCCTTAGTAGACATTAGTGGAAATCTTACGTTAGTAAAATTTAGTGGAATTCCTAGGTTAGTAGAATCTGGTAGATTCTTTAGGCGTAGGGTAGATATTAGTAAAATTTTTAGACTAGTAGATTCTAGTAGATTTTTTAGATTTTAGATTTAGGTCTAAGTAGTAAGTTATAAGGCACTTCTACTTATAATAGGAGGTGGTAAATAGAAGCTTAAGGTTGTTTTAATTAATAGTTACCTTATATAGCTTTATCTAGAGTTATTTAAGGATTACTAAGTAACCCAGAGTAGTAACGAAAAGTTTAATTAATTAATTCTTTATAGTTTAGGTATTAAAGTTTTAGGAATACTATATAGGTAATATAGCCTAAGATAGTACGTTTGCTATTAAATCCAAATACATTAATATGCTAGTTAAGGGGGGTTAGGGTAAAACTATTATCTTATATAAAGATCTTGTTAATAAATTCTATGCCGCTAGCTCCTATATTAATTAGGATTTAAATATTAGCCTATTAATTATTCTGCTAAAGATAGTAGTTAATAGTTATACTATAGTCCTAATATTAGGAAAATGTTTATACCTTTTAACAGTACTAATAGGCTCCTAATAGCTCCTATTAGGGCTGCTAGGATCTCTAAGAGACCCTTATACTTAGTTTCCTATTAGGAGCCTATTAAGAGGCCGCCTAAACTAAATAGACTAAGCGGACCTCTAGGACCATCAGGACCATTAGGACAATTAGGACAATTAGGACAATTAAGACAATTAAGATAATTAGGACAATTAGGATATAAAATAATTAAAATTCTAGATTTTAAAATAAGGTATATTAATACTCTAGTATTTATAGCAGTTAAAATATATAAATTAGGTTAATTTTAGGCCCTATTCTATATACACGATACTTTAAGTAATTTAAATAATCTAAATTAATCCTTCCTACCTGCCACCTATATCTATATCTATGTCTATATCTACTTAGGCGTTAAGCGATTAATTAAGGAAATAAGGGGTAAGGCTTTTACAGAGGCTTTAAACCGTTAATTGGCGGTGTTCCTAATAATCCGCTGGCTGTATACTAATTTCCTAACTAGGCCTAGTACCTGCCTGCTTACTTGTCCTACCTATTCTGCCTGCCTACCTATGCCTACCTATCTGTACCTACCTATCTATGCCTATTATGCCTACTTGTCTATACCTACCTATCTATATCTATAATTTGGGGGAGAGGTCGGCCCAATTAAAGGTTCTGCTTAATTTAATTGGTCAATTAATCGTATTAATTTAATTGCGATTAATTATATTAATTCGAATTATTCTCTATAGGCGTTTACTAGCTATACGTTTAAATAGTGGTCGTCTAGGGTACCTCCCTAAGAGGCCTTAATTCGATTTAATTTGGTAATAGGATAATATTAAGGCTCTAGTTCAATTTAATTAATCGATTGAATTAATCGTGGTGTTCGCTAGCTAGTCGTTTAAACGATTATCGTCTGGCTCTGGTAACGGTTGTCTGGTTTTGGCGACGGTCTCTAGTTCTAGCGACAGTCCTCTCCTACCTACCTACCTACGTTAGTATTTGGTTTAATTTAGGGGAGGACTTGGCCTAATTAAAGGCTCTAATTAATTCGAATCGTTCTCCATAGCCGTTTGCTGGCTATATATTTAAACGGTAGTCGTCTAAAGTACCTCCCTAGAAGGCCTTAATTTAATTTGGTAATAGGCCAATATTAAAGCTCTGGTTTAATTTAATCGATTAATTAATTAAATTATTTATAGTGTTTGCTAGCTAGTTGTTTAAACAGTTATCTAACTCTAGGACGGTTATCTTATTCTAGTAACGGTTATCTAGTTTTAGTAATAGTTCTCTACTAGCTGCCGTTTTAGTACCTCCTAAGGTAGGGAGGATATAAGGAAGGGTAAAAAATAAGGTGGCTACTAAGGGGTAACTTGGCAGAGGCACGTGTAGGCTATTAGGAATATAGCGGGGACCTAATAGTAATATGTGTTATACGGAGCTTTATATAAAGC
>Ga0307515_10026286_pt1 | contig 10026 bp, 8 predicted proteins | sample 17_EM_MG_FD_194513 | JGI IMG/M metagenome (GOLD analysis project Ga0307515, IMG submission 194513) | Populus trichocarpa ectomycorrhiza microbial communities from riparian zone in the Pacific Northwest, United States - 17_EM | ecosystem: Host-associated > Plants > Roots > Unclassified | place...
GAATATGTCATTCAATCGATAGCAAATAGTCATGGTTTATTATATCTATATCCACTAGCGGTAATGATAAATTCCCACCATATTCCTGATTTATTTACCTCCGGAATATTTACTCCCAGCCGTCGTGCCAGAGTGTTCATTGTGCCGATATATTAGATTCACCTCACCATTTATTTTTGGACGCATTGTTCCGGCTTTGCGGGCATTCACGCACGTGATACCCTCGAAGAACATGGCCGGCGCGGCGGCAGTTGATTGATGCGGCTTTTAGAGCATGTTTTGTGGCCAGCAAGTCCGTGGAAGGAAGAAGCTGTCTCTACATGTGCTTTCTGGAGTCATTGAGTATGACATGCACCGTGGAACGATGATCAGGGTCACCCTGGAGAGTTCTAGCCCAGACGCCTAGTCCTCACGCGAGGCACATAAAGATCCCGTTTAACGTTTGTCAATCCCCTCATGGCACAGCTTCTCTTCAATTCCTCAAAGTCTTTATCATCCCAATCTCTCTCCACACGCAGTTCCGCTGCCTCAGGGAATGTCGTGCTGCTCCTAAACGCCTCGACGCATAGCGGCCGATCGCTCTGGGGCATTCTCATCCACACCTGTTTTGCGTGAATACACCCTAGTCTACTCATCTCCAAGTCGTTGAACTGGGCAACCTCGACCCTGTTGAGTGGAGGAATCCTCCAAACGATAGCAGCCGACGCCGGCGGATCGCCAGAGTTCCCTCTACACCCGACGATATGAAATATGCGGAGTGGGCCAAATACCCCCGCTCCGATGTGTCGCGTGATAGTTGCGGGGTGAATGTCGCAATACCGGATGTAGAGAGACTCGAGACGGCCCGCGCAGGCCCACCTTTGTGGGTCTGCGAATGCGCCTTGAGTTTCTATTGTAATACAGAGATTAAATTCAAGCTGCCGAAGCTGACTAGCTGTATCACGGAGCTTGAGGAAGGTGATTTCGTGCATTGGCATGCCAGGGACTGCAAGCAAGCGCAATCGTTGGGAGTGGTAGTCAAGAATATGATTTAAAAGGCGATGATGGAACGTAGACTGTACGTCGTTATATTCCGGGAAATCCAGGGAGTACTCGAACTCCGTTATTCTCACTTCCTCCAAAGCGCCCAACTTGCTGATTGCGCTAAGTAGTCGGCTATGGGCCCCGGTGTCGGTGCAGCCATGATACAGTGAAAGTTTCTGTAGGTGGACGCCGCGTTCAAGAATAATCAAAACGAACTCGAGATGTTTGGACAGCTCAATTGCTTCTCCCTGCTCTGAAATAAAGAGTACCATCTCCTTGAGGTGCTTGGCGAACTTGGCCGCGAGCTCTTTGCGGAGCTGCAATGCGGGCTGGGTAGATGCATTAATGGAAATAAACCCTGCAAATACTGGATTACATAGAGCTTCGAGTTGTTTGCATGTGAGCCGAAGGGTCTTGAGCGGATGGGTTTGTTGCTGACCCGCGAGTCTGGCTTGCCAATCACGTTGAAGAAGCTCGATAATTTCGATCTGGATCTCAATCGGGAGGTCAAGGAGAAGGGAAATTTTTCTGGTAACACTCGGAGATGTGACATCAGTTATGGTCTTAGGCATCTGCTAAGTGAATGTTCAAGGGGAGCGATGATAGATCATACCTGCATCTGGGAATTGTGTTGGGTGTTTATCAGGAATGCTCCATTCGGAAGCGCGATCGCCGTAGCAGCTGCACCACTCCGAACGATCGCAGCCCTCATGTCGAACCGTGAGCTTGAGTGGCGCCCCACAAACCCACGCACTCTGGAGAATCGGCTCCATGAAGGAGATGAAATGTCGGGGTGCATAGAGGTTGGAGCAAAGTGCTGGCGATAAACAGGCGCCGGTCATGTCAGACTAGCATTATTCGCGGGTTCGAACAGGTTGGTATATCATATATGGAGTAGAATACAGAAGGCGTAAAGGTGAGGCTGTTTGCACCTAAATCCAAAGGTGGGCCTCAGAAGTTGACTGTAGAATGGCGAAGAGTCACTACTTGCACCCAGTGATGAAGTCATTCGGTTCACTGAACCAGAGGCCAAATGCTGGTTCCATGATATGGTCAGGGGCAGATGTTATCGGTCCGCCTCTGCGGGAAACAGGAGTTCCAGTCCCGCACGGGCACGAATTGAAATACGCGCATGATGGCGGCCCTCCTCGCAGGCATGTACTTCGAGCACTCCCCTACACAACTGCTCGTCCGATATTCGGCATCATCTTGAGCTCCGAGCTCCGATATCTGTGTGGCATGCACGTAAATAAGTAAATAAATAAATAAAGCTCAGAAATATTGAAAGTGTACGCCCATGAGCGAAAAAGAACGCCGGAATCTTTCCCGGGCAGTTCGTCCAGTACCTTCTTCCACTGTGGACGGGCCGTCGGAGCAATGTCGCATATATTTTATGCTAATTTGACCGTCGGAGGTACAGCGGCGAGATGAAGGAAGCAGATGGCGGGCAGCGAGTCTCGCGGATGAGGAATAGGAAAGCCGGTAGGGGTACGTCTCATCCGACGTTTAAGGGGATGCCAAAAAAATATTGGTCAGGTTGCGAAGAACGAATCAACATGCTGACTCAGCACGGTGCCAGTCAATTAGATTCACCTCAAATACATTCCGGAAGGCCTCGCGGGCACTCACGCCCGTGATACCCCTCGAGCATGCTTTGTACGTGGCCTCTCTCCAGGGCGATCCTGATCATCGTTTCATGGTGCATGCCATACTCAATGTTTCCAGAAAGCACATGTAGAGACAGCCTCTTCCTTCCACAGGTCGCCTCGCTGAGCGACCCCTTAGTCCGCAATCCGGAGCACATCCAACGAATAGAGATCCCGTTCAACCTTTGTCAATCCTCTCATGGCACAGCTTCTCTTCAGTTCCTCAAAGTTCTTATTATCCCAAGATCTCTCCACATGGAGTTCTGCTGCCTCAGGGAATGTCGTGCTACTCCTGAAAGCCTCGATGCATAACGGCCCTCTTATCCAGATCATTCTCATTCCCATGTACACCTTTTTTGCGTGAATACTTATTAGTCTACTCATCTCCAAGTCGTTAAACTGGACGACTTCGACCCTGTTGAGTGGCGGAATCGTCCAAACGGTAGTAGCCGATGGTGGCGGATCGCCAAAGTCCTCTCTACACCCAACTATGCGAAATATGCGGAGAGGGCCAAATACCCCCGCTCCGATGTGTCGCGCGATAGTTGCAGACTGGATAGCGCATTGGTTGATGAGGAGATACTCAAGACGGCCCGCACAGGCCCATCTTTGAGGGTCGGCGAATGTATCTCGAGTATCCATTGTAAGACACTGACTAAGTTCAAGCCGCCGAAGCTGACTTGCTGTATCACGGAGCTTGAGGAAGGTGCTTTCGTGCATTGGTGTGCTGCCACAGACTACAAGCACACGCAACCGTTGAGAGTGGTAGTCAAGAATATGATTTAGAAGGCGGTGATGGAACGTAGACTGTACGGTGTCGTATCGCGGGGGATATTCGGGACGGCCCAACTCCCGTATGCTCACTTCCTTCAAGGCACTCAACTTGCTGATTGCGCTGAGTAGTTGGCTATGGGCCTTGGTGTCGGTGATGCAAGGATACAGGGAAATTTTCTGTAAGTGGACGGCGCGTTCAAGAATGGTCGTCAAACCGAACTCAAACTGCATGAACAGCTCCCTTTCCTCTTCGCGCTCTGAAATAAAACATTCCAGCGCCTTGAGGTACTTGGCGAACTTGGGCGTGAGCTCTTTGCAGAGCCCCAATGCGGGCCGGCTCGAGGCATCAATGGAAATAAACTCTGCAAATACCGGATTGCACAGAGCTTCTAGTTGTTTGCATGTGAGCCGAAGGGACTTGAGCGGATGTGTTTTTACGCGATGGGTTTTTACGCGTGTGGCTTGCCAATCGCGTTGAAGAAGCTCAATAATTTCGAACTGGATCTCAATCGGGAGGTCAAGGAGAAGAGAAAATTTTCTGGTAGTGCTCGAAGATGTGACATCAGTTAGAGTCTCAGGCCTCTGCTGCGCTAAGTGAATGGGTCTCCAAATTCAAGGGGAGCGAGGATAGATCTTACCTGCATCTGGGACTTGTGTTGGGTGTTTATCAGGGATGCTCCATTCGGAAACGCGATGGCCATAGCAGATGCACCACTCCGAACGACCGCAGCCCTTACGTCGAACCGTGAGCGTGAGTGACGCCCCACAAACCCATACGCCCCGGGAAATCGGCCCCATAAAGGAGATAGAATGTCGGGTTGCATAGAGGCTGGAGCGCAGCAGCGCAGGAACTACTTAAGGTGGTTGGGTTCAATTTTCGAGTTCGAACAATTACTGGTCAGTGCATGGTCGGAAGCAAGCTGTCCGGGTGTTTTCCTATTTGGTTTACTGCTGTATGTCCTCGCTACTAGTTGATTTATTTACATGCTTGTTAGACCCGACCACATCTGACTTGCATCCGGCGATTACGTTGGCCACCACTGTGCACTCGTTCCATGTCCGGGAACGGCATATCTAAAAGTCCTAAATCTCCATACTTGCACTCTGTGCACATTCTGACACTTCGGTATATCCATTAGTTAAATCGAGAAGATCGGGCCAAGTAGGATTGATTAATTTATTTGATAAAAAATCAATCACACCTCTGACAGAAGCGACTGTCGAAGCAATCGCACGTCATGCATGAACAACTGACGATGCATGTCTACGTGAGAGTATGTGCGTGCATCCGGTTGTCATTTATTTCCTTGTGAGTGTCCTGCGAGCAAATGCACCATCAGAGGCACATCTTACGCAGTCAGCGTGGAAATAAAGCCCTTTTTTGACCTGTCCCAGCCCAAGGGCAGCGTTCTCGACCCGCTCAGGGAGTTGAGAGAAGAATCTGGCCGGATTTGAATCGAACCATAAAAATACACACACTATCGGCACCTCTAGAGCCGTATAGGAAGTGAGATTGAATCCTTTGACTCCTTTGAGATAAACAAGGGAGAGTTCCCGAAATTTCCGCCAGTGATCGAACGAATTGGCCATGCGGCTCCTCAAAGACACAACAACTGATCTTCAAACGAGTGTATTACCAATTGGACATTGTACAACAAATTAATTGGTAGAAGAGCTCTGTGTAGTACCACAGATTTCGTAATTCACCTGGCCAACTGTCATAGATCTTTAATAAAGGGAGGACCGAAAATACCAGAGTAGCGGGGGTTGATGCACACCTAGATACCAGGTCCAAAGGTCCAAAGAGCTCGTCCAACCGATGAACGGTCCGAAAGCAGAAACAGCGGCTTCCAAATGTGAGAGGCGTAACGTGGGGGAGATGGGCATAGCTAGTAGCTGAATTCGCGGTGACGTCTTGCAATGTTGCGCTTATGGAACGCAAACGATGGTGTGTCGATAGGGAACGTCCATCCCTTGGTCTTCCTGCCTGAGACTTTTTGCCGAAAGAGCTTGTCGTTGAGTAGCCTGTTAGTACTAGACGATGCGCTCATGATATTGATCGGTACCGACACAACTGGACTGGCACTCGCTACGGTTGGCTGAGTGGCCACGGCAAGGGTATGAGCAGAAGAGGTAGCGCCCATCGATGACGAGGGTAAATGGGTAGGTGCTGGAGACGCACTAGCAACAAACGCGGCGACGGCTGGTCCAGCAAGCTTGAACACAGAGCCTGGCTTCCAGATATTAGGAAATGAGTATCCCATGTAAATATCCTGTATGGATATGGCCTCCCCATCTCCAGGCGCATCGTTTCCAGTTCCACTGACCCGAATTTGAGAACAAGACGGATAGAACTGCGGAGAGCCTATTGAATGTAGTGCTAGCAGTTCGATGCGCAGCAGGTACTCCCCAGGAGCAATATTGAATGGAATAGTCGTGGTCCAGCTTGCTCCAGCCGCGATAAGATCGTCCGTGGCGTAAGATCCATCTGCATTCATTCCCGCCTTGTCAATTGCGAACCACTTGGCACTGGAAGTCTTAAAGGTCGAACAAGAGCCCCCGCAAGATGCCATCCAGACGGTAACGGACCCTCTGTGGTCGGTTGGCCACTGGGCCAGATTCAGTTCAGGTATTTGACAGCGACTCAGCTAACTCACACGGCTCCATATAAACTGAACTGCCTGTCCGGCCTGGATGTCTGCAGTGTCTCCTGCCGGTTCTTCACCCCCTTTGTTACAAGCCAAATCGGCCGACAACGGGTCAAGAATTGGACCATCGTTGGGAACCTTGCGGACGATCCTCGAAGGTATCGGTGACTCGTATGGGTCACTATATGCAATTTCAGTAATGAAACTACTGCGATCCGAGAGAACACACCTGAACGGCAGCCACCCTGAGTACGGGGTCCCTGCTATCATAACCTTGTCGATATAGGCATGTCCCGCCACATGAGCAACGAGTCCAGCAATTAATGCAACGTGGGAGCGTGTTGCAGGCATGTCGGTAGTACGAATAAATATCACAAATGGGAACTCTTGTGGGAAGGGGAAGGCGTCGAACTTGAAGAATGAAACTATGAGGGCTTCCTATACACTGTCCAGCAGGTATACAGTCGCAAATGAGCAGTCGAGAGACCCTGCAACTCAGAAAGGCGGTTCCAAGGAGGTGCCTGCCAGAATCCAGTTTGGCTCCTGCTCCGCCTCAGCGAGTCGCAAAATAATTTGGCATAATCAAAGGCGCCTGATAGAAGGTTAGAAAGGGGGTCACACTTGCTATACATACCCACAGCTGTCATGTCCAAAGTCGGCGAAATCCATGCCGCGCTGGAGGCTTTGCAAACTGCCCCGAATGCCCCAGATGCGAAATCGGCAGCAAACACGCTTGCAAAACTAGTCCAGGAAGCTGGTTACTGTTCTTTGATGTGAGCGATCTACCTGAGGGGTTTTTTTGGTGGACTGACAAACTCCTAGAGACGCTCAGGTCATCGAGCGATTGCATGCTTTCGCCAATAACAAGAAATCTGGCTATGAAAGAGAATCCGCAGCGATGGGTTTTCAGTCTCTCGCCACGATTCTCGGTGCTTCGATCATGCCGCTTCTCTTGCCCTCCTTGCCGACCCTTTTCGAGCTTTACATGGACAAAGGCGACGTCGTGCGGGAGGCAGCGACCGCTGCGACGCGTGTGATCCTCAAAAACACCCCGCCAGAGGCCATCAGTACGGTTTTCCGGACACTTGAAACGTGTCTTGCAGCAGGCAAGTGGCGGGCCAAGGTCGGTATCCTCGATGCTATGAAGACATTTTCTACCAAGTATAAGGATCAGGTTGCCGAAGAACTAGGGACAGTAATACCCATCGTCGAGAACTGTATGCATGACACGAAAGCCGAGGTTTCCACCGCTGCCACAAAGTGTGCGACTGCACTCTGCAATACCTTACCGAACCCCGATCTACTCCCTCACGTACCAGCACTCGTCAAATGCATGGCCAATCCAAACAATGTCGCGGAATGCATCAAGGCGCTCTCCAACACTACATTTGTAGCAGAAGTCACTAGCCCCTCCCTCGCTGTACTCGTACCGCTTCTCATTCGCGCACTCAACGATAGAAGCATGGAAGTTCAACGTCGCACCGTCATTGTCATCGATAATCTCGTCAAGCTTGTTCGCGATCCGGTCATTGCGGCTCGATACTTATCGGGCCTTGTAGACGGAGTGGCAAAGATCATGAACACAGCCTCGTTCCCTGAGGTTCGAAATTTTGCCTCCGCAGCGCACGCAACCCTCCTCAAAGCCGGCGCTTCCCCCGGAGTTGTACCACCCCCACCTCGGGATATTGCCACTGAGACTCGAGAGGTGGAATCTCAGCTACTTGCCCTTCTGCCTCCCGAGGTCGTGACCTTATCTCCTAACGAGCCTTCCGTCCCCCGGACACCGTTCCACCCCGTTTTTGCCCAGTCCCTTCATTTTTCATCCGCGCTAATTGCCAACCTTTTATTTGCCACCCAGTACACTGACGCTGCAGTTTGGAAGCGATGCGCTGGAGTGTACCTCGGCCCGTATCTTCATCTCTATGCCGGCTCGGACGATCCCGGAGGCACTGCATTTGCGGAAAGCACACGCAATCACTTCTACGCGATCTTCAAGGCTAAACACGCACCAGCGCTCAATGGATCCTCGGAGGAGCAAGTTCTCTGCGACATCCTCTTTTCCCTTGCATACGGTGCCCTCCTCCTTCTCTCCCATACAACCCTCCGCCTCTTCCGTGGTAAGAGGTACGGCGTACTCGCCCCGAACGGATCGGGGAAGTCGACTCTGCTCAGGGCGATTCGTGATGGCAAGGTGGAAAACTTCCCTCCCCAAGACGAACTGCGTGCCGTGATGTGTGAACATTCGCTTCAAGGGGAAGATGGTAGCCTTTCCATCATTGATTTCATCGCCGCAGGTTTGTCTCTTTCAGATTGGACCTCGGTAGCTTACTAACCGCCACCTAGACAAGCACCTGCAGGACACATCAAGGAGTGCAATCGCCTCTCAATTGAGAGAAGTTGGTTTTGACGATGCTCGCCAAGCTGAACCAGTTGGCGGATTGTCTGGCGGGTGGAAGATGAAGGTATGATTGCTCAGGTGTATCCACTGCGCTATCTCATGACACCTTTCAAGCTCGAATTGGCAAGAGCGATGCTGTACAAAGCAGACCTTCTTCTCCTGGACGAACCTACTAACCATGTATGTGCTTGGTCCATGTGGTCTTCTGTATTACTAACCATATATTTCAGCTTGACCGAAATTCGGTCAAGTGGCTCGAGGACTATCTCATATCTCAACCGCGCGTCACCAGCCTGATCGTCTCGCACGATTCAGGCTTCCTTGACACCGTCTGCACCGACATCATTCACTATGAAAACAAGAAGCTTGCCTACTATCCAGGCAACCTATCAGCCTTTGTTGAGAAAAAACCCGAGGCCAAGAGTTACTATACCCTTGCGGCGACCACGATCAAGTTCTCTTTTCCTCAACCTGGCGGTTTGATGGGGGTGAGAAGCAACACCAGGAGTATTCTGAAGATGACCAACTGTACCTTTACCTATCCTGGGAGGGACAAGCCGAGTCTTGCAAATGTCAGCTGCGCGCTCAGCCTCAGCAGCCGTGTTGGGATTATTGGTACATTTCTATCAAACCGTTGGATATCAATGCTGAAGCTATTGTTAGGCCCCAACGGTGCTGGAAAGTCTACCCTGATCAAGTTACTCACTGTGTGACCCATTCGTCCCGATTTGACTGCAGCAACTGACCTGTATCTGTCCAGGGAGAAACCGTTCCACAAGACGGCACCGTTTATAAGCACCCATCTTTGCGGATTGGTTATGTCTCTCAACATACCACTCACCACATCGGTATACTATCTCTAGCTTCCTTGAGAGATGCATCTAACGGCTGTATAGATCGACATTTGGAAAAGACTGCCATTCAGTACATGTGAGTCCTATACTGTGCCACAATCCTTTATTTCTAATGACGACCCAGTCAATGGCGGTTCCAAGATGGCCACGATCGTGAGGACCCCTGGCCTCAAATGTGAATTGGGCTAATGGATTCCTTTAGGAGAGGTGCTGGAAAAGGTGACTCGCGTTCTCACCGAAGAGGAAAAGAAAATTCTCGACCAAGATTTCGTCGGCAAAAACGGTGAGAGACGCAAAGTCGAGGTAATTCGTTACACCTCTGCCGGTTTTAGTTACGTAGCTGACAAGTCTTGTACTATAGATGATTATGGGTCGCCAGAAGCTGAAGAAGTCTCTCCAATACGAGATCAAGTGGCGCGGTTTGGATCACAAATGGAACACCTGGATACCCCGTGACGATCTCCTTGAGAAGGGGTTCACTAAACTTGTCCAACAATTTGACGACCTGGAAGCGTCTCGAGAGGGTGCTGGGTCTCGAGAAACAACCTTGACCGCGGTTCGGAAGCATTTGGAGGATATTGGTTTGGATGGAGATATTGCTCAATATAATGAGATGAGTGGATTGAGTGGCGGACAGAAAGTCAAGGTGGTGATTGCGGCAGCTCTCTGGAACAATCCTCAGG
>Ga0307515_10026287_pt1 | contig 10026 bp, 7 predicted proteins | sample 17_EM_MG_FD_194513 | JGI IMG/M metagenome (GOLD analysis project Ga0307515, IMG submission 194513) | Populus trichocarpa ectomycorrhiza microbial communities from riparian zone in the Pacific Northwest, United States - 17_EM | ecosystem: Host-associated > Plants > Roots > Unclassified | place...
TGATTCGAGGGTGGCAGACGAAACTGTATATAAAGAGAGGTGGTTGGTGTTGGGGGATTTCCTTTTCTTCTCTCTTTACTCGTTCTCTTGTATAGCAAGCAATAGTACGACTTTGGATACATTCTTGATTCTTGTCCCTGTCCTTGTTCCTCGATACGAACTTCGAGTTTTAGCCCTGCAACATCTATATCACCTGCATCAGATTCCGCCCGTTACACCTGATAGGTAATTCTTTGTTTTTACAACTTCTGGACTGCTGCTTGTACATCTTTTGATTTCGTTGCTCTTGTGATGGCGAGTACTTTCGGAATGGAGGTAAGAAGAAAAGAATGACGACTAGCTGGCTCTCGAGAGTTCTTCAGTTGTCTGATACAACTGCTATGGAGTACTGTTAAAACCGTAATTTGTACCTGAGAGAGAATGGAAAAGCCATCAGTTCTTATATCTCTTACCTGCTAATATATAGCAGTCTGGTAACTAGTCCAACTTACTTTTTCCTTATTTGCCTTCCAAATCACACGGACTTTACTCTCACACTCTGCTGCTATCTTGCAGCAAAACAAAGTTTGCTGCCGGTCTGATTTCTGCAAGCGTACAGAGTGGTTACAGTTGACAGCCCACTGATATACTGCTGCCTTGAAATCATGGAAAGAGTCAAACTCCTGACCAACTGTGAGTGGTACTACTGTATCAACCATATCCAGAGGACCCTGGACTGGTACTGGGCTTTGGCTAGGGTGTGGTGAGCAAGCAGGGCTGTTTATTTCGATAGTGATTGCTTTGAATATAGTGGATGTTCTGTCTACATAACTATTATGGGAGATAATACACTTATATATACTGTAGTCCAGATACATCAGCAAAATGTAAATCAGTCCGGAAGCAACTCGCAATCCTCCCAGACTCTCAGGGCGACTTCACCAGTGCTTCTACGTACTTCTAAATCCTCGCAGACCCCCCTGGAGCTAAGCAAAGTGCTTTCAGACTCTTCAAGAGCATTCTCAGATGCTCCTGAAAGCGCCTGTAGTTATGGAGGTGCATTCAGCATGCTACGAGATTTGACTATTAGAATAGTCAAATTTTGGAGCTCCTGAGACCTCTGGGCAGATCTGTGGCAGACTTTGAGAGAAGCTGAGACCGCTGCGCAGATCAGTCGGAGACTTGGTGCCGTATTCTCGCAGCAGTGGTTGTTACATAAACACAAGGCATTTCATCTTATCATATTGGTCTTCATTAAAGTCCCAAGATTCACTACATCATAATATGGCATGCATTATTTAAGTTACTCAATATATATACATACAGTCAATCTGGCCGCTGATGGTACTCGAGCATAATCGGAGGAGCACCTGGACACGCCCATTGAGAGAACTTAGAGATGCACCGCTTGGAGGCTGTTGTGGTGCAACTATGAACCATTAACACTCCGCCGCACCTCTCGCGACAGCCAAATAGAACTCATGGGAAAGTGTGGTTGTGGTTCGACGAGCATAGGAATCCGGTGGGAAGATATGATACTACCCGGTGTTGAGAATCCACGCAATTGCGTGGATCCACAGACAGAGCGAGTGAGACCAAAAGTTGGGAAAGATAGAGTGTGTATTTTCATTGTATGATAAGATGCGATGGAAATGAGATGATGTCTATCTACTCCGGGGTCTGCCGAATATATACTCCCCGGCACTGTGGCCACCTCCGTTACCCCCGTATATCCGTACAACTGCCGTCACTTCTTGAAGATGTACTTGGAGGCCGTGGTCGAGGGTGTTTAGAGAAGCACTTTGAGACTGAGATTGAGTGAACCCAGAGATGCACTTGGAGGCCGTGATCGAGCGTGTTTGGAGAAGCGCTTGGAGACTGGGATTGAGTAATCTCCGAAATGCACTTGGAGGCCGGGATCGAGCAAGTTTTGAGATGCACTTGGAGGCCGAGAAATCGAGTGAACTCAGAGATCCACTTGGAGGCCGAGATCGAGTGAACTCAGAGATGCACTTGGAAGCCCTAATTGGGCGTGTTGGGATATACACCTGGAGGCCATGATCGATCAAGATTGGAGGAATTCTTGGAGGCGGTTGATCTGGAGGCGATTGATCTGAAGGTGGTCAATGTGGAGGCAGTCAATCTGGAGGCAGTGAATCTGGAAGCAGTGAATCGGGAGGCGGTAGATCAGGAGGCATGTGCGATGGAAGCTGAGACTCTATTCATTAGTTAACTTGTAATTGTGGGAATGTAGAGAATTGAGCAAAACAAGGTCTGCTGAGAGCTGAGAGACTGGCTGAGAGCGGGAGACAGTCAATCTTGGGATGATGCAGTACGCGGTGTATGCAGTACTCAGTGTATGCTGTACTAGGTGTATGCTGTACTCAGTGTTAACTCTTGATCATGGCATGGAGCGATAGAGAGGGAGGACTTAACATCGTGTTCTTAGGTGACAGTAGAGTTGAGGACAAGAAGGAGAGAGATGAGAAGAGGTGGGGTAAATCATGATGAGAAACTGGAACTTAGAGAATATCGTGTGCGAGTCCATTTACCATCCCCGATACAGCAGGTTCGAGTCCCAATCTGGCGTGTAATTACACCGATACGAGGTCTTCCCAACCCAATCAGGCAAGTTGTACCCCAGATTTCTCATATCTGCTTGAGTTCTCCACATCATTCTCATCTTCATCCCCCATCTATCTCTTTCTCGTCCCCAACTCTACCATCATCGCAGAACACAAAGTTAAGTCATCCCTCTCTATCTCTCCAGGGCATGATCATGCGTTGACACCAAGTACAGCATACACAGAGTACAGCATACACCGAGTACAGCATCCAACGAAGATTGTTTGTCTTCCCTTCATTCTCATGATTACGAGTTGACCCCTGAATGAAGCTTCAGCTTCCGGCATGCCTCCCTCATCAGCAATGACCCTAGTTTCCGTCAGAAACACCCGGGTGTTCCGGACGGCTCTGACGGCTCTGCAGGAACCTCGTACCCTCTGAAGGAGAATTACACACTACCCATTGCACACGTACCTCCTTTACTTTGTGGTGATGTATACGCACCATCAGAACGACAAGTGTGTTACCCTCTTCCCAGTGGCTGCAGTTATGCTGAAGCCGTTTTTTCTGCGGCCGCCGCTTCTTTGGAAATGCTGCTGGTGCACCTGGAAATCATAGCTACTACTTATCGTTCAACGATTTTCAAAACTTATGCATTCAGTTTGTATTCTCATCTATGTATCTATGTATCTATATAGCTACCTATCTACACACAGTTTATCTGGACTGGCAGCATGCGGTGATTGTCAGCAATTCAAGGTGCGCCTGAAGATGACTATCGAGTGAACGTCCACCTCCGTTACCCCTGTATCTCCGTGCACCCACCGTCGCTCATTCACGATGTACTTCGAGGCTGTGATTGAGCGAGTTGAGAATTGCACTTGGAGGCCGAGATCGAGTGAACTCAGAGATGCACTTGGAGGGCAGGATCGAGTGAACTCAGAGATGCACTTAGAGGCCGTGATTGTGTGAACTTGGAGGCCTCAATCGAGCGAGTTTGGAGATACACTTGGAGGCTGTGATTGAGCGAGTTTGGAGATGCACTTGGAGGCCCTGATCATGCGAAATTGGAGGCCGTAATCAAGCGAGTTTGGATATACACTTGGAGGCTGTGATTGAGCGAGTTTGGAGATGCACTTGGAGGCCGTGATGGTGCGAAATTGGAGGCCGTAATCGAGCGAGTTTGGATATACAGTTGGAGGCCATGATCGAGTGAGATTGGACCAGTACTTGGAGGTGGTCGATGGATGGCGCGCCTGATGCTGAGACTCTATTCATCAGTTTGTTAACTCGCAACCGTGGGAATGTGACAAGGTGACTTTACGTTTCAGCTCTCATAGAGAGCTGGCTGATGGCGGTCGATCGTATAAGGAGGCACACCGGAAGCTGACGCGACATTCAGGGGTCAACTCGTAATCACGAGAATGAAGGGAAGACAAACAATCTTGGGTGGATGCTGTACTCGGTGTATGCTGTACTCGGTGTCAACTCATGATCATGCCATGGAGAGATAGAGAGGGATGACTTAACTTTGCATTCTGCGATGATGGTCGAGATGTGGATGAGAAAGAGAGAGATGGTGGATGAAGATGAGAACGATGTGGAGGATGCGAGTGGATATGAGAAATCAGGGGTACGACTTGCCTGATTGGGTTGGGAAGACCTCGTATCGGTATTATTACACGCCGGGTCGGGACTCGTACCTGCCATATCGGGGATGGTAAATTGACTCGCACATGAAATTCTCTTAAGTCCCAGTTTCTCATGATGATTCGTCCCATCTCCTCTACCATCACCTAAGAACACAAAGTTAAGTCATCCCTCTCTATCTCTCCATGCCATGATCAAGAGTCAACCTGGCTCGAGAAGCATAGGATGAGGGTGAGAAGTTATGATACTACCCGGCCGCGAGGATTCACGCAAATGCGTGGATCCACGAAATCATGGAAAGAGTAAGTGAGATCAAAAGATGGGAAAGATAGAGTGTGTATTTCGTATAATGCGATGATGTCATTCTACTCCGGGGTCTGCATTGCAATCCCTTCGTATAATGCGATGATGTCTTTCTACTCCAGGGTCTGAATTGCAATCCCGATGCAAGCGTGTACCCAATGAACCCATTCCGAGGTATGGTCACAGTTGGCCACAACGCCAGAGTGTTTGTTTGAAATAGAAGACCGACAGAGCAAGAAGAAACGGCGAAACGGCGATCAGAGGGCGATATGCAACGCGACGCGTGGTATTGACACCAGGCGTGGAGTAATCCGTCACCGGGGTGTCTCTGACGGCTCTGACGGAGCGCGTCCACTCTGACGGAGCCATTCCGCCCGGACGGAAATGTTTTTTGCTGATGCTACACGATCGACCGCCATCAGCCAGCTCGCCATGAGGGCTGAAAGGTACAGTCACCTGGTCACATTCCCACGTTTGTGAATCAAGTAACTGATGCATATAGACTCAGCACCTGGCGGGCTGGCCATCGACCGCGTCGAAGTACTGATCCAATCTCGCTCGATCACGGCCTCGAAGTGTATCTCCAAATTTGCTCGATTACAGCCTCCAAGTTCGCACGATCATTGCCTCCAAGTGCATCTCCAAACTCGCTCGATCACGGCCTCCAAGTGTACCATCTCCAAATACACTCGATTACCGCCTCCAAGTGCATCTCCAAACTCGCTCGATCTCGGCCTCGGAGTGTATATCTGAGTTCACTCAATCGTGATTTTCATGCGCACCTCGAATTGGTCTCAAGCACCGCCTGCAGCCAGTCCAGATATACTGTGTGTAGATGGGTAGCTATATAGATAGATAGATGAGAATACTAACTGAATACATGAGTTTTAAAAATCATTGAACAAAGTAGTGGCTATGATTTCCAGGCGCACCAGCAACGTTCCCAAAGAAGAGGTCGTTTTTCCCAGACTGCTTTACGTCAGGAACAAGTCATTTTGCCATGTGTAATTTGCCGTAAGGTATATAACCTCCGGTAGTCTCCTGTAACAGCTATAATGGCAGATAATGGAATTTGGCCCAGAGCCATTATGCGTAATGCGGAAAATAAACGCGTAATACACGGTAAGCTTACTGTAGTATTTCTACTGTACCCCTTTACTTTGGTGTAGTAACTAAGTACTCTCGCGGTGATCGCAAGAGTGTTTGTGCACGACATGGTGAAATCAAGTATGCTGGATCTGCACTATTGATCATTTGGCTGAGGCTACTTGTGCTATCGCACTTTCTGGTCAGAACTGACGGTCAGTTGCCTGAGTAGTCGCCGTGATCATGTCAGAGGCTCCACATGCTGTCGCCCTGGTCTTGTCAGCACCCATTGTCAGCTTTCAGAGTCTGCACGTATAGTCGCCGTGATCTTGTCAGAGGCTTCTGATGCTATCGCCCTGGACTTGTCAGAGCCTACCGTCAGTTGTCAGAGTCCGCACATATAGTCCCCATTATCTTGTCAGAGGTTTCTCATGCTATCGCCCTGGTCTTGTCAGAGTTCACCATCAGTTGTCAGAGTCCGCACGTATAGTCGCTGTGATCTTGTCAGAGGCTTCTCATGCTATCCCCCTGATCTTGTCAGAGCCCACCGTCAGCTGTCAGAGTCTGCAGGTATACTTGCCATGATCTTTGTCAGGACTCACAGTCAATTATCAGAATCTAGACATGTGTTTCACTGATTGCGATTCTAATCGTGATTTTAGAACCATCTACGCGTGGAATGAAATTAGTCAGTTTTCCATGAATTGTATTCCAATAATAAACTATCAATCGAATATATACTATATACATGAGCAGCTACAGGTCCTCATTGTCGATTACCGTCTCCCGATCCCACCGTGTGGCAGCTGGTGCTTTCCGACCTCGACCAATGATTGCGTCGATCCTGTCCATATGTATAGCCAAGATCTTTCTTTGTATCTCTGGTGGGATACTTTCCCATTGTTCGAATAGATCACTATATGTACCTACAAAAATGTCAGATACGTGTGTCCAAAATGGTGTTCTGCATTCTCTGTTATGTTTCCGCTTCAAATACCACGCGGAGGAAACTGCCACCAGCCCAGTTGTCCAAGGAATGCTTTACTGCAGTTGTAGCAGGTAACAAACACTCTGCTGTCACCTCATCGGTGAGGTGGAACGTATATGGCCGTCGCGTGAACTTACGCTTTGAGTTCTCGAAGAAGGTTTTTGCCATCATGCCCGATAGCGAACAATACAGAAACATCTTTTTTGGTATCTAAGTTGATTGTCAGGTCAATAATAGAATCAATGGTGTTCAGTCATACTTCACTCTCACAGTCTGAATGATGATCCCGGTATGTGCAAGGAGAGATTAGCCTCGTTACTAGCTTTTGGCGGTCATCGTGCGAAAGGGTCAGAAAGCTAGTGGCATAATGATCGGGCACAATTTCACGAGCCTGTTCGGCAAAGAGCGCTCCGGCAGCTGATTGGCGATCCGCGAGGTCGGTTGTCAGTGCTACTGAACAGGGCTTGAAACATGCGAATACTAACTGTGTGGATAGCTGCTTTTGAGACGTCAAACTCCTTGAATGCTGTACTCAGAATTTCGTGCGCGTCCTTGTAGTTTTCCTCGGACAGTTTGTTGACATCGACTGGGTATGGGTCCTCACTGAGAATTCTGCAAAGGATTAGATCTCGGGTAATGTCCCACCAATCTTTTGGCACCCTGATGTCTGCCACCTTATGCTTCTGCCAGTGGCCAGTATCGATGGGGGACCTATTCCGCTTTTGCATCTAGGTGTAGCCGAAGTCAGAGACGTTGCACAAAGTCAAAGCCCATAAGGAAATGTTGCTCTTCCCTGTTGAGCATAGTGCTCCTGGTTCCTTGGAGGAGTGTCACCGCATGAGCAAAAAAATATTCTGTCCAGGCAGAATGGCTCCGTTAGAGTGGACGCGCTCTGTCAGAGCCATCAGAGACACCCCGGTGGTGGCATATTATGCGCCCGGCATCAATACCACCAGTTGCGTTGCATATCGCCCTCCCATTACAGTTTCACCGTTTCTTACCGCTCTGGCGGTCTCCTATTTTTAACGAACACTCTGGCATTGAAGGCCAACTGTGACCATACGTAGGACAGGGTTCATTGGGCACCCGCTTGCATCAGGATTGCAATGCGATGGGTGATGCTGTGAAAATCTCTCCTCACGTTCCTTCTACCTGCGCGTAAAATGCAATTCTCTCTTTACTAATTATACACATCATTCAAAAGTCACCAGATCTATGTGGCTATGGACAATCCATCGCTCATTCAGTCAGTCTCCCGTCTTACTACTAGTAGCTATCTCTGGAATTACGTGCGCGCAGCTGACGATGTTTCCCACACTGAAAACTTGCAAAGCAACTGCTGCCAGTGCTTTTCTCACTTGTACAAATTTCGAGACGGGATCCAAGTTACCCGAGTTTTCAGGGATTGCGGTGAGCGCCAGGGCCAACCAGTACTCAACAAAAGCTCCATCCTCGTTCAGAAGCTTGATTTTGAATAGTTGTTGCAGTTGCCACGGGAGACGACCATTCAGCGCACCATAACATTTCCCTGGGCGTTGCTTTACCCACACCCAGTTGTTCCGTCGGTCCCCTCCATGCCAGTTCTGGCTTCCTGTGCATCGACAAATCTGAGATATGCGTTCACCTTCTAAACCCTCAACTTGAACCTAAATACCATCGTAAATACAGAGCTCCATTGCGTGCAGTTGTTCATCGGATATATACATCTTGTTACTACTCTTATGCTTGAGAAACTCTTGCGTGCCATTGTATATTTTCACACGGTGCGTTGCGTTTTGTGTATTGTCGAGTAATGCTCTGAAGTCTTTGATCATAGCGTCAGGATGCTTTCCATCACGGCAGTTTTGGGGTCCCATGAATTCAGGCTTCACATATGACTGGGAGCGCAGGGGGGCAGCCAGACCAGCACCGGAAGGGAGGACTTTGCAGGTGGCAGCGCTGTTCTCTTGGCGCTGAGTGAGGGCTTGGAGATTGAGCTCTCTGATTTCGAAGCAGAGAATGCGACGCTGATAGGTGATTACTTGCGGCAGGTTGTTTAGATTGTGATTGGAGGAGTTCCAACCATCCTTGAGATTCGTTTTATGTGCTTGTTCATGTATCTTGGCAGAATACTGTTGCAAGGCTCCGTATCAACAAATCGGTTCGACCCAGTGAGACATCAAGTGGATCGGCGGAAAGTTGAAGTCGGCATCTAACTCCTTTGAAACATCTATTTCGTGGCTGATATAATCCCACCAGGCGTTCATTTCATGCTGCTTTATGGACGGCGTCCATGTTCCAGCATTTATTTCCTCATCTACCTGTTGCTTCTTCACGAGCTCCATTCTCAGGGCATTGGCTTTGGCCTTTGCCTTGTTACCGGCTTGCCCGAGTAAGAAAACATCTTTGAAGGGGTGAAAACAACACGAGGCATCTTCCAGGTAGCTCAATGTTGCGTCATCGCGAGATATATATCGAGCATACATATAGAATTCTAACAATGCCCGTGTGCACGCAATTGCGCGATTGAATATGGGACGCTGAGCGGGGCTTCCCCCTCGTACAGATAGGGTTACAACTCCAAGCAGGTACTGGCTCATTTCCTTCATCTCCTTCTCATTCCATTGAGAAACTTCCTCATATGACTTAGTTTTTGGTGTGAGGTTGTGGTAAGCAGGCATGGATAACCAGATTGCTGTGGGGACGGATTTGAGTGCGGTCATCACGTGGGCTGGTTTAGGGTTGAGCGCGGCGGAGCCGCATGCACTTTAGTTCATGTGTACGTGTCAATTAGACTTAGCGAGAGTCAGTGAGTTTAGGTCAATAGAGAGATTCAGGACACCGTACAACAGGTTATGAGCCCGGGCACTTCGCTGATTTGACGAACTCGACTCGGATTGAGATTTCGAATTGCGGCATCATCGACACGGTCTCGGAGGAGTACAGACAGACAGACTCGACACGTGTACGGACGACAAGATGGCCGAATCGACAGCGATCACGATTAAGAAGTTTGATGGTATGGACTACAAGAGCTGGAGTTTGGAAATCGAAATACTCTTGGAGCAGAAGCAGGTTCTCGGCATTGTCGACGGTACAGAGGAAGCACCGGATGCGAAGGACGCAACTGAGTTTAAAGCATGGAAGAAGCAGCACGGAATCGCGCGGTCGACCATTCTCCTCGCGATGGAGCGGTCATTGCAGCAGCAGTATGGCATTCAGAAAGACGCAAAGGCGCTGTGGGATCAGCTGAAGGAGGACTACAAGTCGAAGGTGAAGCTGAATGTTTGGGCTTTGCGAGACGAGATGTCAGCTGTGAGATTGAGCGATTGTGAGAATGTACAGGAGTACGCATCGAAGATTCAGAGTTATGTGAATGACTTCAATCTTTGCGCCGATACCGATACTAGCTCAAGTACTGGTAGTGGTACGATGCCGAAGAGCGAGCACACCTATTACCTGATGAAGGGTGTACC
>Ga0307515_10026289_pt1 | contig 10026 bp, 9 predicted proteins | sample 17_EM_MG_FD_194513 | JGI IMG/M metagenome (GOLD analysis project Ga0307515, IMG submission 194513) | Populus trichocarpa ectomycorrhiza microbial communities from riparian zone in the Pacific Northwest, United States - 17_EM | ecosystem: Host-associated > Plants > Roots > Unclassified | place...
CCCGACGCGGCGGTGCGCGTGGACGGCTTGCCGGCGCCCGACGCGGCGGTGCGCGTGGACGGCCTGTCCGCCGCCGCGGCGCGGCTGGTGGGTTTGCTCGCGGCGGCGGTGCGCGTGGACGGCTTGCTGGCACTCGATGCGGCGGTGCGCTTCGAGGCCTCGCCAGCGGCCGCGGCGGCGGTGCGCTTGATCGGCTTGCTCGCGGCGGCGGTGCGCGTGGACGACTTGCCGGCGCCCGACGCGGCGGTGCGCGTGGACGGCTTGCTGGCGCCCGATGCGGCGGTGCGCGTGGACGACTTGCTGGCGCCCGATGCGGCGGTGCGCTTGATCGGCTTGCTCGCGGCGGCGGCGGCGGCGCTGCGCGTCGAGCTCGCCTTGCGCAGCCCCGGGCGAACACTTGCCGCGCGGGCCGCCGATCGGGCGACGGCCGAGCGCGACGAGCCGTTGCGGTGGCCGTTGCGGTGCGGGCCAGCGGTCCCGGTGGTCCCGGGCTCCTCCGACCCGCCGGTCACGCGGGTCAGGTCGATCACGCGGATCCCGGTCTGGGTCGGGTCGGCATCGTGGAGCCCGCCGTGCACGTGCCCGCAGTCGGCGCTGTGGACATGGTCGTCATCGTCGTCGTCGTCGTCGTCGTCGTCAGCGTCGGCCTCGGCCTCGGCTTGCTCGACCAGCTCGCGCAGCGCCGCGTACTCGGACCAGTCGGCGTCGAGGTCGTTGAAGAACCCGAGCTCGCCGTCGAACGGCGCGAGCTTCTCGAGCAGGGCGTCGGGATCCCCGGCGCCGTAGAGGTAGAGGAAGAACGAGCCGTCCTCGCTCTTCCACGCCACGAACGTCCAGCCGAGCGCCGCGCAGGCCGGCTCGATCCACTGCTCCTGGAACGCGCCGAGCCGGCGGTACCCTGCGGCGTCGGGCTGGCCCGAGAGATCGGTGATCGCGTAGGGCAGCTCGACCACGAAGATCTTCGGTTGATCGGCGCGCGGCTCGACGTCGCGGATCAAGAACATGGCGGCCACGCCATCCTCGCGCTGTGCGTGAACCTGGTGCCAGACGTTGGAGTCGCTCGAGCCCATCCCACTAGCGTACCTCGGCTCGTCGCCGCGGTGCCACGGTCGGGCGCGCGCTCGTGCGGCCGTGCGCTCGTACGCACATCTGGGCCGCGGTGTGGACGACGAACGTTCAGCTCGCGCGACCGTCCGGAACCGGCTCGTCTAACGCCGCGATCGCGGTGACCGCAGCGACCGAGGGCTCGAACCGCTCGCGCCGGACGGCCAGGTAGTCCGGATCGGCGAAGAACGCCCCGGCACTCCCGCGATCCGGGAACCACAGCGTGAACACCCGGTTGATCGGCCGATCGGTCTCGCTCGCGAGCACCTGGCTGACCACGAAGTCGTAGCCGAACGCGCCGCCGAACCGCCCCAGGATCGGCCGCATGCCCTCCCGGTAGCGCCGGTACATCGCGTCGTCGGTCACGTGCAGGCCGAACACCAGGACGTGGCGCGTGGCATCACCGGCCATGGGCGTAGCCTCCGTCGACGTCGAGCACCGCGCCGGTGACGAACCCGGCGCGCGCGAGGAACACCGCGGCGTCGCTGATCTCGCGCGGCTCGCCGATCCGGCCGAGCGGATGGATGCCGGCGAGCTGGTCGGCGCCGTCGCCGACCAGCGGGGTGCGGATGATGCCCGGCGCGATCGCGTTGACCCGGATCCGGTGCGCGGCGAGCTCGATCGCGAGCGACCGGGTCAGCGCGTGCACGCCGCCCTTGCTGGCCATCGCCGCCGAGCACGGCAGCTTCGCGCTGGGCTGCTCGACCATCACGGTTCCGAGGTTGATGATACAGCCGCCGCCGGCCGCGATCATGAGCGGCACCACCGCACGGGTGATCAGGGCGGTGCCGAGCACGTTGGTCCGGTAGAACGCGTCGAAGTCGGCCTCGGTCGACTCGAGGAACGGCTTGACCGCGAAGATCCCGGCGCTGTTGACCAGGACGTCGGCGCCGCCGAACGCGGCCTTCGCGGCGTCCGCGATCCGCGGCCCGGTGTCGGAGTCGCCGACGTCGCCGGCCACCGCCACCAGCCGGGCGGCGTCGGCGCCGAGCTCCTCGCGGGTCCGCGCGAGCCGGGTCCGGTCGCGCGCGTTGATGACGACGCGGGCGCCCTCGGCGAGAAACCGCCGGGCGATGTCGAGTCCCAGGCCGCTGGTGGCCCCGGTGATGATGACGCGCTCGATGCCTGCCATATCTGTCTCCTCTCCAGAGTTATCGGTTATGGAGAAGATCAGTAGGACCGAAGTGCTTCCAGGAAAAATAGTATGATGCTATCTAGATAACAACCATATGTTATGATCTGGCGTGACGTTCGATCAGCTCGTCGCGTTCCATGCGGTGGCCACCCGGGGCGGGTTCTCGGCCGCGTCGGCCCACCTCCACAAGTCGCAGCCCGCCGTCAGCAAGCTGGTCCAGAACCTCGAGGCCGAGCTCGGGTTCGCGCTGTTCGATCGCACGAGCTACCGCGCCCAGCTCACCGACGCGGGCAAGCTGTTCCTCGAGCGCGCCGAAGGCGTGCTCGAGAGCGCGGACGCGCTGCGCCACTTCGGGCTCGCGCTCGGCGGCGCGGCCGAGCCGGTCGTGCGCCTGGTGCTCGAGGCGGTGACGCCGCTGCCGCCGGTGGCCTCGGCGCTGCGCGAAGTCAAGGCGCGGTTCCCGTGGGTGCGCTTCGAGCTGCGCACCGAGCGGCTGGCGGGCGCGTTCGAGGCGGTACGCGATCGCAGCGCGGACCTCGCGATCGCCTGCCTCCAGGGCCTGGACGCGGGCGCGATGGCGGCGCAGCGGTTCTGCGGCGTACGGGTGATCCCGGTCGCGCACCGCGATCATCCGCTCGCGGCGCACGCCGGGCCGGTGCCGGCAGCCGCCCTGCGCACGCATCCCCAGGTGGTGCTGCGTGATAGCGCGCGCGGCGAGATCGCACAGAGCCTGAACGTGCTCGAGGGCGGGCTGCGCTGGACCGTGACCGAGGTCGGCGCCAAGCTCGAGCTGATCGAGGCCGGGCTCGGCTGGGGCGGCTTGCCCGAGCACGTCGCGGCCGGGCCGCTCGTCGCCGGCACGCTGGTCGCGCTGGACGTGCGCGAGTTCGAGGTCAGCGTGATCGAGCTGTTCGCGATCCGCCGGCGCGATCAGCCGATCGGGCCGGTGAGCCAGGCGCTGTGGACCCGGCTGGCCGAGCCCGGCGCCGGATCAGACGTGCGGTAACTCGACCCGGTAGCGCTCGCGGCCGTCGATCCCGCGCAGCGTCACGGTCAGCGCGTCGGCGGTCACGTCGACGGTGCCGAAGCTCTGCAGCCCGTCCCACGGTGCCAGGTTGATCTGGCCGGCCGGTGGTGCCCACTGGAACGCGACCTCGGGTCCGAACGTCGGATCGAGCGCGTTGGGGCCGAACGTCCCGGCGTGGATCGGACCGGCGACGAACTCCCAGAACGGATCGAAGCTCGCGCCGGTCGCGCGCGCCGGATCGTAGTGATGTGCGGCGGCGTAGTGGACATCGGCGGTCAGCCACGCCAGGTTCTTGACCCCGCGGTCGCGCAGCGCGGCCAGGATGCCGGCCAGCTCGCGCTCGCGGCCGAGCGGTGGCCCGTCGCCGTTGGCGAAGCCCTCGTTGCGCGAATCGTTGGGGCCGTCGCCGATCACCAGGCCGACCGGCTGATCGCACGCGATGATCTTCCAGCGCGCGCGCGACCCGGCGACCGCGTCGACGAACCACCGCGCCTGGGCGTCGCCGAACATCGCGCCGGTGTCGCCGCGGTTGGCATCGTTCGGGGTGCGAAACGATCGGCAGTCGAGGACGATCACGTCGAGCAGCGGGCCGTAGCGCACGACCCGGTGGACCGGTCCGGGCGGCACCGGGGTCCACTCGACCATCGCCTGGCGGGCGCGCGCCGACAGCACCGACGCGCGGCGCTCGGTCCGGTAGCGATCGTCCTCGAGCACCTGGCCGGGCCACCAGTTGTTGTGGGTCTCGTGATCGTCCCACTGCGCGACGATCGGGACCTCGCGGGCCAGGGCCCGGACGTGCTCGTCCTCGAGGTTGTAGGCGAACCGCGCGCGGAAGTCGTCGAGCACCTCGGCGACCCGGGCGACGCGCTCGCTGGTGACGTTGCGCCACACCCGGCCGTCGGGCAGCTTCTGCTCGGCGACGATCGGGCTGTCGGCGTAGATCATGTCGCCGGAGTGGAGGAAGAACGCCGGCTGGGCCTCGCGCATCGCCTGGTAGCCGCGCATCCCGCCCCACTCGGGGTTGCGGCCGAAGCCCTGGCCGCAGGTGTCACCGGTCCACACGAACCGGACGCGATCGGCGCGCGGGGTGGCGAACCGGCCCGCGGCCCACGCGCTCGCGCCGCGCGCGGCCTCGCGCTCGAAGCGCACCCGGTAGCACACGGTCTGGCCATCGGGCAGGCCGTCGATCGCCACGGTTGCGGCGCCATCACCGGCGGGGCCGACGACCGGACCTGCGACGCGCCGCGGCTGCGCGAACCGCTCGGTGGTATCCCACTCGACCACCATGCGCGCGGGCTCGTCGCAGCGCGCCCAGATCAGCGCGCGGCCGGTCTGGACGTCGCCGCTCTGGACCCCGTGGGTGATCCCGGGTGGTCGGGTGCGCACCACGTGGGACCGGGTGCAGGCCAGCGCGCCCGTCGACAGGGCGCCGATCACGAAGCGACGGCGGGTCAGCACGATGACAAGGTACCGCAATCGTTGCCGTCTCTGCGCCGGCGGGACCCTAACTTCGCGCTCACGGGTTTCGCGTTCCAGCGCGGCGTCCGCTATCCTTTGGGGAGATGCGCGCCTCGCTTGTCACCGCCGCCCTGCTCGCGGCGTGCAATGGCCCAGCGCCTGCGGAGAAGGTCGGGCATGCGGGCGCGGGGTCGAGCGCGGGCGCGGCGGCGTCGACCGCGGTCCCGCTGTCCAAGGGCGGCGGCCTGGTCGAGGGCGCCACGGTGGTCCGGCCGCACCACGAGGAGCCGGTGGTCGACTGCCCGGCGGCGTTCCCGGACAACGCCGACGACGAGGCCCGGGTGTCGGCGCTGCTCGACGAGGCCAACAAGCAGATCGAGCGCGCGCAGTACGCCGCGGCGTGGACCTGCGCCGATCGCGCCGGCGATCTGTCGCCGACCTCGGTCGAGGCCCAGCACCTGCGCGGCGCGGCGCTCGCGGCGCTCGGCCGCGATCAGGAGGCGCAGATCGCCTACCAGCTGGCGCTCGCCCTCGATCCCGACGATCCGGAGACCCTGCGCGCGGTCGCCGACTTCTACATCAACGGCAAGGGCGAGCGCGGTCGCGACGCGCTGCGGCTCGGGCTCGAGCTCGCGCAGCGTGGCAGCCGGCGGGCCGAGGCGCGGCGCCGGCGCAACCCGCCGCTGGTCGCCGACCTCGCGGTGCTCGAGGCCCAGGCGCTCAACGATCTCGGCCGCAGCGACGAGGCGCTGTCGCGGGTCGCCGCTGCGCTGCGGATCGCGCCGGGCCGCGGCGACGCGCTCCACGAGAAGGGCGTCGCGCTGTTCGACCTGTCGCGGTTCGGCGACGCGCGGACCACGCTGCAGAAGGCGCTCGGGATCCAGCCCGACGACGCGTACACCCACCAGATGCTCGGGCTCACGCTCGAGCAACTCGGCGAGGCCAAGGCCGCCGATGCCGAGCTGTCCCGCGCCCACGAGCTCGCGCCCAACGAGCTGACCCGGCCGGTCGTGATCCCCGCCTCCGACTTCCAGAGAGAGGTCGACGCGATCGTCGCGAACCTGCCGCCGGCGCGCAGGGCGCGGGTCCACGCGATCAAGATCGAGATCGCCGACCTGCCCGATCCGGTCGATCTCGCGGCGGTGACCCCGCCGTTTCCGCCGACCATCCTGGGGCTGTATCGCGGGCCGGTCGGTCACGCTGCCGAGCTGCCGGCCCAGCCGGGCGACGAGCCGGTGTCGATCGTGCTGTACCGCAAGAACCTGGCGCGCGCGGTCAAGTCCCGCAGCGAGCTGTCCGAGCAGATCCGCGACACCCTGCTGCACGAGATCGGCCACCTCGAAGGCCTCGACGAGGACGATCTGCGCCGCCGCGGCATGGAGTGACGGCGCGTGCCCCGCGGCGCAGATGTCGCGGTCGGCCGAGCGGCGTGCGCGCGCTCCGGGGCTCGATGCCCCGCTGGGCGATGCGATCTTGCGAGGTTGGCTCGCGTGGTCTATGTCATGCAACACGGGATGTCGATCATGGCGAAGCAAGCTGCGACACGGCTCCTGGCGGCGCTCGGGATGTCGGTCGCGCTGCTCGGGTGCATGTCCGATCCGCCGTCGCACGCGCGCAGCGATGGCTCCTGCTTCATCGGTGGATGCTCCCTCGAGGTGTGCTCGGACCGGACCGATCTCGCCACGCCGTGCATCTGGCGCGACGGCTATGCCTGCTTTCGCGATGCGACGTGCGCGCGCCAGGACGATGGCGCGTGCGGCTGGACCCAGTCAGCCGAGCTCAAAGCTTGCCTGGCGTCTCACGATCCGCTGCCGCACTAGCAACCTGACACGACGTCGTCAGGTATGCGGACGCGCGGCGCCGGCCGCCGGTTGACGCGGCTCCGGTCTCGCCCAATACCTGGGTGGAATCACCAAGGAGATCGCGATGACGACGCTCGATGTTGGCAAGAAGCTGGTGGACCTGTGCAAGCAAGGCAAGAACCACGAGGCGATGGAGACGCTGTACTCCCCGGACATCGTCAGCGTCGAGGCCCGGGCGATGCCGGGCCTGGGCGCCGAGGCGCGCGGCCGCGAGGCGGTGGTCGCCAAGGGCAAGTGGTGGAGCGACAACCACACCGTGCACTCGGCGAGCTGCGAGGGGCCGTGGCCCCACGGTGACCGCTTCATCGTCCGGTTCGTGTACGACGTGACCAACAAGCCGTCGGGCAAGCGGCTCCAGATGGACGAGACCGCGCTGTTCACCGTCAAGGACGGCAAGGTCGTGCGCGAAGAGTTCTTCTACGTCACCGAGTGACGGGTCACGGCGGCGTGGTGCGCGCCTGGGGCAGCGCGGGTTCGCTCGCGTCGAGGCCGCCGATCACCGGGCAGTCGCGCGCCGCGTCGGGGACCAGGAACCACACGCCGATCGCGGCCGCCGCGATCACCGCGACGCCAGGGACGGCGATCACGAGCATGCCGGGCAGTGCGAACGCGAGCGTGCCGGCGGATAGTGCGCCCAGCGCGTGGCCGGCGCTGCCGGCGGCCTGGACCGTCGCCATGCCGCGGGCGCGATCTTCGAGCTCGGCCGAGCCGGTCGCGAGCACCAGCGCGCTGGCGTACAGCGTCCCGGCCGACGCGCCGGCGACCAGCGCCCAGATCAGCGCGAGCACCGGCGACCCGAGCACATCGACCGCGGCCGACGCCGCGAGCGCGAGCGTGAACCCGATCGCGCTGCGCGCCGCGAGCTTGCGCGGCCCCAGCCTCGGGGCGTAGCGCCAGGCGGCGCCGAGCGCGAGCACCGAGGCGAGCATGAACACGCCGAGCACGAGGCCGACCCGCGCCGGTGGCGCGAGGAACGACATCTGCACCGTCATGCTGCCGAAGCTGAACCGCTCGCAGAACGCGAGCAGCCCGGGCGCGATCGGGCCGCGGTCGCCGCCGCGCCGGGGCGGGGCGACCGGCAGCGGCGCGGCCGCGCGCCGAGCGAGCACGGTGATCAGCGCCGCGCCCGACAGCGCCGCGCCCATGACCAGGGCCGCGGCCGGATCCTGGAACGCGCCGCCGAGGCCGAGCCCGCCGGCGACGCCGAGCACGATCGCCACGCCCATGATCACCGCGCGCCGCGCGCGTTGTTCCGGATCGCCCGCGGTCGCGGCCGCGACCAGGGTCGTGATCGCGACCAGGTGGCAGCCGCCGTCGAGGAACCGCAGCGCGATCCGGAGCTCGAGCGAGGCGACGCTCGCCATCGCCAGGGTGATCAGCACGCTGGCGGCCAGCGCGGCCGCGGCGAGCCGGCGCGCGGATCCGGCGCGGCGCAGCGCGCGGGCGCCGAACATCGCGCCGAGCACGCCGCCCAGCACGTGGGCGGCGGCGAACACGCCGGCCGCGACGCTGCCGTGGCCGGTCTCGCTGACCAGCGACCGCAGCACCGGGATGACCACCCCGGTCGAGGCCGCGGCGAGCGCGAGCGCGGCGACGCCGGCGAGCGTGCCATCGCGCGCGGCGAGCCGGACCAGCCGGCCCGCTCGCAGCAGGCTCGCGATCATCGGGGCCCCCACCACGGCCTCGCCGGGGTCACCGCGCGCGTCACGTCACCCGCCTCGCAGGCTGTCCGGCCGGGTCGACCCGCACGCACACCCGCTCATTGTACCGTATCCCAGGCGCCGCGCCCACGGTCGGCCCCGACCTCGACCCACGTTCGGCGACGCTCGATGAGCTGTGCGACCGTGACCGTGACCGGACGGTCGACGTGCAAGGTCGAGGGTGGACTCGACGTCCACGCTGCCGTCAAGCTCGACGTCCGGGGACAACGTCGACGTTCAGATCAACGACCCGAGCGGCCCAGATGTCTTTCAGCGCGTGTCCGGATCCCGTTCGCTGATCGACGTCGGAGTGCGCAGCAGCGCGGCGAGCCGATCGAGGAAGTGCTCCTGCGCGACCGACTGGACGTAGCGCGGGTGAATGCCGCGCAGCTCCTCGAGCGCGTGGAGCGGGGCCATGCCGCGTACGATGAGGTGCGCCGCGAGCAGCGTGCCGGTCCGGCCGAGGCCGCCCTTGCAGTGGTACACCGTCGGCTCGCCGCGCCGGATCCGCTCCTCGGTCTCGGCGATCATCGCGCAGGCGGCCAGAAGGCTCGGGGCCGCCATGTCCGCGATCGGCAGGTGCGCGCCGAGGATCCCGTGGGCGGCGAGGCGCGCGACCGGGAATGCCGCTGGCTCGAGCGAGACCAGGCGCCGGACCCCGAGCTGGCACAGCGCCGCGAGGTCGCGGTCCTCGTCGAGCGTTAGCCCGGGGCGGGCCATGCCGCCGAGCATCCCCGGCACGAGCCATCGCACGATCACCGGGACCGGGCCGCCGGCTCGATGGAGGCGGTCGGGCCGGTCACAGCACCGCCGCCGCGAACAGCCGCTGGAGCTGGGCCGTCAGCCGATCGCGCTGGGCGGTCCACGGCGTGGCCAGCAGCCGCGACGGCGCGTCGACCGCGATGTGATCGAGGTCGGCGATCGGCACGCCCCGCGCGCGCAGCTCGTCCACCGCCTCGAGCCCGGTGTGCGCGAGCCGTCCGGCGGTCTCGTGATCGCCGCACGCGAACGCGTCCTCGATCGCAGCCCACACCGTGCGATACACCGGCGTCAGCACCCACAGCCGGACCCCGTCACCCTCGGGTGACAGCGCATAGGTCCGGCCCGGTGGCGTGAAGTACGTCAGCTTGACCTGCCAGCGGACCGCCGCGAACAGCGCCGGCCGGCCGCGCTCGAGCTCGGGGAACACCAGCTCGGGCGACGTGTGCGCCGACCAGCGCTCGCCGCACGCGAGCTCGATCGCCGCCGCGGGCGCCCAGGTCGCGGCTTGCGGCGCGAGGCGCACCGGCGCGGTGAGCGCGGCGAGGGCGGCGCGCCCGGCGACGCCGGGCCACACCAGGCCCGCGGGCAGGTTGACCGGCGGCAGCGGGAAGGGGAGCGGCCCGGACGGCGCAGAGGCCGGGCCGGCCCCGTTCAGCCGCGCGCCGGAGATCTCGATGCGCGGCTCGTGGCGCGGGTCGAGGGCGATCCGGGCGGTCTCGCGGTGCGAGTCGACGGGAATCCGGGTGGTGGTCTGGCGGTGCGGGTCGACCGGAAGCCGGGTCGTGACCTCGCGGCGCGGGTCGATGGCGACGGGCGCGGTGGGTTCCGTGTGCGGATCGATGGCGATGGGCGCGGCGGGGTCGCGGCGCGGGTCGATGGCGACGGGCGCGGTGGGTTCCGTGTGCGGATCGATGGCGACGGGCGCGGCAGGATCGCGGCGGGGGTCGATGGCGACGGGCGCGGTGGGATCCGTGGGCG
>Ga0307515_10026290_pt1 | contig 10025 bp, 12 predicted proteins | sample 17_EM_MG_FD_194513 | JGI IMG/M metagenome (GOLD analysis project Ga0307515, IMG submission 194513) | Populus trichocarpa ectomycorrhiza microbial communities from riparian zone in the Pacific Northwest, United States - 17_EM | ecosystem: Host-associated > Plants > Roots > Unclassified | place...
CACTGATCACGGAGCAAAAGAAGCAATGTAAGGTGATCGACCTTCTTTTGGACAGTGTTGTCAGTCGGTATGACCGATTCCTGAACTTGGTAACGTACCTCCATCCTCATTCCAATGGGTGCTTAATTAAAAATGGTACAGCTACTGAACTACACCAATCTACGGATGGTTGAAGGGATGAAGGGTGTCTCCGAGCAAAATGCGGCGGCTACAAAGAGGATGGCAGGGCTCGCAGAAGTGAATCGACGCCAGGCACAATCGATGGCTGTCCTCGCATATGACACCAAGCGTGACAGTGAAGTCATGAAGGCAGTCACCGTCGTCACTCTCATCTTCCTTCCGGCCACTTTTGTTGCTGTAGGTCCGATCTCGAGTCAGGAATCCACCACTCACCCAGTTTTCCCTTCCAGACGGTCTTTGGCATGGGGTTTTTCAAATTTGATCAGGGCCAGGTCGACCTCTCCCATCAAGGCCGGATTTATCTCGCTCTCACTCTTCCACTCACCTGTGTCGTCCTCGGAGTGTCATTTGCGTGGATTATTTGGACAGGGAAGCAGGAGGAGAAGCCCAGCGACTACTCTGCTGGTCGGGTGCTTGCGCAAGCCGCCGATACATTGAGGCTTGGGGCCGGTCCAAGCAAGCAGATGTTTGACGTGTAACGAGGACCCTGTTAAGATAGAAGGTATGCAACATGACCCATCGGTTTCTCGCTCTCCTGTGTCCAATCCATGTCTTCTTTGTATTAGAACTCGTTTGAATGTTGCCAATATGAAGTAGACCGACCTGAATATATGAAGAGAAAAGCCATACATGGCTGGTAGGTGATCAGTGTCGGAATATTATTGTTCTCCTCTTAATGGTTACGGTTTGGACCATCTTAGTCTTTTCTATGGTTACAGAGTCTCGGTCATAGACCCAATCTACGGACATTTGACACAGTTTCATATATGGTTCGGCTATAGTTTCTGCATAAGTAATACTACCCTAGAAGTAGATATATACGACAGAGAGTGTTATTTTCCGTCAACCAGCCGAAGTGGGTGATGTCTATACACAAACCGGTCAGTGAACATATGCATTCAGACAGAAACGTCAGTTCGGGTGAGATTGCAGGTTTGGTGGAGGTCATCGCGCGAAAATGCAGATGAAGGAGCTTTCCAAGGTGAATAACCTATCGACTATGTAGACTTCAAATCTTTCAGAATTGATGTTTTAGTTTACTGTTGTACGTCCTCACCCCTAGTTGTTTTATTTACCTGACCACATCGATCTGACTTGCATCCGGCAATTACATTGGCTACCACTGCGTACTCGTTCCATGTCCTGGAACGGCATATCTAAGAAAAGCAAGCATAGTCGATGGGGGGTTCCTGTTTATGAGGGCGCTGAAATGCGCTTTGGGAAATGAGGGAACTGGGAATGCGCAGGGGGTGGAGGGGTTACCATCGGGTGTCCGAGTACCCACTTTCCCGTTTTAGTTCATCACCTAGATTTGGAAAATGTCACTGTTTGATCTATCTGAAAGCTCCCTTGCCTACATCCCTGTTCTCAGAACACAACCTCCACCGTAGCAGGGTGGAGGCTTCAGTGAGTTCCGTTACAAAGCGCTTTAGCTCGCTTTGCGTTTTGCGACCAACGCATCGAGAAAAGCATTCGAATATCTCTTGCATTGTTCAAAGCAGGCTTCGAAACCACCCTATCACTCGGTAAGTATTGAAATGCAAACTGGAATAGGCAAGTTGACCTACTACGCTACCATAATACGGGTCTGCGATTGCATTACTATCATCCCAGTCCCCCCAAAGTTTCACTACATAATTCTTTTGGTAAACATCGTGAGAAGTAGAATGGCCTACGAACCATCTGCAGTACTGTCAGCGGGCTTAATCTGAGTCAGAGCATTCATGTTGGCTGTGTCAGATCCAAGGATGTAGTCGAATTCCCTGAAGTGCTTTGCCTGCACTTGTTGGGCTACATGGCTAATTGGGACACTGTACTGTATATCACATCATAAATGTTAATCACCAAAAGCTCGATCGGTGAAGGAGGTCGGACCTTCTTGCAGATAGCAACCGTCCTTTCGGATGAAGAGTTGTCATTAAAGCTACTCAGATCTAGTGATCTGTACTGACCTCTCATCAGGCTCCTCGCCGACACGGTTTTTCGACGTGCCCGCGGAGTCGACGTGCACATCGATCCCTCGTTCCTTGGCTACATGGGCCAGGACGGCTTCACCCATAGGTGATCGGCAGAAATTTCCAAGGCACACGATAAGTACTTTGGGTTTGTCTGACATTCTCGCGAGGAAATGGATCCGTGTGAATCAAGTACAAAGGGGGCGCAGCATCAAAGGAAACAAATAAGTATCAAGAGAGTGGCATGGAGCATATATTAACAATGAGCACAGTAATAGGAGAATACATATATCAGATATAGCCCCATCCCCTATTTTGGAACCACACAACTCAGCTCACCGCGAGCGTGCATTAGGCCATGTACCCGTCCGATCTGCGGCCCGCAGGACGCATGACGCAGCAGTTCTATCATTCCGTTGCCCTGTGCATCCTATTTTTCTTATTTGCCGTGGTTTGGGCTACCGTGCTCCCCAGATGCCGTGTCTCCTACCCAATGGGGGCAAAGAAAGTCCGGGACCAGCGTGGCGAACATCAGTCATGGTCACGTCATCTGTGTATGCGGCATCTGGTAGCGGGGCTACCGCCTCGCCTGGCTGGATGCCCGTTGTGACACCGACTGCGGCACCGTCTGTAATTGCAGCCTTTCTCTCCTCTTTTTGGAACGCGGTGTCGAGCGAGAATGGGTATAGCGGGAGCCCAACAGAGAGCGGCTTCTCCTGCGAAGTCATGTCGATAATTTCCTTCATGATCGGGTGGAGGAGCTTCTCCTGTCGACTACCGATAGGACAGTATGCCCCATAGGTGATGAGTGCATCTCTAAGCGTGGCATGAGCTTCGGTCATGCATTTGTATGGGGTGTGAGACTCACCGCAGGAGGTTGATCTCACCCCAGCAGCTCGCTTCTAGAACCAGTTCACCTTGTTCAATCAGTCGCTTGCAGAGGTGAATCTGCACTACTGCGGCAAGGTACCAACAAATCTAGACGTGAACAGTCAGGTGGTCGCATCGTAAGACTGAACGGCGACAAACAGTAACAAATGGGTGCAACCAGGTGATATCGAATGAAGTGTTGCGAAGGAGATAGTACTTGTCAAGGATTGCCCGAGCCGCTTGCATGCATCTGGCTACGCTCGGGCACTTCTCACCCAAAGCGAAGTTGATCCAGGGACTGTGTAATGTGATGACAGCACTTGGGTAGGGATGAGTATCAGGTGCGAATTGCAGTAAATGGGACTGCAAAACTCACGCATGAGGTACGAGATGGGCCAAGTATAAATCAGTGTCAAGATTAGTTCCATCTGCCGCCATGCCAACTCCCAAACAGTTGCGGTACATGGCCGGAAAATTCTCCAGGAACTCAGTGCTGACCAAATGATCAAGCGATTTGAACCCAGGTGCATTTCGAGGATCTTCTTGAGCATGGCTTGGCGAGGGATATGCTTGTGCAATTGGTGGGCTACCCAAGCCCATCGCAGAAGTCGGGGGTGTGATACCAGTCATGCCAGGCGAAGAGACTGGCTCGTAGCGGCCATAGTTCACCAACGGTGATCGAATGCCCATACGGACGGTGTAGTCCGTGACGCGTCCAAACAGCATGATTGACTTCAGGAAAAGAATGTAAGGATCCGTGTAGGCGATGGGGTGTCGGATGAAGACCTCTGAGGTATGCAGCGTCTGCGGATTCGGGTGCACTTCCAACTAAAGCGAACGTAAGATACGGTTGCTATTGTAAGAATGAGACGAATACCTCAAGCTCATACTCGAGCGCCCTCAAGGGTAGCTCCGTTCCGATGTCTCTCTCGTCGACTGAGTGCAACCACCCACCGACACTGACGATACGGTCGAACATGAGGGCCATCCACCAAGCCCGCTTCCTGGCCTCAAGCTCTCGCAAACCCCTTGGTGGCTCGAGGTATGCATTCCTCACGACATTTCCATCGGGTCCTCGCTTGATCATCCCCAGGTAGTTCAACCCAAGCGGGATAGCGGCTCGGGTTTGGAAGCCAGCTTGGATCCATACTTCGACCCAGCGCCCTTCACAATAGAACCACCAACTAAGAATGATGCATGCCTGCCAAACCTGGAAGATGTTCTCGCCATGCGACATGGTCTGATTGACATATTGTCGAGTCTTATTGGCATGGAACTCGGCAAATTTGTCCCGAATCGGCCGGCTGCCTGGCGACTGGGTGCCAAAGATATTCCCAATATCGCCACGACCACAGCTGGTCCACCTTGAAGCAGTCGCACAAATGGCATGTAGGAGGGCAGGGTGGGGGAAGTCGGGATGCGTTGGGGCCAGATTGATGGCATTCATAAGAGAGGGCTTGTGGAGCATCCTTGAGCTGCAAGGGTCGCACTTGAAATAGATATCGATGCTTGAATACTGTTCAGCTGAGACTTTCTTTACGGGGGGAAAACTTACTAGTTAGCCATGCTAATTCTGTCGGGGAGATCCGGGCTCCAGCCACTTTGCATTATGTCAAAGATGGGTTCAGAGGTGTGTTGATACATGCCCGGGCGTGTAGTAGAATATTGATTCTAAGAAGGTGAGGTGTTAAGCGAAGAAACCTCAGAGGTTTCCTACCGTACCTGCCGACCAAACTTAGAAAGCATTGCGACGTTTGGTTCATCTTCGAGATACGTCGAACCACCCCCACTGAGATCATTGGAGAGCCCTAAGCCTCCGCTTCCAAGAGTGCCGAAACGTCGCTCTGTCTTCACGCCTGAGACCTGTATTTGTTCCCGAGCATAGGGGTGTGTGGGGGTCGCGAGCCGACCGGATTGATATGAGCGTCGTTGCGAAGCGCCTTCGTGCGACGACAAAGGTGAGAACACATCGCTGGTTTGCGAAGGGTAACGCTCGTGTGAGTAGACAGGAGCCGCTTGTGAGGTGGACGGGATGAGACTAGGAGGCGCCACGCCTTGACCTGTGAGCCCAAAGGCATCTGGGGAGGTGCTGTTGGCTGGGAAGGCGAAGGATGATGGGTGCTGGTAAGAAACCTCGGTTGGGGAAATCCTGGGATCGTTACCCTTCCTTTGAAGCTCCGTTCTGGCGGCATTGAGCTTCTCCGCCAGCTCAGCTGAAGGGGGCTATTAGTCTAACACCAAATAACGGGAGGGGCTTGTACGCGGGTCTGCCGTTTTCAACGCACCAATCTGGGTTTCTAAGACCTTGACTTTGTCAACGGGGTTTTCTACTGTATCTGGAGCCGGCTGTAAGCCCTCAATGGGATCATAGGTGCAGGATGGTTCCGTCGGATGTCTGGGCGGCGTCGTTAGTCAGGGTCCGAAAAGCGCGGGGGCTCGACGAGAGCAAATGCGGTACATACACGTATCCTACTGGCGGAGGAACGCTGATTTGTACTTGCCATTGTCGTTGGCATGTACCGCAATGAGGGCGTTGGGCGTCACATTTCTGTGAGGTTGCGTTAGATGGTTGTCATTGTCACAGGACTGGAGAAGTGGAGGTCGTTATATACTATAGATCAAGGTCAGACGCACCAGTTTACGTTTACGGCATTGCTTGCACGCCTACAAGGAAAAACATCAAGGTAAGCGCGAAGTAAGCGCGAAGTGATCGGGAGTGGTGCTAGAAGAGAGAGTTGAACACGTGTGCCATCAGCCTACCTGGTTTCGTCTCAAGGCTCCTGTCCCCGAGTTGCCCGCGGCCCTTGGCATAATCGAGTTGTTCGAGCTGGAAATTGGCCTCCTGGATGCGGCGTCGAGACAGTTGTCGATTGTGCATGATTAAGGGTCGTTTTAAGGGGCTCACCTAGTTGACGAACGCGGAGTGATTCCGGGGCGCGCTACTGGGTCGGGCACCTCGGTGAGGGAGAAAGGTGGAAAACAAGGTGTGAAAGGGATTGTCAAACGGGATTTCTGGGCATAATGGGGATCCTGCCTCGTCAACTTGTGTGGCGAGGCATAGCATTCCGAATAGGTGAACGACTCCTTATCAGTGCCGGCAGCGGCAGGGCGAACGCACCGGTGCAACACGCTGAAGAAAGGAGACAAGCGCTGGCTGGTGACCCCATCCAAGTCAAATATGCACAACCCAGTTTGTATTCGCCTGTTCTATGACGTACAGGTCTACTTGATCTCTCTTACTTTCACCGATACCCGGCGTTATGCTGTGCCTCGGGCTTGCCGCCTAGCTCTTGCCTTGGCAAGCCTGGATGCCACGCCGAGCTGAACATCGTACGAGGTACACTCTAAGGCACTCCATTGACCTGTTCCGTATACCGTATGCGCCCTATCGCTGCGACCTCAGATCTTTCGTCGAACTTAACTTGCGTGTTATGCGCGTATTCGACGTGTCTTCAAGCAATTTCTCGCTGTGAGATTAGCCAAATGACGAATTGAAGCTTCAGACGCGGCGGGCTTGGTTTTGAGTGCCGGTGGATGTCGGGGCGATGGTAGTCCGGTACGGTGATTCCATTTAGATTGAAGTGTATGATTGATACAATGATATAGTATGGGCTGTACCGACTTGAAGTTCGCTCTGTCCCGCCGCCGGGCTAGGAAGAGTTGAGTCCAAAGCTCAGGCAAAACTTGGAGCGGGCCCTGACCATTCATTTAGGCCGCTGACCATACATACATGCGGGTTATTATCGGTCTGGACTAAAACTTAACAAGTATTCTCACGCCTGTTCTTGCTCTGCCCTTGAGCTTAAGTTTATGTCAAACCGCAAGCTTCAAAATTTCCTGATTCATTCATCCTCCGCTCAAGTATTCAGCGGCATAGGGCTGCGCACATGTTTGGTACGTGCTTCTGGGCTGTACCTACGCGTCCCTCATCCCACGAGTTTTCCAGTTTGACCGCCCGATTTCCCAGTCTTCGTATTTTAGAGGCGTCTCGCTGCTTCCAAAAGACGAGTGTAGACGTGAAAAATATCATTCGGCTTCAAATACGGTAAACAAGTTCCCAGCAGCGGCCTCCGAAACTATATCGGAGCGACAATTGTGGCATACTCTTGCCTTGGGCGCACTGCCGCCTGTTGAAATTTGTATGGAGAAATCGGGTCGAAGTGAGCCTTGCACTCGAACAGCGGTGATCGTCCCTAACGGGTCCTAGATTCCTTCAGTCCACTTACCCTCAACCCGCTCAAGCGCAATCTGGGCGCCTTTGGACTCTGCGTTCCAAGGCTCAAACGACATGCGGGAAAAGAGAAATGGCGGTGGCACTTCAAACGTACTGTCACCATGAGGGGTACAGAAACGCTGTGCCGACTCGATTGCTATTGGCCGGCCAGTGAGACTCCTGCTCCTTTCCAATTCTACCTTTGCTTCGGATCCCTCAGTGGATACCAAGCCATGCATATGATGGAAGTTCGGGATGGCGAACCCGATATCTCAAGGCAAGAATGGCCCTTACACCGATTAATGAAGAACAAGCAGCTTCGTCCCTTCCTTCAAATGGCGAAGGATGAGGGTTTGCTGGAAGGCCTTGGTGAGAGAACACTCCGGCTTCTTCGTCTTCCATTGGTATAGCTGACCAACCATGTGTCTGTCTCCAGGTACGAGGCTCAAGACTCTCAAATATAAAGACCTCTTCAACAAGCATGCTACTTTCTACCCATTTACTATCCACTATGTCACTACACAAGGTCAAAAGAGAGCATATCTTCGTCTCAGACCAAACATCTTCGATACATACTTACGAGCAAAGGCCACCTCTGACATCATTCTATGGGACCCAACAGTAGCCGGTGCATCCTTTGTTCAGTATGGGGACGTGAATGAAGATGATGCGCCTCCTCGTACTGTATGGCTCGCACCCGCTGTCATCCGGCGATCATCAAAGACTTCCCCCAATCCTGAGCAAGAGTTCCGAGTGTGCCTGTTTGAAAGAAAGACGCTTGAGGCTGTTCACGTCGGGGACAGAACGGGCCTGTCAGCGCTTTGGGGTATGCCATATGGTCGGGTTCGCGAACTGGCCCAACTGGCCGAGCAAGGCGATGCTACTATTACACGTGCAGCACTGGCACGAGTGTTCCTGCGCAGTAGCTTATGGCACGACGCTGTCCTCGCTTGGGACACGGAGGCACAAGAGCAATTCGACAAATTTCCAATTTCACGTATGCAACCCCCCCATCTGTGTTTCTTACTTGCTAACGTTGCGCGTTGTGCACCACTACAGCACGGAACTCCAGGGGCAGTCCGCGATGCAGGACTTGCGGCGGTTACGGCCATACCACGACCATATGCGTATTCAAATACTCAAAAGCGCGCAATATTACTGCTACGAACGACCATGAATCGCATACGGCCTCAATTGCTCCAAGTTCGTCAGCTGTTGGCGCTCAGTAGACCAGGAATGCCAGTGATATGCGTCGTCACCTTACTGTCATACTTAATTTCAGGGCTACGTCACTCTCGAGATATCTCTATAGGTATCAATACGTCCGAATGCTCCTCCCTAGTTGGACTCGCTCGGTTAGCTCTTTCATACTAGTATCTGCCAACTATATTTCACAGCGACAGATGCACGTTAGTACTTAGATGTATCCTCACTGGTAACTCGATCAAGTTTGTAGCTTTGATAGCTGAATTTGGTTGATCATCTCTGTTCCCAACCACATCATCTAGTTCTGGCTCCACGATGCTGTCCATAGTTGCGCTGCCTGTAGAACTCTGGATGGAAGTTATCTCTCACATGACTCGTGAAGACTTGCTCCAATTACGATTGTGTTCCTCTCGCACTCTCCTCCCAATTATCAACCAATTCTTGTTTGAGACAATCTACATCAGTGTTGGGGCTGAAGAAGGACGAAGGGGTGCAGCCCGAATGCGTGCAGTTTCTAGAAGTACCATTGCCCAACATGTGCGTGTGCTCGTGTTGAAAGTCGTCAGTGGTCCATTCCCTAGTGAGTGTCTCCTTTCGTTGTTACAATTTTCCTTGTATTACCTCCAGGATTAATACTCCCATAAGGAAAATACTTTGGGACCGTGAAAACGACTCGCAAAATCAACGCGCTGGGTTCAAGCGATCACGAGTTTCGTTTCCAATCGCTGCCAGTCGCTCTTATAGAGTATTTACAGCCTACCGTTAAATTATCCACGGCGTTTGCGGACTTCTTACGAGTCACCCATCGTTTAACGACCATACGCCTCACCCGAGTCCGAAAGGTGTTTTGGCTAGAGACATTACCCCCAGACTACCCAGGAATCTACTCACGGGTGGTTCTCCAACTTTTGGATGGTTTAAGCAGGGTCAAATACATTCCATCCCTCATCACCCTTGAACTTTGCCACTGTCCTTTCGTCAATACCAAGGACAGTGGCAGAGTTGATAAAGCGATCGCTTCACAAGCAATAGGGAAAATCACAAGGCTCAAGGTCCACACACGAGGGACAGACCCCGGGTATAGACGAGGCTATAGAGAGGATCTCCTGGACGTTTTCAAAGACGCCTACCACCTCAAAGGACTATGTATACTCACTAATCATCACCAAACCTTCAAGGATTTTATCAACTCCCCTACTCAATTTGAACACTTGGTTCAGGTACAATTTGGTTTACTGTATACTGAAGCCTCGGTATTTGGCCCCTTCATCGCCAAGAAGCTGCCACAACTGGAAATGTTGATCATTGGTGAAGGGCATGTCAGGGAGCCCGGGAGCTGGACGGAAGTCTTCGAGGTCTGGAGGCGGAAGAAGTCGGCGATGATCGCTCGAGGGCAGCCATTGAAGCTTGTTGTGTTCCGGATCGGTCGCCTGTACGATGGAGTGGCACAACCCGTATCAGCTTTAGAAATAGTCACAATAACCGACCAGCTATGCGCTGTTCAGCTGAACGTCTCATTTTAGCCCTCGTTCAATACTGATATCGACCATGCTTGTAGCCAAAAAGTAGATCAGCTTCTAACAGAAGAAGAGTTATTTGAA
>Ga0307515_10026292_pt1 | contig 10025 bp, 12 predicted proteins | sample 17_EM_MG_FD_194513 | JGI IMG/M metagenome (GOLD analysis project Ga0307515, IMG submission 194513) | Populus trichocarpa ectomycorrhiza microbial communities from riparian zone in the Pacific Northwest, United States - 17_EM | ecosystem: Host-associated > Plants > Roots > Unclassified | place...
CTCAACTATATTACAAATGAAAAACAACTCGATAATCAAGGAAGGGACAAATAATTGGTTGAAATACAAAAGGAAGTTCAAAGAGTGTGGATGGGCATGAATTTACAGATGAAAAAGATTTTTTTTGTTTTTTTTGCTATGCATCACCATCAGAGTCTTTCCAGGGTGAAGTTCTCATTTTCACCTGATATAAGGAATTCAAAGCATGTAAAGAAGATTCCTGAGACATTATTCCAGTTGAATGTTGAAGAAGTAAACTTCTTAGCCAAGGAAGAGCACACGCCAAGATTGCACCCCTGGAACAAAAACACATTACATAAGACCTGACAATAAGATATTTTTGGTTCAAATCCAACAGTACTTTTCTGTCCCCCCTTTAAGAATTGTAAGATTAAAGAGAGAAGTTCAATGAAATCCACAAACTAAATACAAATTTGAAAGATTCATGGACAGATAGACTGCCAGATTCACCAGATACAACTTGATAAGACAAATAATTATCCACCTGGAGTGAATTATGGATAGAAGAGACTGTAAGAGCTTGAGCACATCAGATGGATTGAGCAGTGAGATTGAATTTGCAATAACCTGTAAACAGAAAATCTCCAAGTTATGTACCAGTACTATTTGTTTCTTGATAAAAACCTGCTTATTGAAAACAAATGTGAAAAGAAGTGAGCACCCAACTTTTTGGTGAGCATAATAGCAATCGGTTTCGCACTAAAGTAAACCTCCTGTAGGTGAAGTTCAGCATTAACATATCTAAAGCGGAGAAAACAACCTTCTCATCTTGGGTGTATAAGCAATCTAATAGAAGAGCACGATCATCAGCACGCAATGCTTGCTTAAGAAGAATGTTAACAGAGTCAGCACTTGGAGGCTTTGCATGAGGAGGTGATTCTTCTATCTCAAGGCTGTTGGTTTTGCCATTATCTTGTAGAGTTATACTAGCAAGTTTTTCACCCATGGTCGGCTCATTGACATCATACTCAACAAGGACTCCATCAGTAGCTGCACCATGATCTATATCAGTTAAGTGAATGTGTGAGCATACATTAGTATTCAATCCAGTAATAACAAAATTAGTTGTCAGGCATTTGTGTCACACTAACACTCCTGGTGGTTCCAACGAATAGGATAAAACACTAGCAGGAGCTGAATGTAAGTATTTGACTAGAATTGACATTGTCAACTTCCACGCATGTAAGACTGTGAAAATAAATATTGGGAGGGTTCAACTCCTTTCTTCTTGCTAGAATTACATGCTTGATCACCACCACCACAGTGAAGGCAGAGTGATATGAGTTACAAGGCTAATTTCAACATTGGAGTAGATAAGAAAACTTGAGAACCTAATCCCACAATAATCCTCTTTCTCCAAATATTTTTCATTGACTATTAAATTGCTATTTAGTTCATAAAACCTGTCTTCAGTCAAAGCTAATGGCCCTCATTGAAAAGTACCTATCCCTAATATCTTCTATTACAGTGAATCCTCTTTCTCCAATCAGAGCCAAAATAAATAAAAAAGAAAAAGAAATGAAGCTGTATGATAGTAGGACTACCGGGCTAACCATTACCTCAAAATTGTATATTATCTGCTTCTAATTAAGTAAATGAAACTTAAAACTAAATCCAATTGCATAAACAGAGGACCTGTCATCTTATCGAATCATAATATTTGTCTTTCAAATGCTAAACATAATAAGCCATGTATTTTGTAAGTTATGCAAAGGAATTGCAGACAACGCAAACAAGGAAAAGTAAGTAGAATTAAAAATCAACTGTATGACAATCCATACCAGTATCAATTGTGTCTCCCACATCAGACGCAGCACGTTTCTTCTTCTTTGATTTTTTAGCTTTAGTCGAGGCAACTGCTGCTTCTGATTCTACATTTTGGACATCTACAACACAGTTTCCTCATATTATAATAACACGAAACACCAAGAATAAACAATTTTAAGAGTTTCCTATGAAATGATGTTACCTAACTGTTTTGGTGCAGCAGCAACATCATCAACCTGGAGCAGAGTAAACTTGATGGGCTTTGTTTTCTTCTTCTTGTGGATGCTGAAGTCAGCAAGGATTTGGCCATCTTCCAGCTGTTTTCCTGCAAAGATTAGGCATTGCTGGTCTGGTGGGATGTCTTCCTCATCTTTGATTTTGGCCTTTACACAGTCCACGGTGTCTGAAGACTCCATCCCCAGTGTTAGGGTCTTTCCTGTTACCATTTTCACCAAAATCTGCATTTTTTCCCCGGTTTTTTATGCTAACAGGGAGGCAACAGAATACGAGAAAAGGATTCTCCAGCTACAGTTCACCAGTTCACTGCTGGTTCAGTGCAGCTTCAGCCTATTTAATTTTTCAACCGTATAGGACTTGTAAAACTTCGAGAGAGAGAAGTTTGCAATAGCACCTAAATTTAAACAAGTCATCAAACTTCTAAACATCCAAATTTCTAAAGTTCAAATACAAAACATACACAAATAAGTGAAATAACACAGGTTTAATGAAAAATTAAAGCATGAAACAACACTTGACCATGCAATTTAATGCTAAATGTCCAAACATTACATTGCCATCAACATAGGCTAAAAAGGAAAAGTGAACTAAAGTAGCAACCTCCATTCCACTGTTTGATGTCATGAATCCTGCAATTCTACAGGAGTTGGCATTCATATTAGAGGTGAGGTTCATTATTTTTCTGTTTCCAATGTGAATTGGAAGCTCCAAAAAGTTTAATAGTTATTCTACGCTTTAAATAATGGTCTATATCACAATATTGAGTACACAAGTGCAGCACGAGCACCCATTTCCCTGCTCCAATTCCAGGATTAATCTATGAAAAAGATTAATAACTACAAATTCCACCTGACTATAACAATCAGCATACATGAGAAATAATCCTAATTTAGGAAATTGGATTACAAAATACTAATATAGTGCCAGAAAAACTACCGGCTATGAATACATTAGTCCTATTTAATAGAATCTCAAATAACTCTTCCATGAATACATTACCAGCTATGCCATTACACCAATCCCATTTTTAGCACTACTGGAAAATCAACTCAAAGATTGGTAAACTTGGTCAGCAATGGAATTTGATTGAACCCATTCTAATTCTAGTGAGCACTATAGATGAAGAAAGCCCAAAATGGGAATATATCTTGATGAGTTTGCTTGCTAGTTAACATAAACTGGCGATACATCAAAAAAGATATTGAACAGAATTAATTTAGTATTGACTTTATTCATGCTTGGAATGCAGCTGAGGGAAACCTTTGCAACATGTTTTCATAGTTGTGATTACTTTTTTTTTCCTTAAGGGGAAAAAAAAGCTTCTTGACTAGCATAAGAAACTAGACACTATGAACTAGTAAGTACCTCAGCAAGCAGAAGAAAAATTCTTCAAGCAATCCTTCAAAAATGTCTTCACGTACGAAAATCTAACAAGGAAATTATTTTCCCGATCGTGATCTTTCTTGATGAATTATGAACAATTGAATGGGATGTTTTCTTTTTCTCTTTTTTTTTTTTTTTATTTCTTAGGGTGCGGCCAAAGTTAAGTTAGCTGAGTTGAAATTAGGTTTTTCAGGTGCTCAAAACGACGTCGTTTTCAATCATTCAATTTCTATTTTATTTCATTCTTTGAGTCGGAATCGGATTCAACATTTTCAAACAGTCCAGATTGACACAAACACAAACACAAAGACAGTTGTGTCATGGAATGGGCTTTGGGCGTAAGACTAATAATCCAAACACTCAAAATTTTGTTTGGGCCTTTGCTATTACCGACCACATCGAGGGTTCTTGCACCGACCTTAGATCAAAAAAAAAAAAAAAAAAGCTGGTAACTTGTTGTGCTATAAATATATACAAGGACCTCATTCGTAACGATCAAGCCGTGTTGTACTCTTATTTGATAAGCCAAACCGTCTCTCTCGGATCTTCAGGTGACTTAGACTTCCTCTTTCAACTGAACTAGTTATTATCTTGTTGCGTGTCTATGATGTGGTTTGCTTGATGAAATTCTCATCTCGTATTCCTGCCTGTTACTTTTGATGCCATGCATTCCTCACTCGTGGTGTTTGTGCATGTTCAGAGGGATCACAAGCTTCTCTCCGGGCTCCAAGTTGTCGCTATTAAATCTATAAATCTTGTGGTTTTTGTATCAGTAAAATTGTCTTTTCTTTTATTGTTTCAGTTGAGCTGACTTGGGTCTCTGCTGCTTCTCACATCTGCTTAGAGTTGGTTGGCTTGTTCGAAGAAAATCGATCAACTGCTTGGTATGTAATTTATGCCACCTTTTTTAATGATATTTGAGATTCTATTTATCCAGTATTTGTTGCTTATTTGTTAGTGCATCTGACTTGCTGTTGAAAACTTGCCACAAAAGATATATAATGGGGTATGTTTCAAGTAATTCCAGAAAAATCAATTTTAAAAAGATGTAATGTGTTCGCAAGGACAAAGAATATGTTGTCGTTGTGTTTCTCCTTTGGACTATAGTTTTGGGTAATGATTGTTCTATTCGACACTTTATACAGGACATTAATAGTGATGAACACACTCATGAAATCTACAAGGTTAACAAATAATATTTGCTAACACAAGGAATGTGACTTCCTGCTTTATGTTTGTAAGAGTACCATTGCTTTCTTTGTTGTGTTATTTGGGTAAATAAATGGTTTCTTGGATTTGATGACTATTTTCTTCGAGTTACATTTTATTTTGTACTGTTTTATTGTTGCTTTTCATATGTTTAAAGCTAAACTCAATTCACTGATTACATGATTTTCGTGTGATTATCAAGGGATCATATTCTTTTTAAGAGAAGGTGAATTCGAAGTTTCTGAAAATGCCAAGGGATAGAAGAGTCGATCGTTTGTCTTCTGATCGGTCTAGATCGTCGCCTTACCCTAGGAGTTCAAAACATTCTGAGCAATTCAAAACCCAAAGCTCATTGGGGTCGGATGAGAATATCCAAAAATGGGGGAATGTCAGGTGCCCCGTCTCTGTGGACCATCCACGCGATAAAGGTGACGATCCCGAGAGGTCATTCCGATCGACCAAAGATGTCAAAGAATGGGAAGAAATTAGGTGCCCCATTTGCATGGAACATCCCCACAATGCTGTTCTCTTACAATGTTCTTCCTTTGGCAAAGGCTGCCGGCCACACATGTGCAATACTAGCTATCGCCACTCAAATTGCCTTGACCAATTCCGCAAGTCTAACGTGTCATCTCCATCCGTGGAAATTTTGCATGAAATTCCTTCTGTTTCCAATAGAACAGGGGGAGAATTGCAAATGCTTGGGCAAACTGGGCATAAAGAGAGTGAGCCGCAGCCTAAGCTTTGGTGCCCTCTGTGTCGAGGACAAATCTATGGATGGACTGTTGTAAGGCCTGCACGAGAATTCATGAATTCCAAGGTACGGAGTTGTTCTTGGGAGACTTGTGATTTTAGCGGGAGTTATTCAGAACTTAGAAAGCACGCAAGGTCTGACCATCCTTTCATCCGCCCATCAGAGGTGGACATCCAACGACAACATGACTGGGCCAACTTTGAGTATGAAAGAGATGTCGCGGACATTGTTGCTACGCTCGGTTTAACAAGAGAGGAACAAGAGGAGCTTGGTAGAGATTTTGACGACCTCCCTGCTATGGTCAGCCCAAATGAAGAAGAAGATGAGGAGAATGAAGACAGGAATAGAGGAGATTCTTATCGGGTTAGGAGAACTTCAAACCGAAATGACCGTCCTGTTGTACTCCTCCGTTTTGAACTTGAGATGTCGCCAGAAGACCATGATATGGAGACTAGCCATAACAGTAGACAAACCAACAATTTCAGATGGAACAGAAACATGTCACCGGTACCAGCACGCTATGAAAGGGGGGCTAGTTATGCTAATAGACGAACCAACAACAATTTTAGACGGAACAACAGTTCTAGGAGTAATAATATTCCAGAGAGGATGCTGCATGGTCTGAACAGCCATAGTTATCCCAACAGACGAACCAACAATACTAGATGGAACAACAGTTCTAGGAATAACGATCCAGAGCGGATGCGACATGGTCTAAATAGCTATAGGCAGAATGATGGTTTCAGTAGAAATGGTAACTTTAGAGGGAACGGTAATTTTTGGAGTAATCGCACGGAGAGAAACGAGCGCAGGCGGAGTGACAGTTTCAGGCGCAGACCGTCAGAGAGGACGCCCTGAACTTTAAGACAAAATAGCAAAATCCGTTGGAGAGAAGGCAATATAGGCTGAACGACGACAACAACTTTAACCGTAGTCTGTGGAGCGATGACAGTGGAGACGGGCGACACGCAGTGAAGAATTGAGTACTGGATGTTGATAATTTTGTCTTTCAAAAGTCTTTTGTGCTGATAATATAACATATTCTGAGTTTTTACAATCTTTCTATTCTGTTGTGAAACATTTGAATGCATGTTGAAGGAAGATTTTAGGTCCCAAACCAGGAGTGGTTCACACAAGCAGTACTCCTTTGCTCTTAAAAAAATGGGCTCATAGTACAACAGTAGTAGCTTTTCCTGACTGACAGGATTAGGCCATCTCTATTTTTAGTAAAGATTGTCCTAACAAGATTTCAAGAATGAGACTCCCAGAACATGGTATTTAATGATAAATAAAATGAATTTATTTATATTAAAAATAAAAATACATGAGCCAGCGGTTAAGCTTGCAAGCGTTGGCCCATTCTAAAAAACTACAATAAACAAATTGATATATTGGGATAATTTTCAACATTTGCGAGTAACGAAAATGAATAAAATCAAAGAAACAATTACTTTAAACCTCACCTCTTATAGTTTAAATTAGTTCAATCGCTAGCTGTGAGTTATAAATTTTTTTAAAAAAAAAATATTAGGTATATGGACTGCTTCAATATATTTTTCACATAAAAAAATTCAAAATGTAAATTAAAAAATCTATGCAAGTATTTAATTAAATAAATTGATAATCATTTATGTAAATATAAAAAAAATCATTAATAATAAGCAAGAAAAAAACTGAAAAAATTGATAAATGAATGTAGACATAAAATGAGACATTAACCCGATTGTATTTACTGAATTTATTTATTTAAATTAATAAAAGATAATTCTACACCCTAAAAAACTCATGATTTAAAAGATAAATACAAATGAAATTGACTGAATAAATAAGCACCATAAAAAATATTACGCAAGGCCGAACACATCAACAATATTATTTAGAAATATTTTTTTATTTTGAAAAATAAACTTTGTTTGTATGAAATAAATAAAAAAATCATAGATGAATTAGAGTATTATCTTGAAAGATCAAACAGAAACAAAACAACTAAAAAAAATATATTTAAAAAAGACATGCAAAACACAAGATCTAGGTCATGAGACTAGAATAAATTCATAGGAAAAAACTTGAAGATAATCACAAAATCAATATTAAAAATAACAAATGTAGACTGATAAGATTGTACGAAGCCGAATCTCCAGCAAATTAAATATTGAAAAATGAAACAAGAAAAAAAATCTAAAAAATAAGGGTGAAAAGAAAAACATTAATTAGAGGGATAAATTAAATTGAAAAATAGTTTTAATAAAAAGAAAAAAAAATCAAAAGAATGAGGGTCAAACTGGAAAAAATAAAGCAAAAAATTTGATTAATGATGAAAATGAAAGCAAAAAAAAATCAACAAAAATGTCGAGGAAAAAAATTTAAAAATAAAAAAATAAAGACTGAAATTAAAAAAAAACATATGAGAAATTATAATTGAAAAACTAATTTGAAAAGATAAAAAAAACTTCTATAAATGGTAAAGGAATGAAATAAAAAAATTAAGATAATGAGGATTGAAATCAAAAGGTAAGAAATAAAAAGGACAATGATGTACATTACTTGTCATAAGAGAGAAAGGAAGGGGGGAAATCAAATAACTATTTACGACAATTCGACCACCGTAAGTCGCCACATGTCACTCTACATGGAAAAGGATGCACCACTCCACATGGAAGATGACATAGTAGCGCATCTAGGGAGACAACAGAAGGCTAGTTTTGGTTATCTGATGGCGTCACATGTGCCGCTTGAATGACGTGGACGCCACTCACTCAATCACAACAACAACTTTTCTAATTAAAAATATTATTTTAATGATAAATTACTATTCTACCCTCATGAAAACCAACAATTAACAACAAAACTAGACCCAAAAGACTCTAATATCTCTTAGCCCAATACATTAAATTTTTTGGATTCAAGGGTATATTTGTAATTCTCTTGTATATGAAAAACCAAAAATATCTATATATTTCTATCCAAAATAATTGATTTTTTTATTATTAAAGGGATTTTTATTATTTTACCGTACATAAGAATTTTATATAAACAAAAATATACTCAACAAATCCAAAATGATCAATAATTTTGATGAGATGAGCGAGGATAAAGAGAAAAGTTTTGATGTTTGTTATGAATTTGAAGGTGCTGGTGTTGTTGAGAGCCTTGAGACATTGGCCTTTGACACGCTTATTGAGGAGGTAAAGGACTGCGAGGAAGTCTTTGATATTACCAACATTAGTAGGCAAAGGCTGGCACGTCGATGAAGGTTAACAGCTTGTTTGACAGTGTGGTTACGGGTGTTTTTTAAATTATTTTTCGTGCTAAAATACATGCTAATAATATTTTTTTATTTTTTAAAAATCATTTTTGACATCAGCACATCAAAACAATTCAAAACATACAAATTATATTAAATTTTAATAAAAAAAAAATTAAAATTTTTTAAGAACGCGGATTGAACCACGTTCCCAAACGCTTCATTAAGAAGGGAACTTGAGTTTTTAATATACTCATTTTATTTAAAATTTATTTTAGCACTTTTTAGAAATGTGATGTAAATTATTTTTCATAATTTTTTTTTAAAATTATTTTAATATACTAATATAAAAAATAATTTTTAAAATAAAAAATATTTTAATATATTTTTAGATAAAAAATATTTTAAAAAGTAACCACTATAATATTTTTAAAAAATTATATAACTATGCATAAAAAAAATTCAACAAAAAATTTAAAATATTTTACTGCTTCTTCTTCTGCTCATTGCCAATCAAAAATCAAAATACAGACGAACCACTCGGCATCGTCGATCCCTCTTCTTCCTCTATTATTGTCGGCAACTCAACATCCTAACACAAAAGCACACAAAGATTTTTCATAACAAAAATGGAAATATCTGTGCAAATTCACAAGATTTAAAAATTAGGGTTCTAACCCACAACCACAAGCTTTAATTTGGGTTTTTTTTAGTTTTTTTTTTTTAAAAAAAACACATGAGTGATTGTTTTTTCACCGACAAGAAAAACAATGTTGAGGGTTCCAAGAAAAGCAAATTTTAGGCTCAAGTGCTTAAATAAATTCTTTAACAAAACTGTATTCGGCCTGTTTGTTTCTACGTTTCAAAAGTATTTATAACAAAATTTAAAATTTTTATTTTTTTATTAATTTCAAATTAATATGTTTTTAGTGTTTTCTAATCATTTTGATGTGCTGATGTCAAAAATAATTTTAAAAAAATAAAAAAAATATCATTGACATGCATTTTGACACGAAAAACTATTTGAAAAGCAACCGCAACCACACTGCCAAACAAATCTGAAAGGGAGATATCAAATTTGAAATTAAAGAAATTTTGTTTAATTAATCTATTTTTTTTTAAGTATTTGTGTTATATTATATGAATAATTTTATTTTATTTTTGTCCACGTTAAAAAAAACTAGGGTGCAACAGTTCATTGACATGGTAGAAGGTGAACTTTTTTATTTTAATTTTTTTTAATTTTTTTTAAAATATTTATTTGATTTTAAATTTATCTTTAATTTTTTATAAAGTTATTATAATTTAAAATAAATACTGATATTTGTCTATTAGAATTCATTATTAAATCATGAATTTAACGGATTATATTACAAAGCTTAGAATAATTTAATATATTATTATTTAAAT
>Ga0307515_10026294_pt1 | contig 10025 bp, 4 predicted proteins | sample 17_EM_MG_FD_194513 | JGI IMG/M metagenome (GOLD analysis project Ga0307515, IMG submission 194513) | Populus trichocarpa ectomycorrhiza microbial communities from riparian zone in the Pacific Northwest, United States - 17_EM | ecosystem: Host-associated > Plants > Roots > Unclassified | place...
GAAATTGGACAGGGAAAATTAAAATTAAGAGCAGAATTAGATTACCTGAAGTCATGTGTGTTGAGATGACTCTTCTTCCTTTCTGACGATGAATATAGATAGAAGCTTCTTTCTCTTTTCTTCTGGGTTTTATCGGGAAAATGAAGAACGGCAAATAATTTATTTTTTTTAAAAAAAAACACTAGGAAATGGGGCTGGGGTGTTGCTGTATATAGGTAGGTAGTATTTAAATAGTTGTTTTTTAAAAATATTTTTTTTAATTAAAAATATTTTTTTTAATTAAAAATATATTAAAATATTAATACATTAAAATAATTTAAAATTATAAAAAAATTAATTTCAAAAAAATATTTCAAAAAAGCTTTTTAAACATGAAATATAAACACCCTCGTCTGAAAATTACCAAACGCTGACTGTTGAAATTCATGACGGATTAACCCCGTCTTTCGGTAGAGGGAAGTAAGACGATACTAAGGGTTGCCGTTTTGAACAATGACCACAAAAAAGGGTGAAATGCGATAATGGCCACGAAACGAGTTACCAAACGCTGTCAATGGAATGCGATGTTCGGTAAAATGGAAAGTCAATCATTAAAAAAAAAAGATTGTGGAAATTTTTTTCTTAAATATCCGTACAATTATTAAGGGTTCAAAGTTATAATATATATGTAAATATAAAATTTTTAGTAAGAAACTAGATGATTGACTTGTGTTATGCTACAAGTTAAGTAAATTTTTTCTTGAACGTAAAAAAATTATTCAAATATTGTTAATTTTTTTTTCTAATGAGGAAAAAATTAAATCGTGTAAGAGTTTATCTGGAATAATTCGATTGACTTTACGGGTCAAAAAACAACACATACAACCCGTAGAACAGTATTTGACTAAACAAATTTTTAAGATGATATCTTTTTTTAATATTAAAATAACAACATATTGGATTGACCTGGGTTACCTGAGTTAATGAGTCAAATTCATGACCCAGATTATGAGACTGTGATAACTTTATAAAAAGCAAAATAAACTAAATTATAAAGCCTAATTCTCAATCAACCCAATGTTAAAGGATGAAAAAAAATCAATTAAAAAATAACCTAAAAAATAACTCGAGTTAACATGTCAAACTTGCAATCCGACTCATAAGACCAAGAAAACCCCATGAAAAGCAAATCAAAACAAATTATAAATTCTAATCTCTAACCAATCCAATATTGAAGGATCATATTAAGAAAGAAAACAATTAAAAAAATATAAAAAACAACCTGAGTCAATCCACTAAATCCATGACCCGAGTCATCAGACCGAGATAAATTATAGAAAAAGATTAAAAAAATGACCTGATTTAACCCAGGTTAACTTGTCAAATTTGCGATTTTGACTTTGGTTTTGAAATTGAAATAACCTCATAGAGAGAAAGTCAAAACAAATTATAAAGTTCGATTCTCAATCGTCCATATTGAACCTAATATTAAACGATAAAATTTGTAAAACTTTTAATTAAAAAAATGACAAAAAATAAATTAAGTCAACCCGAGTTAACCATTAAGTACTATTCTCGAGTCATAAGACCAGGATAACCTAATGAAAAAAAAATATTATGAAACATAATTCTCAATCAAACATAATATTAATTGATGAAATTGAAAAAAAAAGTCAATTAAAAAAAAGAGAAAAAATAAGTTAATTGGGTTAACCCGTCAAACCCGCGATCCAGGTCATAAGACATGGACAACCTAATAAAAAACAAGTCCAATGTTGAAAGACTCGTGACTCGGGTCATAAGATCGATATAACCTCTTAGAAAGAAAATAAAAAAAACGACCTCATTTAATCAGAGTAAAAATACTAAACTTGCGACCTTGATTGTGAGATCAAGATATTCTCATAAAAAGCAAAACAAAATAGATTATGAAACTCAATTTTCAACCGACTCAATGTTGAATGATAAACATGAAAAAAAAATCAATTAAATAAAAGACACAAAAAACAACCCGAGTCAAATCAGGTTAACCCGTTAAGCACTATTCTCAAGTCATAAGACCAGGATAACCTAATAAAAAATAAACAAAACAAATCATGAAATTTAATTCTCAATCAAATTAATATTAAAGGATGAAATTGGAAAAAAAATAATTAAGAAAAAGAAAACAAATTTGAATCAACCGGGTTAACCTGTCAAACCTAGAATCCGTGTCATGAGAGTGCGATAACTACATAAAAAAATAATATTAAATGATGAAATTAAATAAAAAAACATTGATTGAAAAAAAAATCAAAGAAGAAAAGAAAAAAGCAAAGCACTATTCCTTCCATTAAATAATGCTTTGTGAGGTGGTGTACAAAACAAATTATGAAATTTAATTCTCAATCAAATTAATATTAAATGATAAAATTAAAAAAAAATAAAAAAAAATATGAGTTAACCTGGTTAATTCAGATTTTATTCTTTTTTTATTTTATTTTTAATTTTATCATTAGGTTAACTCATCAAACATGAAATCCGTGACATAAGAATGTGATAACTAAATAGAAAAAAAATCTAATATTAAAGAAAACAAATTAAATAAGAAAACATTGATTGAAAAATAAATAAATAAAAGCAAAACAAAGTACTATTTAAATGAATAGTATTTTTTGAGGAAAAGTAAAGTAAAACCCCCTTATTTTTTATTTCAGGTGAAAAGAGAGTAATATATGTTTTAGATATGTATACATTGTGATTGAGTTTATAATTTTCATTTTATATTGATGTACTCAGGGGACAGCTAATTCTTTTAATTTAAAAAAAAAATATAAAAAAGAGTAATATATGTTATAGATATGTATACATTGTGAATGGGTTTATAATTTTGATTTTATATTGATGTATGATGAAATAAAAATAATATGTACGTAAATGTATTGTAAAAAAAAAGTTAGCGTACATTATAAGTATATAAAAAATAACTATTAAAAAGCTTGCCCAGGGTTTGATTATCATTAATTATTTTGAATTTATAATTAACTTACCAATAGTAAATTTTTGAGTTATATCAATACATCATCTATGATTTATTTTATAATAGATTTATTTATCATCAAAGTCAAAGTCATTAGTCGTTGCAAATACAAAGTTGTATGCAAAGTTGAATTCCTTTCAAATATATTATTTAGGAATGATCATAATATCTAAGGTTAGTACAATTCTAATAATCTGATTATTTGTATATAAATAATAATTTATCATATTAATATTTTATACAGCGATTTTATTGAGACATTATGATAATTGATATGATAATATTTTATTCATATTAAACAAAAACAATACCAAATCATATATTTGTGGATGATGCTCCCTTACGATTTTTTTTTATTAGATCAAAAAATATTTTATATTAAATTTATTAAATTAAAATATTATTATTGAAACTTAATATTGGTTGAAATGAATTTTAAGAAAAAATATTATGATAGAAAAAAATGAATCATGGATATATGCATATAATGTTTTTCACATTGGGCATTCAGTTTTTTTAAGAAAATTATTATATAATCATATTACATGATTTCATCATTTTATTCATGGAGGGTTTGATTAAAAAATAATAAGGATAAAAATGATATATAATTCAACTATTGTATTATCATAAAATTTCAAATAATTCAAAGGGCTTTGAAAAGGATTGATCTAGCATGGATACAATAATTCAAAGGGATAAAAAAAATGTTCACTGTACCTCTTAATTTGAAGCTTATAATATGAATTTTTAATGAATTTAAATAAAAATGATAAAACCTAAATATATTGAAAAAAATCTTGATCAAAAGTTTTTAATCAAAAGTTTTCGTTTATTTTTTTATTTTTTCTTTCCTTTAAGCTTCGTTGATGTTTTATTCTTTATACTACTACGACAAATCTCAACAAATGCAAAAAGACTTAAAGATTTTTTTTGAGTGAATCATCACTGTATAATTGCTGCAGCAACAAAAAAATAACAGTAAAATATAATGAAAAAACAACAACAAAGTCTCTTAAAATATAAGGTGGAGACAAACAAAATATTATTAGAGGTGTTTGACAAGTGTCATTAATCATGCATCAACCTCCAAACACTCATCGATTGTTAAAAAGAAAGCCAAAAGGGTAAGGAACTGGGTCGGGATTAATAGTGTGTTTAGCGCTGCGGCTGCATTTACAGAAAAACACCATTGTCACGTGTTTGGTTATGGTCTAAACATAAATTACTGTTTATGGGACCCATGAACATATGTGGTTAAACCGCAAGACAACCAAAAGCAACTTGAAGTTGCTTTTTTGTGCTGAGTTGCAAACTGTGTTTATAAACACATTAAACAAAGGCGCGGAAGAAGAAGAATAGAAATAGAGCACAGTGGAGAGCAGCTCTCTCAGCTCACCACCGGCTTCCGTCATTTCCACCGCCAACCATTGCTCTTCCCCTTCTCCTTCTCCTTCTCCTTCTACATTCTCTACTGTTCACGTTGCATGTGAACAGTGGAGAGCAGCTCATCACCGGCCTTTGTCGTTTCCACCGCCAGCCACTGCTCTTCCTCTTCTCCTTCTCCTTTGTCTTCTGCATTCTTCACTGCTCACGTGAACAGTAGAGAGTGAATTAATTTACTCTCCACTATTCACTTTGCATGTGAACAGTGGAGAGCAGCTCACCACTGGTCTCCGTCGTTTCCATCGTCAACCGCTACTCTTTCTCTTCCCTTTCTCCTTCTCCTTCGTCTTCTGCATTCTCCACTGTTCACGTGAACAATGGAGAATGCATCCACTGTTATGGCTGAACCGTGTCCGGTCCAAACTTAAATACCCGGTGTCTTGGTCCAACCCAGTAAAATAAAAAAATCCAAAACAATTTCTCAGATATTATGTTTTATTTGAAAAACTAGTGTTTAACATTATTCAATGACACTACATAATTATATTAGAAGGAGATCGCATGATGATGTAGCATTTGCAGAATTTGATCGCAATCCCAATTTTGTTCCTGATGATATTTTACCTGATGTTGTTGCACGCTCAGGAAGCTATAGAAACTGTAGTCCTTGTCGGATGGATTTCATACGTGATGAAATTGCAAATAGTTTAATGGAACAATAAAAAATACTTTATATAAAGTATTGTTTATTTCATGATGTAATAACAATAGTTAAATCTATAATATTTCAATTAAAAACCATCAATATTAATATATATCTTTTTTAGTTATTTTATAACCTCAATTTGAAAAGTATTTTTAACCAAACACATTAAACTACTTTTTATTCAACCTTAATTTCAACCACAGTTTTAACCAAACATATATTTTTTCAAACCAACCTCAACTAAAAGTATTTTTTATAAAACAATTTTTTTCAAACCACAACAGCTACCAAAATACCACACACACTTGCAAGCTGTGTCAATAAATGTCATTTCCTTGCATATTGTTGTCCAAATCTGTGAATGGTGGATAGTCACTTATCCTACAGGGAAATGAATATGTTAGAACATGTCAAGAAAGAGAAATTGATAAAACATGAAGGGCTTTGTTCCAAGGTGACAGATAAGAGCACGCATGTGAGCGAACAAAAAAAAAAAAGCTGAAGCAAAAGTTTTTAGAGGATGGAAGTAGATGTGGAAAGAACAACAAATAAAGAGAAACAACCCATCAAGCTTTATGGCAGTAGAGGAGGCTGACTATAACGCCATGAATTTTTAAAGCAATTTTTACCTTTTCAAATATCATGTACATGTAAAATGGGGTAATATATATATATATATATATATATATATTATTGGAGTCCATCACATTCGTGATAACTCTCATGCATCCCATTATACTTTACATGAATATTTGACCATATGAGGTATTTCTCTTTATTTGTAAGGTCATTTTCTTGTTTCAAATATCTAAGAGCTAGATACACAACATGTTTAATATATATCTTGTAATCCTATAGAATTCAATCTTAATTACATATTATAATTTGATTATAAATATTCACCGGGCATTACCTAGAAAGCTCCATAATATTTTTTGAAGTACTGAGATGTTTGAGGAACGATACCTAAATACACATAGAATCACAAAAATTATAACAAATATATGTACCATCATGATTATTAATATTTAACAAACTATATGAACAAATACAACACCTATAAACACATCTCATCTATATCAAAATTTCAATTTAATATAGTCTCTTCAACAAATGATGAACTCTCATTTTCTTCCTTTAACGTATTGAATTATTGATATAATTCAAGTAATGTCATATTCAGATTTTGGAGTAAAATTTTTTACTATTTAATTTTACACTATCAAATATAACTTTCAACTAGACTGTTGGATTGAGCCGATATTTTTACATGAGTTTTTATACATGCTATTCTATATTGGGTTCAAATCTCAAGTCAATCTGAGTTTGGAAAGGGATTATTTCAGATGATCAAAGTTATTATGTCAATCTTATAAAATTTATCTATCTGGCCTTTATCTACTGTTCGGACTATATCCAAAGATACAAAATGAATTATAATATTTCAATTGACTTGGAAAGTAGACATTCATACATTTCTAGAGATACATAATAGGCCTGTTAATTCACACAGACAAGGAACAACGATATGTTTGAAGTCAGGACTGAAATCTGCCAAGAATGTGCGAAAATTGAAAAAACATTGTTTCCTTATATATTATGGATTCTAGTTAATACAAGGATTCCTTAATGATCTTGGAAGCATGTGTGGCAACTATTGGCTTACTTATTCTACAAGGGTTTTATGTCAAACAATGAGACATTTATAGCAACAAATATTATTTATAGTTTGCAAGAATTTCATATCCATTATGGAATGTATGTGGTGGCAAGGAGGCTTGGGATTCTTTTGTTATTCTTTTCCTTATTTTGCAGGATTTCCTTATTCAAAATGGAGATTATAGAAGGCTATGTAAAAGAGATATTTATGTCACTTTCCTTCCTATTTTTGAAAGCATACATTCGGCTAAATAATGAAAGAAACTTTAGCATATTTCAAGCAAGGAAAAATAATTAATGGATGACACAAATGAACATTCTTTTATCTACAAGTTTTAGATTTGGCTATAAGGGATCTAATGCAAGGAGACACAATTTTAGAGTTGTTTTGATAACATGTATTAATCTAAATATTTTTTAAGATTTATTTATTGTTTTAATTATTATTTGGGATAATTATATTTTAGTTTTAAGGCTTTTATTTCTATTGGATTTGTTTTGGATCAAAATCAATGTTTAGACTTGTTTTAGGCATTAGGCTTGTGCTTAGCTTAGTTTTAGTTAAGGCTTATTAGTTTGCTACCCAATATGGAACCACTAGGGTTATTATCTTAGAATTATATTATATTTTCTTTTTTTATAAATTTAGGCAGCCTTTAGACATCAATGAAATTCATTTTTGCATGAGAAAAGTTCTTGTTCTTTGTTGAGATAAATAGTAAATCTGACTTATCAAGATATAATTGATCTTGTGGTGTTATTTGCAATCGTTCAATACATATAACTCCTAGTTATAGGTTAACTATAGGTCAAGGTTCAACCAAACCTGATTATTCAGTTTTCTTGAGGAAGTTATCATCTTCATTGTAGGTTGCGTGACTATGTAATCATAAGATTCACATCAATTATTGTCGTCATACTCACAAGAATTTCCTCATTAACAATCTATTTTTTAATTCATCTCGTTACATTCATCACTTATGATTTTTTCATAACATCAAAAAACACATTCATAATATCAATATTTTTTCTATTAAGTATTAATTTAAAATCTTATCCACAAGGTTGTGTGGATTTATTGCCTAGTTAATACTTTTTCAGCCTCGGACCCCTTCTTTTTCTTTTTTCGAACACCAACCTCAAAGGTGAACCACACAAAACTCATTCAAAAAACCTCACATGATTATTCTCAATATTCCTCGAACACCGCGTGGATCTTCAATTTGGAAATATATAATATTTTTTTTTGTATGACCATATTAAAACAAATATCTAATAATAATTGTTTTGTACAACCAGATGAAACTTGCTTCGTTCATTTTCGGTTTTTGAGTTGCGTTTTCTTCATCAAACTGAACTTTGCCTCGCATAGTAAAGATAAGTGGATCGGTCCACTACCTCCCATGCACCAAGAAAAAGGGCAATACAAATCTTTCGCCAGTGAGGCCTAAGTTCCTACGGCCTCCTTCAAGTTTCAAGTCATAGAGCAAAGCAGAGTGAAAAAGAGGAGAAACACTCTGTTCCCACCGAAGCCCAATATCCTGTGGGCCTTTTAAAGTTTAAGTCTTTTTTTTTTCTTTTAAGCTGATATTTAAGGTTCCCAATAATTTGATTTTTTTTGTTTTAATCTCGAGATGGATCAAGGTTTATTGACGGGTAGTTGCCACAATTTAAGATACACATATAATTCATATAGCACGGCGATAATAGCATCCATTAAAAGAGAGAAAAAAAGTCCAAGTCGAGATCCCATGGTAACATTTTGTCAACGATATGAATTGAAAGAAGACAATCCTACCTTCAAATCCTCTTGCTGCATCAACAGTTCTTTTTACTGATTTTTCTTCATTTGAAAAGCACCGATACCTTAGCCTTGAACACAGCATCTTGGAGGATCAATTGAGGGAAAAAAAGGGGCAAGAAAAGAGAAAAACAGGAAGATGTGCTGGAGAAAATACGCCGGTGCATTTTTCACTTTTGGATAACTCTAATTTCTTTGCCAAGTCCTTCGGCGAACACACCTTCCCCCAGTTGGATATCAGAGAGTCCGAAATTATTAACGTTTATGAAATGGACATCCCTCTACTCGTTGAGTGTAGAGTGGCAGGCAATTATAGAGATATTTTGGGGAAAAAGTCGTCGAGGTAAAATCACAAACAATAATGGCCTACTTTTAACTCCATGATTCTTTAACGTGGAGGCAATTTCTTGATTCTTGAATTGGGTTTCTTCAACTTTAAAGAAGATTAGACATTGTAATTCAAGAATTGGAGAAAAAGTCGTCGAGGTAGAATCACAAACAACAGTGGCCTACTCTCATTTCATGATTCTTTAACGTGGAGGCAATTTCTTGATTCTTGAATTGGGTTCTTCAACTTCAAAGAAGATTAGACATTGTAATTCAAGAATTGGATCAATGGTCTAAATCATTAACTTGAATAAGCATAGATATCTAATCATGGAAACGATAATAGTAATGCACTTGGAAAGAAATGATTTCAAAAGATTGTAAACGAAAAAAAGAGAGTGAATTTGCATAGTTATCTATTATTGTCTTGGAACGAAAATATCTAATCTGATTTATGTGTTTTTAAAACAGGAGATATAGAAAGGATAAATCTACATAGATAATATTTATTAATTTTTATATCTAAAATATTTTTGTAAAAAAACTTTTAATTTTAAAATTGTTCAATTAAAATATGTAAGGGTAAAGATTATTAACATAGGTTTAAAACCAAACTCGGGAGTCGATTCGAGACAAAACCCAGGTCACAAGTCAGGTTGACCCGAGTTACTATAAGAATAAAAATAATTATTATCATAGTATTAAAACTCGATTTGGAGGTTAACCCAAGCAAGGCCCAAGTCATGAGTGGGGTTGAATGTTGACTCAGATCAATGTAAGGACAAAAATAACTATTATTATTTAAAACTCGACTTGAGCTCGACCCTAGATAAGGCCAGGGTTTTATCATAGTTTTAAAACCCAACTCGGGAGGTTAATCAGGGAAAGGTTAACGTCACAGATTGGGAGGATCAACACAGGTTGACTCGAGTTAACATATGAATAAAAATAATTATTATCATAATTTTAAAACTCAACTAGAAAGTCAACCCAAGACAAGATTCAAGTCATGAGTCAATAACGTCAACCCATCAAGTTGGTCTTAGTTTTATAATTAAGGTTATTATAGTATTATTAATTTCAAAATTCAATATAAACTAAAATAAAAATAATAATAATGTCTAATTATATTTTTAAATATGAAGTTT
>Ga0307515_10026295_pt1 | contig 10025 bp, 2 predicted proteins | sample 17_EM_MG_FD_194513 | JGI IMG/M metagenome (GOLD analysis project Ga0307515, IMG submission 194513) | Populus trichocarpa ectomycorrhiza microbial communities from riparian zone in the Pacific Northwest, United States - 17_EM | ecosystem: Host-associated > Plants > Roots > Unclassified | place...
AAGGAACTCTTTACTTCTTCCAAACTTAATATAATCGCTAGCCTTATACCTAACCTACTTAACCAAATTCGTCCTATATAACTAAGCAGTTTTGGAATTAATTTTATAGGCTAAAGCACACCTAGTACTTAAGTTACGGACCGTAATACCCCTACAAACCAAAATACGGACCAAATTACCCCTATTGTTTAAGTTATAGATCTGCAAGCCATATATCTATAAACCACAAATCTATAAGTTATAGATCCGTAATTTACCTAACTAAAGACCTATAGTAAGGAGCTAGCTAACCTAGCTAAGCTCTATACCGACAAATCTAAGTACAGCAGCGAAAATAATAACTTTAACTTTAAACTAACTATCTTTACGGACCTTTGCTAGAAGGCTGATATTCCTAAATAAGAGTTTAGCTAAGCCTACTCTACTATACTACGCGGCCTAGCACTTGACCACTACTATACTAACCTTAAGAGTAACCCCCTTAGTGTTCCTTTTAATAAGCTATGCGAAGCTATATATAACTACTTTAAAGGACCGGAATATAAGCGTAATATCCTTACCTAATAGAATGCGACCAAGCTACGGACCGTAATAGATAAGAACACTGAAAAATTGACCATAGAGTGCCTGTAAATCCTTATTAAAGACCTCCGCCACCTATAGTACGGTCTTAATATTAAGCTTTAAACGGACGACTTCCTGTATAATAAACTTATTACGGCCTACTAAGAAGTAGAGCCCTATAAGTACGCCTACTATAAGCCTATAGATACCTTAGCTGGCCTTATTAATAATCTACGCTCCTTTATTATAATATACGAAGTTTTAAACCCACCAGGCAGCACGCAAGCCTTTATTATGGATATTTAATATCTATAAATAGACTTAGACGTCTACTTTACGGACCACCGCTACCGCTAACAGCACCCATACCGACTAAGTCCTACCTATAACCCCCGTAGCAACCCCCGTACGAAAACATACCCCTATAAATAAACCAGCCAGAAGTGCTTCGTATGCGGTAAGGAAGGATATTAGTTTATAAGGTATACCTGGGAAGAACGTAATAAGTCCAGGAAGAGACTTAATAGCTATATTAACCAGTTCATTTTGGAATACAAAGAAGAGGAAGTAGAAGAGCCCCCTGATGAGTTAATAGAAGCCCTTATAATTAACTTTAACTTAGACGCTTAGGAATAAGAGACCTTAGAGATATTTCTAACCATTTTTAGACCTTTTATGGATAGCTAAGCCTTTAATATTATGACCGTATTAGCCGACCGTTCCTTTATACACTTAGTTGCGCCCGAAAACTATTCTGTAAGCACCCCTATTATAGACGTTATAGATTATAAGTAGGACCTATTTGTATATATCACTACGGAACGCTATACCCCTAAAGAATTCTACGGCGTTATAATCGATATAGGTGCCTCTAAGAAGTCTACTGTAGGTTATGGATAATACCTTGTATATAAGACCACCGTAAATAACAATACGGATATTAATATTACGCAAAATGGGGCCGTAAACGTCTAATTTGGCATTGGCTTAACTATATTAATTAGATTAGTCGCAGTTAAGACCCTAATTGGCCTAGTTAACTTCTACGTAGTAAAAGCAGACACCCCTTTTTTACTCTGTCTTACGGATATAAATAGGCTATAGGTCTACTATAATAATGTTACGGACACCGTAATTGGCCCCGTAACTACCCTAGAAAGCAAGCATATTACCCTACTAATTGTATGACGATTTGGACACCCGTTCCTTATATAGGGAGAAACTTTACGGACCTACATTTAGGAATCTTTTGACTATAACCCGTGCTACCTTACTAGTACTAAGATCTATTGCCTGTACTGCTGCTTTGGCTACCTATTAGCCGAAAAGCTATATAGAGTCCTTAAACGCTCTAGACACGACGATGTTGATAGGAAGGCAATTAACCACCTAACTAAATACTGCTCTTTTTGCTAGAAATACAGACGTTCCCTAGGCCGATTTAAGTTTACCCTTTATAAGGACCTTAACTTCAACCACTTAGTATATGTGGACATTATATATATTAACGGCAGCCCAGTATTATACATAATTGATAAGGTAACCCACTATTAAGCCGCCCGTTAGTTGCAAAATATATTTATAAAATATACTTGGGATATCTTACGGACCTACTAGATTGATATATACATTGGACCCCCTAAGTATATCACCCACAACGCTGGTAGAAACTTTATTAGTAAGGAATTCCAGTAGTATGCTACGGCCATAGCTATATTAATAAAAGCTGTCCCAGTTAAGGTATATTGGTCTGTTAGGCTTATTAAGCGAGCTTACCTAGCCTTATAGAGAGCTTACTAGATTATTACGGACGAATATAAGGACATTTAAAAGGAACTGGCTTTATAGATAGCCGTAAAAGCCGTTAATAACACTGCTGGCCCTGATGGACTAGTACCTACCCTCTTAGTTTATAGAGCCTATTTAAGGATAAGCAACCTAGGCCCTCCTGCCCCATCTATTACGGAACGAGCAGCTGTAATACGGAAGGTGATAGCTGAGATAGTCAAGCTATGGGCCAAACAAACTGTTAATAACGCCCTATATTACTATAACGGACCTAATATAACCTTAGTATATAACCTCCCGCTTAACTCTAAAGTCCTTATATGGCGTGAAAGCGGTAGCTGGAATGGACCCTATCGTCTACTAGCCGTAGAAAACGAGACGTACTATATATAACTTCCTAGCGGGCCAACTAGCTTTAGAAGCACGTCCGTAAAACCCTACTTTCGGTCCAAAAATACCTATGATGTTGAGCTAGATGAACCAGAAGCACCCGCCGAATTAGGTAAACTAGAAACACCCTTGTCTACCCTAGAAGTCTACTAGAAACCCACTGAACCTACTAAACCTACTGTAAAGCGTAGTTGAGGACGCCCTTAAAAGCACCCTGTAACCAAGAACCCTGTAATAGAGAATTACCTAACCTCCGCAAGAATATCTGTAAAGCAACCTCTACTTGCGGATATATTAGTTCTAGTATAGGAAACCCTGTTTATAGACTTACGACGTAAAGAGATTAACGGACTACTTAAAAAGGGTATCTTTACGGTTATAACGGAGAGAGACGTTTTGTAAGGCGTCCGTATATTTAATTTACGCTTTGTTAACAAAATTAAGCACCCTAGTACTGACAAAGCTTTTAAAAAATCAAGGCTTATTATATAAGCCTATAATAACTAAGGAAAGGACTTAGTCCTTATGTAATTGCCTATAATTTAACGGGTTAGTTAACGGATTATACTTGCACTTACGCCTAGACTATAGTAAAGTAAACCCGTAGCTCTTTACCTACGGGATATCTTGTAAGCCTATATATAGTCTAATACCTACCTAAGTAGGGACATCTTTATACGGCCACCCCCTGAGCTTAACCTATAACCAGGAACAATCCTATAGGTTATAAAACCTCTATACGGAGTACCAGAAGCTGGAAACTATTAGTTTAAAACATACTACTAGCACCATATTAGTAAACTTAAAATAGAATAGTTGACCTACGACCCCTACCTCCTATACAGCCTATTAAACGGCCTTAGTATTATTAGACTCTAAATAGACAATACCCTATTCCTAGTAGACTAGACCTTTACGGACGCTAAAGAAACTAAACTATAAAAGGCCAAGTTCTTGGTAAAGCTGTAAGAGCAGTTAACTAAATAGAATCCAATTAAGTTTAATGGAGGCCTAATTATATAAAAGGGTAACCTAATTAAGCTAACTTAGGAACGCTAAGCTTAAAACCTAAAGCCCGTTATAGCAAAGCCTATAGACCTTACTAGCTCCTGTAAAGAGACCCGTAAAACCGTAAATATGAAGGACTAATACGTTGCATAGCGTGTAAGAGGCGTCTATATTGCTATAGTCTGCCAACTTGAATCTGCCTATGATTTGTCCTTTACGGCCTAGGCAGCAGATCCGCAAAAAGAAAATATTAAGTAGCTTAATAAGCGCATTTAGTAGCAAATTAACAATGCAGCAAGGGGACTTACTTTTATACCACTAGACCTAAGTTCCCTTAGCTTACTAGCATTTACAAACGCCTTTTTTGCTAATAACAGAGACCTATTATTACAAATCGGCTTCGTAATTGTACTTACGGACCGTAATTAGGATGTAAATATACTGCACTGGTCTTTAATTAAGTGTAAATGAGTAACCCGCAGTATACTAGCTTCTAAACTATATATACTAGCTTATAGCTTTAATATAGCAGCCGCAATTAAATTAACGGTCCAGAAGATTCTATAACTGGAGTAGTTACCCCTGGTTTTATATACCGATTCAAAGTCCCTTTACGACTGCCTAGTTAAACTAGGTATAATATAAGAGAAGAGGCTTATAGTTAACCTAATGTGCTTACGTCAGGCCTACAAACGACGTGAGATTATGGAGGTTAAATGGATTAACAGCGGAGACAACCCAGCAAACGCTATAACTAAGGCAAAGCTGTGTTAAGCTCTTAAAACCCTAATTGACACAAACAAGCTTAACCTAAAGGTTATAAAATGGATAGAGCGAGACTAACGGAGCATTTACAGTTTAGTTACAGCCCGTTGGAAGGCCGTACGGTGCATTTACGGCCCGTTAAAAGGCCGCATAGTTCATTTTACGGACCGTAAGCAGGACTTACGGCTAGCTTGGAGCACTATTTGGAAGGCAACCCAGAAGGCACCTTAGGAGGGATTTCCTATGTATTTTCTTATGTGTTTTATGGTTCTATTAAGATAATTACGGAGGCTATACATAAGTGGTTTTATTTTCCAAGTACCGCTAGTGTATAATTACAGCACCTGTCGTACTAACCGCGTGCTTACGCGTTTGGTACGCCGAGTACGTGTTTACGCGTTTAGTACACTAACCACCCGCTTACGCGTCTGGTGCACTTCTGAAGCACTGACTAATTAGGGGGGAGGCGCATCAGTATATAGACTACGTAGTCTGCTTTATACAATTGACAGTTACCATCATCCAAACGAGCATACAATACTACATGTATTTCGTGCCCCTGGATCTAACTCATTTGTGCTATTAAGTTAGTATAAACACTTACCTCCTACTAATACGGTATACGGCTAGTGGAAGTTGTTTGGCTTTTAGAACACTGCTAGGTATATATTAAGTAAGTTTAACTTTTTATAAAATTGTTAGTTGTACGTGACACTAATATTCTTATAGGAGCGCTCCTAACGCTATACGGCCACCGCTTAATGCAATTATCTCTAGGGCTCCTTTTAATCGTATCTAGGGCGATCTTATTAATATGCGTAATAAGGCCGACGGCGAATATAAATAGATCCTACAGATACGCAATCACTTTAGTAAATACTGTGCCCTCTACCCCCTTAAGCAGAAGACCGCTGAGCAAGTCGCCGCAGCTGTGCTCTAATGGATATATTATTATATTCACCCGCGTATTTAGTAGAGCAATAACGGCTTAGAATTTAAAGGCGCCTTTCTTATACTACTTCGGTATTATGGAATTAAGGTAATTAATAGCCGGCTATAATATCCCTAGTCGCAAGGCCTTGTAGAGCAAGCCAACAGTTATATAAAAAAGAAGCTTTATGCAGTAAAGCAACTCTTAGGAACTTCGCAATAGGCGGCGGCTTGCCTAATTATTACAGCCTCAATTAATCGCACCTACTATAAATTAATTGGCTGTATACCTTTCTACTGCCTTTATAGGAGAGATCCTTAGCTATCTACTTTAGTGGCGCCCGGCTACCGGGCTACTATAGAGCCTCTACTAGAAGTTACTAACACCTCTAAAGCTAAGGAGGAAGAGGATCTTAATAGCAATAAGGAAGTCCTCGGTCCTCTACTAGATGAAAACGGTAATAGATAATAGGTAGCTAAGTAAGAGCATAAGAACGATAAATATTCTAATAAGGAACCAAACGGCAGCTAGAGCTCGGTCGCGGCCGAATATAAAGATAAGGAGAATAAGGATTAATCAGAAGATAAGGAGAATAATAGTTAATCAGAGGATAAGGAGAATGAGGGTTAATTAAAAGATAAGGAGAATAAGGGTTAATTAGAAGATAATATGCAGAGGCCAAGAACTCCTTTAAACCCTACTTTATCTGACAACAATCAGACCTTTAAAGGCTGCTCACCAATCTTAAGTCAATATCGCGAGATTACGGAGGCTATGCAGTCGTCAGGATTAAGTAGATTTAGGCAGCCTCCGCCTCTACTAAAAGGCTTTCCTATACTAAGCTAAGACGCCTAGATACAATTAATAAGAGAAGAGTTTACTAAATTAAATAGACAGATTATAGCTAACGCCGCTACTAGAGCTCTACAGCAAGCTAAGTTTAATCGTGATATTAAAAAAAGGTAGCGATCTATCTATTAGCAGGAGGAGTTATATTCAGACAACTGGATTAAAGATCTGGAAGATACTTTTTATACACTAGGAGGCTCCTTTATAAATAATCTTACTATAAGGGTTAAAGATTTACGCGTATAGCTCTACCGCGTAGCTAGTAGAGTAGGCCTACTACCTATGGATTTTAATAAGTACCATAACGTCGCCACACCTTCTTACTAGCGTAAGTCAATTCGGGCGTTAAAGGACTCTAACTACCCTATTTACTCTATACTACTATAGCAAAAGCTTATATAGCAGGTGCGTAAGAGACTTAAGAAACGTTAGAAGAAACTACAATTATAACAGCTATAGATTCCCTTACAACGTTTAGATTCCTCTGCTTATAATTTATTAGATTTATATAAGAGAGTTTAATAATAAGCTGCTTACTCCCATGAACAAATAAAGAAGAAGTATAGTAGGCAACACTACGTTACCGAATTTAATATAAGTGACGTCGTCCTTTTTAGAATACCTAAAAAGCTTTAACGCAGTACTAAAGTCTCCCGTATACCCGGCCGCATATATAAGATTTGAAATCACGGCTACTTTAAAGTTTATACTCAGTACGGAGTCGTTAAAGAGCTCTTCCTAGGCAACGAGCTTATTAAGCCGCTGGAGACTTATAATGCTCGCCTTAATATAAGTGTTAGTACAATCCTTCCGCTCTCTACAGTAGTCAAAGCCTATTTAATAACTACGCGGCCTACCTACTATGGGTATAGGCAAGGATATAGCAATTAACGGTATAGCTGTTAAAAAGAAAATATAGAATATTCTTCCTACTGCCATAGAGGGGGGCCTTATATAAATTAACCGACGGAGGATTTCCTGGGCGAGCCTCTAGCAAAAGCTTATAAAAGGCTTACTAGTACTTAGATTAACTCTTAAACAAAGCGAGCCTAACGGGGGACTCTGCTATAAAGTTCGACACAGCCTTAATTAATAATAGTAGATAAGGAAGGTAATTAATTAAGCCTATAAGCTAAAGGAAAGGAGAATAGGGGCAGTAAGGTTGGCGTAGCTAGGAAAGGTCTAGGTCGCGGACGCGCCAAACCTAATTAGGCAATCAGACTACGACCGGCAGAACCTTAAAGAGCCCAGTTTTCAACAGATCTTAGTGAGATTAAAGCTTTACATAATTTGCAAATTTTGGTATTAGGGAACGCAATTAACTACCCCCTGCCTAATTGGATTCTACCACTTATAGCCTATATCTATAATGCGGAAATGCCTTTAAATACACTTATTAAGCGCAGTGTAACCTACTTTAAATAGAATCTAATAGTGTTATAGTGGTTAAGGGGGGGTGGTAAAATTTAATCACTAGAGCACTAGAAAATCTCATTAGAAAATCAAAATTATATATTTTTATACTAGATATCGCGACTACGCTCTACTAAATAACAGATTATAATATCTAAGATATATAACTATATATTTTACAGCTAAAATCAAATCAATTATATATTGGTCCTTATTTACAATTATTAAAAAACTGCTAAAATCTATATATTCATCGAGAAGTCAAAAAAGCTCTATTAAATCTTAATATAGCTTCAAATCTTTTCCGGAATAAGATAAGTAATCCGGAATGAGGTCGATCAAAGCGATATATAACTCATTCTAGAACAAGGACGACTCGTTCTAGAATAAGGCAGAAATGTTCCAGAATATCGTATATACCAGTATTAGTCGAAATAGCGCCCTCCTCTATCCGGAACAGCTCGACCCGCGGATTCTTAAGGAGCTAGACTTCTAGGAAAACAAGCTAGCACTAATAGAGGAGTCCTTAGATAAGCCAATAGGGCTAATTAACCGCCTCCTAACCGTAAACCGCACGGTTAATACCCTAAGGGCCCTTTGTAAATAAGCCGTAAAAGGAAACCCTAATTTTAAGATAGAGGAAGGATTGCTCCTATACTAGGAGCGGCTTATAGTCCCTAACGTTAACAACTTATAGACTAAACTAATCCGCGAAGCTTATTACTAAGTCTCTACGGCACACCCTAGCAAGAACAAGACCCGTAAAATTATTAACTGCCGCTACTATTAGCCAAGAATAGTTGCGGATATCGATTAATATATACGGAACTGCAAAGACTACTAGAGAGCTACTATCCCACGGGATAAGACCCTAGGACTACTTAAGCCACTCCTAATACCAGAGCGCCCTTAGTAGTATATCTCTATAGACTTTTACAAACTACTTAGGGACCGTGACGGATACGATATAGTTATAGTTATAGTTAACCGCTTTAGTAAACGCCCGTTCTTAATTCCCTATTACAAAAACATCGATGCTAAAAAGGCAGCCCGGCTATTTATCTATTATATTTACTAAATCTACAGACTACTAGATACTATTATGTCTAATTATAGGCTATAGTTTATATCGGCCTTCTAGAATAAGTTTACCTAGATCCTAGGCATTAAGCTAAAGCTTTCTACGGCTTATTACCTCTAGATAGACGGTTAGACAGAGATTATAAATCAGTACCTAGACTAAAGGCTTAGGCCCTTTATTAACTATTTCTAGGACAACTAGTCTAAACTACTACCCTTAATAAACTACGCGCAAGCAACCCTACCCCATAACTCCACAGGGTTTGCCCCAATTTAGCTAGAAATGGGATACTTACCCCATATAAGCTTTAACTAGAAAAGGCTAGAAGAACCCCAGACTATATAAGAGAAGCTATTTTATACTAAGGCCTAATAGTACACTAAATAATTAGAGGAAGCCTAGATGGTAGCCCGCAAGAACCTAAAAAAAGCTTAGAGGTTAATAGAATAGCAGGCGAACAAACACCGTCAAGAGCCCGATTTTGCCCCTAGCGATATAATCTAAGTTATAATAAGGAATTAGAAGACCGAACAACCCAGCTATAAGCTAGACTACTAGATGGCAGGACCGTATAAGGTTCTTAAGAAGATAGGCAACTTATACAAGATAAAGCTCCTAGATTTAATTAGGGTTTACCCTATCTTTTTACTAGATAAGTTACGGAAAGCTATAAACGACCTATTACCTAAATAAAAGAACAAGCCTCCCCTACTAGTTTAAGTAAACGGTGATAATAAATGGGAGGTTAATAAAATACTGGCCTATAAGATAGTACGGGGAACGCTAAAATACCGTATTTAATAGAAGGGCTACAATCCTAACCCAACCTAGTACCCTATATAGAACTTTATAGGCTACCCCCAGAAGCTTAAAGAATTCTATAACTAATACCCTAATACGCCTAGACCCCTAAAGTACCTAGACGAATAGATAGAATGCTAGTATAATAAAAATAATAAGTTACCGGAAGAATATAGGGATAAAAAACGCCCTAAAGCCCTAATATAGCTGTCTGCTAAATTCTACCATATTTTGCCAAATTCTGCTAGTACCGTAAAATTTCAGATATTTAGGAACTTCGACCGCCAGTTAAAGTTGTCTAATTAGTTAGATCCGTGCTAAGACTTTTAGCAGCTACTCTTTCTAGCCTAGTGCTTCCACTTAGCCTATAATTGCCCTTTATACTTAGTCTGGACGTACTTATATCCCCTTTATCTCCTTATCTTATATTTTATA
>Ga0307515_10026297_pt1 | contig 10025 bp, 13 predicted proteins | sample 17_EM_MG_FD_194513 | JGI IMG/M metagenome (GOLD analysis project Ga0307515, IMG submission 194513) | Populus trichocarpa ectomycorrhiza microbial communities from riparian zone in the Pacific Northwest, United States - 17_EM | ecosystem: Host-associated > Plants > Roots > Unclassified | place...
GACGCGCACGCTGCTGAACCGTTTTTATGCCCCGCTGACCGTCGGCACGCCGGGCGGCGCGGAGGGCTTCGAGTGCAGCGCCGCGGTGATCCGACTCGGACCGCTGACGGTCGGACAACTTGGTTTCGGCGCCCCGGTGACCCTCATCGCCGCCGAACTGGACGGGTACCACGTCACGATCCCGACCGCGGGCCGGGTGCACGCCCGACACGCCGGCCACGAGGTCGTCGCCGGGCCGCCGCTCGGGATTGTCTTCGGCCCGGGCCGGCCGGTCTACACGCTGCACGACGCGCACTCCGCCGAGTTGGACGTCAAGATCGAGCGGCCCGCCCTGGAAAACGAGCTGGCGGCGCTGCTAGGCCGGCCCATCGACGGCCCGATCGACCTGCCGCCGGCCATCGACCTGAGCCGCGGGGCCGCGCAGAGTTGGGGTCGGCTCGTGCGCCTGGTCAGCGGCGAGGGCCGGAATCCTGGCAGCCTGATCTGGCAACCGCTGATCGCCGAGCAGCTACGCCGCAGCGTCCTCAACGGGCTGCTGCTGAGCGCGCGGCACCGCTACAGCGACGAGCTGAACGCGCCCGCGGCGGCGGGCCCGCCACGGACCGTCCAGCGGGTGATCGACGCGATCCAGGCCGAGCCGGAATGGCCCTTCGCGGTGGCCGACCTCGCCCGGATCGCCGGGGTGAGCGTACGGTCGCTGCAGGAGGGCTTCCGCCGGTACGTGGGCTGCGCGCCGATGGCGTACCTGCAGTCGGTGCGGCTCGGCCTGGCACACGAGGCATTGCGGCGCGAGGATCCGGCCCTGATCACGGTCGCCGCGGTGGCGCACCGCACCGGCTTCGCCCACCTGGGCAGGTTCGCCTCCGCCTACCGCGCCCGCTTCGGAGTCTGCCCATCGGAAACCCTCCGCGGAGCGGCCTAAAAGCCCTACTCGCCGCGGAGTCTGCCCATCGGAAACCCTCCGCGGAGCGGCCTAAAAGCCCTACTCGCCGCGGAGTCTGCCCACCGGAGACCCTCCGCAGAGCGGCCTAAACTGCCCTACTCGCCGGGGTCTCGGCGGCGTCGAGGGCGCGGCAACTCGTCGACGCGGGACGCGCTGGGGACCTCGGTCAGCAGATCGCCGCGCGGCGGCACCCAGTCGCGCCAGAGGCCCAGCCGCGGTGGCACCGTGACCGCCACGCCGTCGCCGGAGCCCCGCAGCGCGCGCAGATACGCGAGCACGCGGGCGGCGGCGACACCGCCGTCCAGGGCCATGCCCAGCAGCACCCGGGTCTCGTCATCGGGCTCCGCCGTCCGCCGGCGCAGCAGCGCGACGATCCCGGCCAGCAACTGCGCGGCCTCGGTTGCCTCACGCTCGGCATCCGGCAGGCTACTCACCTCGGCACTTCCCAGCGATCGATCATGTGTCACGTTCCCCTCGCGCCACGCGCCGCGAGGGGCCGCCGGCCCCCGCACTGAGCGGTCCCCGCCGGACAACTCACACACGTGCCAACGCAAAAATGTATTCGTCCGGCTACAGACCGTCCATCCGATGCGCGCGACGGTTGTCCGAATCACGCTCGCTTGGCGTGCCAAGTGATTGATAGTCCGATTTATGGGTACCGCGAGCCGGCGGGTGGGTTATGGGCGCGGGCGGGTAAGAGTAGGAAAGAGATCGAGAACCGAGGTAATCCACCATGGAGGTGGCCTAGTGACCGAACAGAACCGGCAGCCACTGGAGGAGACGCAGGAGGTCGCGGACGCCGTCGATGACGACGTGGCCGTGGACGCCTTCATCACCGGCGGCGGGCCCGATTCCGACAACCCGGAGTTCCTGGAGCCGGGCCGGCCGCCGGTGTTGCGCACCGGGGCGGAGCAGCCCTGGGATCCGGCAGACCTGGCGGTGGCCCAGGGCCGGGATCCGACGCCGGAGAACATCGAACGAGCCCGCCGGGAGTTGGAACGCGACGGCCCGGCCGCCATCGAACGCACCGTCCCCTAAAAGGGCGGCTAGAGCCGGCGGGACCAGGTCTGTCCGACGAGGTCCACGCCGAAGCTGTGGTGCGGCTTCTCGTCGACCAGTGCGAAGCCGGCCGCCTGGTAGATCCGCCGGGCGGCCGTCAGCACGTCGTTCGTCCACAGGGTCAGCTCCCGGTAGCCGGCGGCCGCCGCGAAGCGTACGCATTCCGCCACCAGGGCCGTGCCGAGCCCGTGCCCGCGCGCGTCCGGGTGGACCAGCAGGATGCGCAGCTTGGCCATGCCGTCGTCGGCCCGGACGCAGAAGACGCAGCCGGCCCGCACACCGTCCACCTCGGCTATCCAGGCCGCCTCGCGCGCCGGGTCGGGCGCGTAGTCGGCCACGATCCGGGCGATGAAGGCCTCGAAGCTGGCATCCCAGCCGAATTCGGCCGTGTACACCTCGCTGTGCGCCTGGATCACCCAGCCCAGGTCGCCCGGCCGGCCCAACCTGCGGATCTTCGTAGTCACCACACCCTCCCCACCACTGAAACACTCGTTTCAGTCATGCCAGAATGCCGTGGTGACCGACGTGGCGGCAAGTGCCCGCAAGGTGGAGTTGCTGGAGGCGGCGTACCGGTATGCGCTGGAGCATGGCCTGGGTGACCTCTCGCTGCGACCGCTCGCGGCGGCGATCGGCTCCAGCCCTCGGGTGCTGCTGTACCTGTTCGAGTCCAAGGACGGCCTCGTCCGAGCTCTGCTGGGCCGGGCTCGCGCGGACGAACTCGACCTACTCGCGCGGGTCCGGGGCGACGATCTCGCCGAGGTGACCCGCCAGGTGTGGGCCTGGCTGGCCGCGCCCGCCCATCGGGCGCTCCTCACGCTCTGGACCGAGGCGTACGCCCGCTCCCTCGTGGAACCGGACGGCGCCTGGGCCGGCTTCGCCCGCGACACCGTGCGCGACTGGCTCGCCCTGCTGGCCGGCGCCCAGCCCGCGGCCGTCCGCGACACCCCGGCCGGCCTCGCCGAGCGCAGCTATGCCCTCGCTGTCCTACGCGGCGCATTTCTCGACCTGCTCGCGACCGGCGACGTCGAGCGGACCACCGCCGCGGTAGAGCACGCGCTTGCCCCTAAGTGAGGAAGACCTGGGAGACGACCTCGTGCGGCGACGGCGAGCCGCCGGCCGGCTCCAACGAGATGGCGAAAACGTCGTTGCCCGGCACGCCCCGCACGATCTCCACGGCCGACCCCTGCCCGGGCAGCAGCACGCCCGCGTTGACCGCCGGCCCGGTCCCCCGGATCGTCCACATCTGGAACGCCCGGTCCCTCGCCGGCGCCGTGTCGGCCCGCATCGTGACCACGCTCGCGCCCTGCGACGCCGAGGAGGCCACCGTGACCCGGCCGCCGCCGATGATCGGGGCCGTCCGGACCACCAGGTCGGTGGCGGAGAGGATCGACTTGGTTTGCGCCTCCCGCAACTGCGCCGCGGCGACGACGGCGCGCTCGTCGCGTACCCGCTGCTCCTGCACCGCCCACACGCCCGCACTCGCCCCGGCGGCCAGCACCCCCGCCGCGACCGCGGCCACCGCGAACCGCCGCCCGCGCGACGCCGTCGCGCGCGGCGCTACGGTTCGCGCCGACTCGAGGGGCGGCAGCTGGCGGGTTCGGCCGATTGCGGCCATGACGTCCGACCGCAGCCGCGGCGGCGGCACCGACCAGGTGCTGTCCGCCAGCCGCGTGGCGGTCTCGCGCAACTCACCCACCTCGATCCGGCAGGCTTCGCAGTCCGCGATGTGCCGCTCGAAGGCGACCCGTTCGAGATCGTCGACCGCGTCCAGCGCGTAGGGGCCGACCAGGGCGTGAATGTCGGTGGTAGTCACGCGTTCACCTCCGTACCCAGGCAGTCGCGCAGGCGGATGAGGCCGTCGCGCATCCGGGTCTTGACCGTCGGCAGCGGGGCCTCGAGCAGATCGGCCACCTCTCGGTACGAATGGCCCTGGTAGTACGCGAGCGTCACGGCCTGCCGCTGCAGGTCGGTGAGATCGTCCAGGCAGCGCCGCACCTGCTGGCGTTCCAGCCGCCCGGCCACCTCGTCGACGACCTCGTCGTAGGGGGTGTCCACGGACGCGACACCGACCCGCATGGTCCGGTCGGCGGAGGCCTGCTCGGCGCGGACCCGGTCGACGGCCCGGCGGTGCGCGATGGTGAAGATCCACGCGGTCGCCGAGCCCCGGCTCGCGTCGAAGCGGGCCGCCGTGCGCCACACCTCGACCAGCACTTCCTGGGCCACCTCCTCGGCCTGCGCCGGGTCCCGCAGGACCCGCCGGATCAGGCCGTAGACGCGGGGGGAGACCAGATCGTAGAGGCGACCGAACGCGGCCTCGTCGCCGCGCGCGACCGCGCGCAGCAACTCACCAACGTCGCTGGGCGGTCGAGACTCGGGATCGGGCACAGCCGAGAGATGGTCCGGCCGGCGGGCAGCGCCGCGCTCCGTCATGGGTTCCAGCCTCTCCATCACACACTTCCACGTCAACGCCGATTCGGCGCCGGCGGCTAGGCGGATGGGTCAACCCCCGAATTCGGGAACGTGATTGTCTGCCCGGTGCGGATGGACTCGCCCGCGGCGGCCAGGATCGCGACGATCTCCGCGCCGAAGGCCAGGTCCATTTCCGACGCCGGGCCGCCGTTCGCGGCCGTGATCAGCGCGTCCACCGCCCGGCTGAACGCCTCCACCGGCAGCCACGGCGCCGGCGGCACCTCCGCCACGCCGGATTCGCCGTAGAACGCCGAGTCCTCGCGCTCCAGCGCCGCCGGCGCGTCCACCGACAGGGTCAGCGTGCTGATCGCGCCGCCGGTGTGCCGCATCAGCACGTGCGTCATGTCCCGCGCCCCGGCCAGCGCGGTCACCGCGGCGACCGGGCCCAGCACCGGCAGGATCAGCGCGACCGCGTGCGGGCCCACGTCCCACAGGCCGCCGCTCTCCTTGCGCCACGCCGACGCGCCGAACGGGTTGCCGGGCTGGAAGATCGAGCCGAGATGGTCGATCCGCGCCTCCAGCCAGCCGCCCGCCTGCTGCACCTCCTCGATGAACCGCTGGATCTGCGGCATGAAGCGCCGGGTGAAGAACACCACGCCGGAAACGTTCTGCTCGGCGGCCGCGGCGACGATCTCGGCGGCCTGCTCGGGCGTGAACGCCACCGGCTTGTCGAGCAGCAGGTGCTTGCCCGCGCGCGCCGCACGCAGCGCGATATCGGCCTGCACATCGGGGGGCAGGGCCACGGCGACGGCGTCCACGTCGGCGATCAACTCGTCGATCTCGCCGTACGGCTTAGCGCCGTGCTCCTGCGCCAGCGCCGCCGCCTTCGCCGGGTCACGCCCCCACACGCCGACGAACTCGACGTCCGGATGCTGCGCCAGCGCCGGTGCGTGCGCCTGATGGGCCCACGGACCCGTACCAAAAAGTCCGAACCGCATCGTCGTGCCGCCTTCCCGCCTTGATTCACCCGGCCGAAAGTTAACACGCCGCCGCAGATCAGTACGCTGTGCCGGTGATGAACGGCCCCCTCTCGATCGCGACCATCGTCGCGGCCCTGGTGCTGGGGATCTGGTATCTGATCCGCTGCGCGCTGAACCGCGCCCCGAACAACGCCGACCTGTGGGCGATGCTGGGGCTCAGCGCGCTGGTCGCCGTGCTGGTCGTGGTCGCGGTCGTCGGGCTCTTCATCGGCGAGCGGCCGAGCGACTGGTCGACGTTCGTCGGCTATCTGATCACCACGATCGCGTTCGCCCCGGTCGGCTTCTATCTGGCCCGGCTGGAGCCGACCCGGTGGGGCACCCTGATCCTCGGCGTCGCCTGCCTGGTGCTGCCGGTTCTCGTGCTGCGGCTGCAGCAGATCGCGGAGGTGACCAGTGGCTGAGCCGACCCACACCGAAGCCCGTCCCCGGGACGCGGCCATCGGCACCGGCGCGGGCCGGGTGCTGCTGCTGGTCTACGGCATCTTCGCGCTCTCCGCGGGCGCCCGCGCCGGCGTGCAGATCGCGACGAAGTTCTCCGAGGCGCCGCTGGCGTTCCTGCTGTCCGGGCTGGCCGCGCTCGTCTACCTGGCGGCCACGGTCGGCCTGGCGGTCGGCGGGAACCGGGGCCGGCTGGTCGCGCTGACCAGTTGCTCGATCGAGTTTGTCGGTGTCCTGGTGGTGGGCACGCTGAGCGTCGCCGACCAGGCCGCCTTCCCCGACGCCACGGTCTGGTCCCGGTACGGCAGCGGCTACGGCTACATCCCGCTGGTCCTGCCGCTCATCGGCCTGTGGTGGCTGTGGCGCCACCGCCCGCGCGACTGACTTACTCGCCGATCCAGCCCAGATCCGGGGTTTCGACGAGGCGTACGCCCTCGGCCAGCGTGATCATCGCGGCCTTGTCCAGGCCTATCCCGAGCACCGTCGTCTGCCGGCCGGCGCCGAGGTTGACGACCAGGTAGTAGCCCGCCCTCGGCGACTTCACGTACCGGGCCGGGCGCCCGGCGACGGTCAGCTTGACCCCGCCTTTCGGCGCCTCGGTCACGGTGCCCACGCTTATCGTCACGGAGGACTGGGGATCGTTCGTCGTCGACGTGAGGCTCAGTTCCGCCAGCCAGTGGTCCGGCGCGGAGCCCGACACGCTCCGGGCAAATATCTTCATGTCCCCGGGCAACGCCGGCAACCGGAAGGGCAGCTCCAGGGCCGCGGTGTCCGGCCGCACCGACCGGGCGACGCGCAGCAGCGTGGACTTCGACAGGCTCAGCTGGGCCGTGCCGACGGAGAGGCCGACCTGACCGACCCTCCAGCTGACTATGTGTTCGGCAGGCAGGTAGACGCCCGCGGTCCCGTTGACGTCGACCTGCTCCTCACCAGCGTCCGACTGCGCCTCGCCGCCCGCGTCGGGCGTGACGTTCAGGAACAGGATCGGCGACTCACCGAGCAGCGCGGAATCCGGCCTGTCGGGCATCCAGAGCCGGCTCAGCGTCACTTCCTGGATGGAGCCGCGCCGGTACTCGGCGTACCCCTCCGGCAGCCAGGTCGGCTTGAACCGCAGCGGCGTCGGGGGCGCCTGCGCCGCAGCGGACGGCGACACGCTGACGGTGGGCGAGACCGCGGGCTGCGGTACCGGGCCGGCGCCGCGGTTGGCCAGGGTGACCACCGGAATCGCCAGCACGGCGACGACCGCGGCCGCCGCGACGACCACGGTGAGCCGGCGGCGCCGGGCCAGCTGCGCCCGCCGCTGCGGTAGCGCCGCGAGAATCCGCTGCGGGTGTACGGCCCGGTTCGCCTGCTCCTGCTGGGCGGCCCGGACGAGGTCTTCGATAGACGTGCTCATCACAGCTCTCCTTGCAGGATCGGGGCGGTCGGCAACTGGCCGCGCAGGGTGAGCAGGGCACGAGAAACATGGGAGCGGGCCGTACCGACCCGGCAGCCGAGGACCTCGGCGATCTCGTCGTACGTCATGTCCTCGTAAAAGCGCAGCGCCACCGCGGCCCGCTGGGTCGCCGGCAGCGTGGCGATCAGCCGCAACACCGCGTCCCGCTCGCCCCACGCCGCGCCGTGGTCGGGCACGCTGCCGGCCGCCGCCTCCAGCGATTCCCGGCTCAGCGGGCTCGCGGTTCGGCGCCGCCGCCAGGACAGGAATTCATTGACGACCATTCGCCGGACGTACGCCTCGGGCCGGTCCAGCCGGCCGATCCGCGCCCACTTCAGCTGGGCGCGGACCAGCACCTCCTGGGTGACGTCCTCCGCAAGGTGCGGATCCCAGGTCACCACGGTGGCGTAGCGCAGCAGCGCCGCCAGCCGCGAGGAGACGAAATCTTCGAAGGTCACAGCCAATCAACGCATCGACAGGGGCGAAACGTTGCGGATCGGCGTCCGGTAGCTCAGCCGGCGAAGTATTGCCTCGGCCGGCCCGCGCCATCCGGCCCGGCGCATCGACTCGGCCAGCAGCACGGTGGTCAGCCAGACAACGATCGCCAACGCCGAGGCACCGGCGTCGCCGAGCCGCCCGCCGAGTCCCAGGGTGAACGGCGCGAAGAGCAGCACGAAGCCGACGGATTGCAGCAGATAGCAGGTGAGCGACCGCTGCCCGCAGGCGGCCAGCGCGGTGATCACCCGGCCGGGCGGGTCGGCGAGGCGGAGCGCGATGAGGCCGGCCAGGGCGGCATAGGCGAGCCCGCCGGCGATGCCGGTCACGCTGTGCGCCACGTAGGCCGGCACTGCGGTACCCATCGTCCAGTCCGTCCAGATCTGTGAGTCGATCAGTGCCAGCGGGAGACCGCCGAGGATCGCGATGGCGCTGCCGGCCACCGCGACCCGCGCCAGCAGGACTCGGTGCCGGCCGGGTTCGTCGAGCAGCCGGCGCCGGGCCGCCCAGATGCCGAGCAGGAACGGGGTGACGATGTCCAGGGCCAGCATCGGTCCGAGCCCGGCCCAGACCGCCAACCGCTGGCCGATCGCCTCGATCGGTGACTCGACGCTGGTGGGCAGCGGCGGCGACCCCTCGGTGACGACGGCCCAGGCGGGCAGCGCGGCAAGCGCGGCGAACACCAGGGTCCACAGCCCGGCAACCCAGAGCAGCACCCGGTCGCGGGCCTGCACCATGCCCACCAGGACCAGCGCCAGCAGCCCGTAGGTGATCAGGATGTCGCCGAAGAACAACAGCAGGGCATGGGCGAAGCCGAACGCGATCAGCCAGCGGCTGCGGCGGCGCAGCAGCCGACGGATGTCGGGCCATTCGGCTCCGGCCGCGCGTTGCCGGTTGGCCAGTTGGACCAGTCCGTAGCCGAACAGCGCGGCGAACATCGGCAGCGCGCGGGCATCGACAAGGAGCACCTGAAGGCCGGCGACCACCCGGTCGATCGGGCCGCCGTCCAGTTGGTAGCCGCGGAACCCGCTGGGGTGGCCGTACAGGTACATGTGCGCGTGGGCCAAGGCGATCAGCAGCAGCATCGCGCCTCGGGCAAGATCGGGGGCAAGTGATCTGTCGGTCAGCGGTGTGGACAACTGGCACCCCGTTCTCAGAGTTGAAGGCACGGCAGAATTGCCGAGGGCCGGCGGCAGACCCGGCCGATTAGCTACGCATGCGTATCTAACATCGAAAAGTTAAGACACGCAAGCGTGTCTTAGTGGGGAGCCGTCTTGAGCGCGCAGCCGCCGGACCCGACGTTGCGGCGCTCCCGGCGCCGGGGAGATGACCTGCTCCAGGCCATCCACGCCGCGGTGCTCGCCGAGGTGGCCGAGGTCGGCGTCGGCGGGCTCACCATGGAGGGCATAGCCAAGCGCGCGGCGACCGCGAAAACGTCGTTGTACCGGCGCTGGCCGTCGCCCCGAGAGTTGCTGCTGGACGCGCTCTACGAGGCGCATCCCGAGGAGCTACCGTCGCCGGGCGCCGACGACCTGCGCGGCGACTTGATCCGGGCGCTGCAGCAGTTGGTCGCCTGGATGATCGATCCGGCCGGGATCGCGGTCATGGCCATCATGGCCGAACGGCAACGCCATCCGGATCTGGTCCAGGCGCTGTACGAGCGGGTCTTCGACGCCCGCGGCACCACCTTCACCTACACGGTGCTGCGCCACTACGCCGAGCAGGGACAGATCGACCCCGAGCTGATCACGCCGGTGGTGCGCGACATCGGGGAGGCCCTGGTGTTCAAGCACGTCACGGACGCCGACCAGCTGCCGGACGACGACAAGCTCGCCGCGATCGTGGACCAGGCGATCCTGCCGGCGATCGGCATCCCGCGGCCGGCTCGTCCCTAGTCGTCCGCGCCGATGGTGTGTGGGAGGAAGTTGCAGCGGTCCTTGGTGACCAGGCCGTCCTCGCCCAGGCCCTCGCGGATGCCCATGCCCGCCGGCTCGCCGTCGATCAGCCAGGAGCCGATCACCGGGTGCACGGTGCCCTCCAGCCCGTCGAACGACGGTAGCTCCAGCAACTCCTGCACCACATAGCGGCCGTCGGCGCCGTACTCAGAGGGGTTTTCCGAGATGGTCACCCCGTCCTTGATCAGCGTGACCGAGCCGCCCTCGCGGCCCCAGACCGGCTTCTTCGCGTACGACGTCATCTTGGCGGC
>Ga0307515_10026298_pt1 | contig 10024 bp, 9 predicted proteins | sample 17_EM_MG_FD_194513 | JGI IMG/M metagenome (GOLD analysis project Ga0307515, IMG submission 194513) | Populus trichocarpa ectomycorrhiza microbial communities from riparian zone in the Pacific Northwest, United States - 17_EM | ecosystem: Host-associated > Plants > Roots > Unclassified | place...
CTTCCGATCTACACCCCCCCCCCCCCCCCCCCTGACCCCCTTCAGAGGCACGGGCCTGAAAAAGACTGTGACAAAGTTACAGGAAGCAGTGAGCACATCTAGTTGGTCTATTTTCAGACCTAGATATGGATGGCCCTTGGGACCGGATGTAAACGTCTGGCCAGATATGAATGGCCCACTTGGCTGTATCCGGGTCTTCACCCTCCCTAAATCCCTGATAGCTGGCAGGATAGTGAAAGACGCATACAAGAAGACAGGAGTTTGTGTATATATGGAGGACTATGTACCGGACAGTATGCCAATGCCCAGGCCTCCAGAAAGCATCATATATGAAAGAGACATACATGTATGGACAGACGGCTCCACACTGGACAATGGCACAGATGCATGCACAGCTGGATCAGCATGGACATCCGACCTGCTGTTTGATGACAAAGTTAGGTTAACAGGTGCAGTCCTATCTAACAATGTAGCAGAAGTTGCAGCCGTGGTCCTATGCCTCCTCGCATGGAGAGACACCCATGTGGTGATACATACTGACTCCACATTTGTGTTAGGCCTTCTAAAAGGAGGGCTGTTGGCCATGGAAAGAGATGGTTGGGGTGAAGCGCTGAGACACATGAGCCGAGGCCCCCCAACCCCCTTACTCCAATATTTGCTGTACCTACTTAGGGACAGAACAGGGAGAATTAGCTTTGTTAAAGCTAAAGCTCATGGTAATGACATTAACAACAACATAGCAGACAGATTGGCAAATGAAGGCAGAGTGTCTGGTAGGGAGTTCGATATCAGCGCCCTCAGCATACCCACAGGGTGGATAGATGTGGCCCCGGTGCTCTGCCACCAACCACTAGACTACCTGACGAAGTTGGTCATGCGAAACAGGATACCTGCGCCAACTGGAACAATTAAGTTTGGGGCCTTCTTGGATAGGTGGACCGTGACGATCGGGATCCTATTCGACAGAGTGCTAGACCCTGGGAATTACATCAGCAATGTATGGTTCATCGCCATACCAGAGGGACTAAAGGAGGTCCTTTGGAAAGAGATGAACAGCACTCAAGTCCTAGGACACAGGTACTACGGTACCAGGGGCACGAAATCCGACATGGGGCGAGTTTGTCCGTGCGGCCTGGAGATGTCACTCAGGCACATCTTGCTGGGTTGCAGCATGTACAACTTACAACCCTTACTATCAGTGCTTATGGACACCCTCCAGGCAGCCTCCCCGAAATCTGCCTTCAGGACCCTACACCCGGATGAGTGGGGCTCATCCCCCTGGTACCCACTCCTGGCCCTGAGAGTGCTGGAGGAAACCACGCTCCCTATATTCAAAGGGAGAAAAAAGATGATTAAGGAGCTTAAGAAATCGAGATGGAAGTGAGAATGGATAATAGGTAATTACTACTGGATGCTGTGGAAGTGGCGCATGAAAGAAATACACGATGATGGATTTGAGTTCATACCCATCTTGTGCACAGCTCCCTTGAGAGAAGCTCTGCTAACACCTTGCCCAACCATGGAGAAGGTAGCGGCAGAGGAAACCACTGATCAGGCCCCTGAGGCCAAAGTCAGACTCACAGATAATGCCTATGGCTGACATGTGGGTCTGCTCCCCTCCTATAGATAGCCCCCCCCTGTCGTCCTCAAGACCCTTCTTGCACCCTCTGGGAGCAGGTTCCACTCCTGCTGTACAGTGGAGATAGTGGCCCTCACTTGAGCCTGTAAAAGGGTGTATGGCGGGAGCCTAGGGAGGGATGTTAAACCATTTAAGGGCGGTCTGGTATGGCGCCCCTGTTCGCCCATGAGCAGGGGCCACCTTGCCAATGTCAGACAGGAGGCCCCCTGCAGGTTTAGTGAGTATTCTGCGGTCCTCTGACCATTGGCGACCCCCACACTCCCGGCCTCTGAAGCCTTGGAGCCTCAGCCATGAACGTCTGGGTGCCGGGAGACCATATCACCCATTCTGCCACGGCATGGGCAGGGCTGTATTGGTACCTCCAACAGATAACGGGGTCTTAAACCAGATTCCTGCAGGTGATGGTAGGGAGAGTTCTAGAGAACAGGCAGTGCCAGATGATGGGGCGCCACTCCTACTGAAGCATCTCTCATGGGGCTGGGAGACCACATCCCCCTGATAGATAGCCTCGTAGAGTCGGCAGCAGAGCTGCCTCCCTGACCCACAAAAAAAAAAAAAAAAAAAAAAAAAAAAAGTGGAATGAAGCAGAGGCAGGGGTGGTGTGGAAGTGGGAATTACACATGGGCAATGAAGTGGGGGCTATGCAAGTGTGGTGGTATGGGAGGTAGAGTGAGGTGGGATTAGTGGAGCATGCAGAGCAGAAGTGGGTCTATATGCGATGGATTTGGTAATTCTGATAATCTCCGACAGAGATTAACGAATGGAAGCCAAAAGGGAATAAAAGGGGGTCTTGAGGCTCGTCTGTTCGCTGACAGAATTCGGGTTCTCCACTCGTCCACGCATGCTGGTGGGAATAGGATCTCTGGAAAGAGGGGGGGAATGGGGATGACGGCTTAGGGGCTTGTCGGACCTAATTCCCAAGCGACTGCCCAAAAGCACAACAGGCGCCCAATCTGTCTCAGTGTAAACACTCTGACTAGGTGCAACACCAAGGGGGCTACTGAAGCGGGGTTTCAGTCCGGCTGGCTAGCCCGGCGGTGCTATGGGTGGGAGTTAGCACATGAGGGCAGGGGAATGTTCCACATGGTCTTGAAGGCTGGGGTCCAAAGGGCAGGGGAGCAAGCAAGTGAGTTGGGATTTATGAAGAGCGAGGCAGGGCACAATACAAACATCTATAATTGAGACATCGAGTGAGGGACATTCCCCATCAAGTCTGAGCTCAAATACAACATCTAATTTACATACATGTGGCTACCAGACCACAGGAGGCAGTGAGGTGGGAAGTGGTGTGTGGGTGGCATCGCATAGTGTAGGTGGAACGAAGTGGACTCCCGCCAGGACTACGCCTAAATGGCCTAGTGCTATGCCTTCGTATGAAACCCCACCGCAAGCGAGCAAACACTTCATTGCGAGCCAGGTATCGCCTTGGCAGGTCAAAGTGAGGACACACCCCCCCATCACACCACGGACCAGTAGCATTGAAGCGGTGCGGTTCCTGAAGCCGGAGGAAGACAAGGGTGTTGCTGACCTTTTAAGGGAGAGAGCGTCTAAGCTGGATTCGTCTACCAAAGCTAAGTGGGAGAAGATGTCTAGAACTCACTCTTCTGAGTGGTTTAAGCAATCCTCTAATAAAGAGCTGGATGAAAGAGGCAGCCGGGCTTCCGTGTCTGTAGAGGGGCTGAGGCACCCGACAGATGATGTTGCTCGCACAGACCTGGCAGGAATGACTGATATTGCCAGGGAGTACTTCACTGACTTGCATACCCCGGAGCAATCGGGCCGGGAGAGGTTTGCGGCGCAGCAGGCACTGCTCGAGGAGGTCAGGCTCCAAAGCGTGAGCCGCCCTGATCCCAAACCAGAGGACACCGCGGAGGGACCTTTCACGGAGGAGGAAATGAAAGTCCTCCTGTCAAAGATGCCGAATACCGCCCCTGGACCAGACGGCATTCACTACAACTTCTGGAAACAGCTCATACGGACGCTCGCCTCGTTACAGAGCAGCGATGCTCCACCCAGGACCTTCTGGTCAGCGTTCGCCGACTTAACTAAGGACATTGCGGAAAGGGGCTCCTCCCGAGCGGGCTTCAAGAACGCTAATATTAGCCTCTTCTATAAGAAGGGGGACCCCACTCTAGTCTCCAACTACAGGCCGATCTCCTCTATGAACACGGACTGTAAAATGTACACTAACCTGCTGAATATGAGGCTCGCCCCCTGGGCGGTGGCCAAGCTCCACCCGGACCAGAAAGGTTTCGTGCCAGGGCGGTTGATGAACGAGCACACTAGGTTGGCCTCCGAGGTCGCTCACCTGTGTGACGCGACAGGCACCCCGGGTTTTATAGTCGGCTTAGACCAAGCAAAAGCTTATGACAGAGTGGACCAGCCCTGGCTTTTACAGGTCCTGGTGGCGTTGGGGCTCCCCCCAGACCTCATCCTGCTGATAAGTGATCTCACTAGCGATTGCAGGTCCAGAGTCCGCATCAACAGTGGTTACAGCCCTTACTTTGTGCTGAAACGCGGAGTGCGGCAGGGCGACCCGCTGTCCTGCCTACTGTTCAACTTCTCCATAGAGCCTCTGGCCATCAGGCTAAGGCAGGTGGTCAGAGGCCTCTCGGTGCCGGGTCTCGACCCCGTGAAGGTCATGTTGTACGCTGATGACATTAATCTGTTCCTCGGACAAGAGGACTCTGTGCCGGAGGTATCTGATTGCCTGACTTCGGTGTCCGAGATCATTGGCTCCAAATTTAACATGGACAAAACGGACGTTAAACCGGTTGGCCCACACGACTTCCAGCTTAACTGCTATGTCCAGCAGGACATGGACGGCCCGTCGATACCGGGCGCACACATTCTGCCGCCTGCGGACCCTCTGCGCGTATTGGGAGTCTGGGTCGGCAGTAGGGACCTCGCCGCTGACAGATGGGAACAGATAGACAAGCACATAAAGAAGATCATTTCGCAGTGGCGTGCCATTGGCGCGTCTGCAAGGAATAGGTCGATTCTGGCCAAAGCCCTCATGCTGTCCAGGTGTCACTTCCTGATGGATGGCAATGGTATCCCGCCTAGCATGCTCAGCAGGATAGGGAACAGAATAATGAACTTCGTCAGAGGGAAGTTCTCGGCGATGGCTTACAAGACCTTGGAAGCTCCCCTGGCGGAGGGTGGCCTCAACACGCCCTCCCTCACGACCCGGAAAATGGCCGCGGACCTGAAGTTCCTGAGTGACCTGGTTACGGGGGACCAGAAAGTACCCTGGAAACAATGGACATGGATGGACTTAAAGATGGCTTCGGCCTCTAGTAGGGCTGGCACGCATGGGGGCCTTAACCCCTTCTTACAACAAGCCTATACGAAGCCCTCCCTGCTCCAGAGCAGGGTATCCCAGGCCTTCATGACTGCTAGGAAGTTCGGGCTGGACGTGGTCTGTGCTACCCCATCCCTTGCGGCACGGATGGCCGCGCCTGTTCTTAACCACCCAGCCCTGCCTAGACCCGGCTCGCAGAGGTTTGGGAAACTGCTGGGCCTCAAAGCAAACGGGGTGCGCAAGGTGGCCCACCTCTACGCCCCCCCTGCCCTTAGGGGTACGGGTCTGAAGAGGACGGTGTCAGCCATGAAGGAGCAGATACACACTTCGAGCTGGTCGCCGCTGAGGAACCTGGGAGCAGCAGGCACGCACCCTAGTGTTAACATATGGCCCAGCATGAATGGCCCCCTCGGGTGCATAAGAATCTTTACAGCCCCCAAATCGATCATTGCGGGGCGTGTCGTTAAGGACGCATACAAAAAGGCCAGAGTACGGAACTACATGATTGACTACACACCTGCCGCGCCTCCAGCCGCCCGTCGGGTAGACCCTATAGTCTACGAGAGAGACATACATATCTGGACAGACGGTTCCGCTGAGAACAATGGAACAGATGTCTGCACCGCGGGCTCCGCCTGGGTGTTGGACCTGCATTTCCAAGACGCCGTGTCGCTGACGGGGTCGGTTCTCTCTAACAACGTTGCCGAGGTGGCGGCGGTGGTACTATGCCTGATGGCTTGGCGAGATGCTCACATAGTCATCCACACTGACTCTACGTTCGTCCTGGGGCTGCTGAAAGGTGGCCTCCTGGCTTTGGAAAGGGACGGGTGGGGTGATGCCCCACGGCACTTCAGTAGAGGACCACCCTTACCCCTCCTGCGGCTCTCCTGTACCTGCTGCGGGATAGGACAGGTAGGCTACAATTCGTGAAAGCCAAAGCCCACGGAGATGATGTGATGAATAACCTCGCTGACAAGCTCGCCAACGAGGGGTGTGTGAAGGGTAGAATCCTGGATATAGGCTCACTAACCGTACCGGACGGGTGGGTTGACACCGCCCCTGTCCTTTGCCACCAACCCCTGGACTACCTGACCAAGCTGGTTGTGCGCGCGAGGGTCGGAGCGCCTGCGAAAACATTGAAGTTTGAAACCTTTTCCGACAGGTGGATGGTCACCCTGGGCAATATGTTTGGGGTGGTGCTGGACCCTGGGAATTATATTAAGGAGGTATGGCGCCTAACCATTCCTGAAGGCATGAAGGAAGTGCTCTGGAAGGAAATGAACGGGGCACTGGTCCTTGGGCACCGTTATCATGGTCGAGGACATGAAAGGTCGGATATGGGTAGGTTCTGCCCTTGCGGTCTGGAGATGACCCTTGGGCATGTTCTCCTGGGATGCGATGTCTACAGATTGCAACCCCTAATGTCGGTCTTGATGGCAGCCCTGGGCGCTTTGCACCCTAGCTCCAGCTTCAAGACACTGTCCCCTGACTCCTGGGGCACTTCACCCTGGTACCCCCTCCTTGTGCTGGGGAGCCTGGAAGACATCGCCTACCCTGTAGTGAAGGGACGGAGAAAAATACTCAAGAAACTCAAGAAGTCGAGGCAACAACGTGTATGGATGATAGGTAACTACTACTGGGCCATATGGAAGTGGCGCATGAAGGAAATCCACAATACGAATTTTAACTTCGTACCTGCGAACTGCACGGCCTCGCTACGTGACACACTGACCACACCAGTCCCGACGCACCTGCTGACACGACTGGCAGAGGGCGAGGGCGGCGAGGGGCCGCCCAGCGCCACGCCTGGCCGCACGACTGCCCCCTTGGTGGGCGACCTTGCGAAGCTGCCACCCCCCGTGTCTCACCTCTTGGGGGGAGATGCTGAGAGGCGGCTTTCTAGCAAAGGCAAGTCAATACTGCGCGCTCTCCGGGCGCCGGTCGCGAATGAGCACTCGCTTCGCCTCTCTGGGAGAGAAGCGATCCTGCGGGCCCTCACAGATAATGCCTACACCTAGCGCGGCGTCAGACCTCGCCTCACTAGCTACAACGTCCCACATCGTCCTCATCACCCTTTCTTCACCCTCTGGGGGCGGGTCCTACTCCCGTCGTAAGGTGGGGAATAGTGGGTCTAGCCTGAGCTCACCTTAGGGCAGACGGCTGGGCCCCAGGGAGGGACATTAAACCATTTTTTGGGCGGTCCGGTAAGGTGCGCCCTGCCAGCCGCAGGCAGGGGTCATCATCACCGATGTCGGACTGGAGGCCCCCTGCAGGTTTAGTGGGTATTCCACGGTCGCTCCGGCCGCTGGCGACCCCCACACTCCTGGCCACTGAAGCCTTGGAGTCTCAGTCCTTTGCGCATGAGTGCCGGGAGACCAGCTCACTCATGCACATGGTCGTGAGCGGGGCTGTATTGGTGCCTCCAACAGGCAACAGGGTCTTAAACCAGATTCCTGCGGGTGACGGTAGGGAGAGTTCTAGAGAACAGGCGGTGCCAGATGATGGGGTGCCACTCCACAGATCTGTCAGATGTAGGGGCCAGGAGACCACTTCCCCTCTCTGGCTTATCGTGCAGTCGGCGGCAGAGCCGCCTCCCTGACCCACAAAAAAAAAAAAAAAAAAAAGTGGAACGAAGTGGACGATCTATCCCTGCTGCCCCCCCCTGTCTCTCACATCCTGGAGGGCAGTGCCAGGACACGCCTCTCCACGAAGGGTAAGTCAATCCTCTGCGCTATCAAGGCGCCTATGCCAATGGGTGCTGCGCAATCTCTCACTTCTAGAGAGAAGATCCTGCAAGCACTCACGGATGATGCCTACACCTAACTGACTAGGCCCATCCCACCCCAATAACAACCCCCCACATGCAGCCAGTTACATCGTCCCCATAACCCTTTTACTGTCCTCTGGGAGCAGGTTCAACTCCTGCTGTACGACGGAAATAGAGGTCTCCTATCGAGCTTGCTTGCAGGCGTAGATCGGGGGCCCAGGGAGGGATGTAAAACAACTTTTGGGCGGTCTGGTACGGCGTGCCCTGTCAGCCGCAGGCAGGGGTCACCATCACCAAGGTCGGACGGGAGGCCCCCCACAGGTTTAGTGGGTATTCCTTGACCACTCCGGTCAATGGCAACCCCCACACTCCTGGCCTCTGAAGTCTCTGTGGCTTGGGTCTACAGGCCGCAAGATCGTTGACTGTATTGGCGCCTCCAACAGGCAATGGGGTCTTAAACCAGATTCCTGCAGGTGATGGTAGGGAGAGCTCTAGAGAGCAGGTCGTGCCAGATGATGGGGCACTGTTTCTACTGCATTGTCCTTTTTGGGGGCCGGGAGACCATTTCCCCCTTTGGCTTCATCATGGACTCAGTGGCAGAGCGACTTCCCTGACCCACCAAAAAAAAAAAAAAAAAAAAAAAAAAAGTGGAACAAAGTGGAGGCGGGGGCAATGTGTAAGTGGAAAATACACAGAGGCGGTGATGTGGAGGCTATGTGAATGCGGTGGTACAGAGGTGGAAGCGAAGAGGAATTAGGTGGAGCGTGCAGGGCAGAGGCAGGTCCATACCATCGGAGTGAGTCTAGTAGTGAGTGGGGAATGACACGGACGTGAGGGAATACAGGATATAAATCGGGGAACACCAGAAAGAATCCATAACACGAGACACGAGTCATAGGGAGCAGGGGAGGGAACAAGGGGATTGGAAAGGGAGTGGAGATGGGAGCGGGACTGGGGGAAGGATGTTGGAGCGACCGGAGGGAGCAGAGATTGTCAGAATAAGGAGGGAAAGGGGAAAAAAGGGCGATATTATCGCACTACACTATAGGAACAAGTCTAGTAGCATGTGGAGAATGATACAAGCATAAGGAAATACAGAAAGAGTCCATAATACAAATCACAAGTCACAGGGAGCAGGAGGAGGGACAAGGGATTCGGGAGGAGGTTGGGATTGGATTGGGATTGGAGGGGCGGCACAGAGGGGAGCAAGTGAGGGGTAACGAGCAGAGGACAGTGGGTGGTTGGAATATCAGAGCAAGCGGGGCAAGCAGAGAGTGTCAGAATGGGGAGGAAAAGGGAGAAAAAGGTGATATTATTGCAGTACCCCCCACCAAGGGTCAGTGTCCTCACTGACTATTGACAAACCCTCTGTCGTCTGGCAGGTCATGCATGAGTGGCAGGAGGGTTGGTTCGCTTAGGAGTGTCCAGATGTCTATGGTAGAAGTCCTCTTCAAGGTTGAAATCATCATCTCCGTCTTGTAGGAGATGAGGTCTGGTGTCGGAGTTGATATCTTTGGCATTTTCCCAAGTGTCGTGCTCCTCAGTGAAGCCCTCCCATTGGATCTTGAACTGGAATCAATTGTGGAACCATTGGGAGTCCAGATACTTCTCTATGACCCAGAAATCCTCATCATTGACCTTGATCGGAGGAGGAGCAGGATTCGTGCAGTTCAGGATCGTGTTGGGAGTAGCCTCAGACAGGACATTGACATGGAAAATGTTGTGGATCTTCCATTGAGTGGGAAGTTCAAGTTGGTATGTCAAATCCAAGAGCTTATCCTTGATTCAGAATGGGCTGTGTCATTTACTAGTGAGTTTCAGGGAGGGCTCGTCAGTTGTGAGGTTAGTAGCCTTGAGCCAAACCAAATCTCTGACTTGGAAACTGGGATTGTTGCATTTCCATTTATCATAGGCTCGTTTCGAAATCTCCTGTGACCATTCAATAGCACGTTTACATTCCTCTTGGGCTTCATGGATCCAGCGGATCCGCACTTCAGGCTCATCAGATTGGGCAGCAGTCGGAACATTCGAGAGAGTCAGGTGGTAACCAAAGTTTGTGAAGAACAGAGTTGTATCAATCAACGGATGATGGTGGTTGTTGTATGCGAATTCTGCCATCAGAAGGAGGTTGGCCCAATTGTTCTGACGGTGAGAGCAGAACATGCGGAGATAAGGTTGACTCCATCTGAGAGGCCCGACCACAGCCACCAACCCTGACAGGCGGGCTAATACCTCGCCGAGCCCACACCATGTAGTTAGAAAAACTGATGTAAAGCATGTAGATAATTAATATACATAGTTTACTTCATTCCAA
>Ga0307515_10026299_pt1 | contig 10024 bp, 9 predicted proteins | sample 17_EM_MG_FD_194513 | JGI IMG/M metagenome (GOLD analysis project Ga0307515, IMG submission 194513) | Populus trichocarpa ectomycorrhiza microbial communities from riparian zone in the Pacific Northwest, United States - 17_EM | ecosystem: Host-associated > Plants > Roots > Unclassified | place...
TCCTCCTCACCCTCTGCGTACCATCAGAGCGCTCATGATTATTCTATATTCTATATCCGTGTTCGCAGGTCGCATCGGAGAAGGCGGAACTCTTGGCAGCACTCATCGAATACGAAAAGGATATCAATCTGCTCGAGTCACTCTACAACAGCAACAAGGAACTATTAGACCAGCACGAACTCGACACCGATCTGAAGGAGCTTGCAGAGTACGAGTGGCTCTTGCCTCCCGTTCGCCGTTTGCAGACGCGCCTGACACGACGGCGCAGAATCCTACGCGACCTCGACGAATGGCTGAACTCGGCCAATCCGAACCTGAGCAAGAAGAAGAAGCTGCCGGGCGTTAAGGAACTGTGGAAAGCCGGAGATCTACGTGAGAAATTAGCCGCGTCAAATGCGAAGATCGGTAGTGTCCGTGCTCGATGGCAGGTATGGGGGGGCCGCTCAGGTTTCGGAGGCGGACTGTACTGACCACCATCACGGCCAGACGCGACTGCACCTTCATACATTCGTATCGACGAACATGATTCTTGCTGCTCAGACCGAAATGGCAGCTAGGTTCGAACAGATGTTCACCATGCTCCAGCAGGGGCAGGTCCGCCAACGCTCTCGTAGTCTCTCAATGCACTCACAAGTCGAACCCGTTGGCTTCAATAGTCAGACGACGAGGGTGGGTTGTCATACACGCGTCAAGGCACATACTGATGGGTACCATTCTCAGGTCGTGGCCAATCCAACTACATCCCTTGTCACCTTCTCCATATTATCCCCTGACGCCTCTCTTTCATATGATCGTATCAAGCTTCGCCTAGAGGAATACCGTACCCTCCTTGCCTCTGACTCGGATACGATCGAGCTTTCCACCGAGAATGGCAAGACTGTTATCTGCCGAAAGCAAGCAAACGAAATGGAAGAATATCTGGATCAGGCTGAAATAGTGCTGCTGGATGTTGCCCAGTCGCGTGATATCTCTACGATTGTCGTCCTATATAATCTTCGGGACCTCGCAGAGGTCCTGGACAACCTGAAACTATATGATGAATGTCGCCTAACGGCCGACTGCGCACTTGATCTTGCCGAGGCTTTGGGTCGACGGTCACTCGAGTTCAGACACGAGCAGGCTGAAACACTTGCACTTGTTGCTGGGCTCTCTGTATATCAGCCCCGGGCTCGTAATCTCTTCATCCAGGCCATCTCCATCTGTGAGGAAGTCGTGGAAAATAATGCCTCGCACTCAAATAAACATAAGCTCCTTATGACGTTGGGCAGAGCTGGTTCCTTGGGCCCGTATCACCTTTCTGCACAATGGCTGGAACGTGCTATACAACTCATGACGAAAGAACTTCCACCAACAATGGTGCACCCTCATTTCCGCAGCGTCATCTACCACAACTACGGAAATGGCCTCCACCAGCTCAAGCAATATTACAATGCCATTGAGGCATACCACGAGGCAGTTTCCATTAGCCGCACATTGGTTGATAATGATATGGCGAAGCACGATTTGAACGTTGCTGAGTCACTCATTGGTATGGGCTTAGCACTTGATGGCATTGGAAAATATGATGATGCTATTGTTGCTTACAAGGAAGTTCTGGATATCTACATGACTCTGTCAACTCAAGACCCACTTCGGTACAATGAATTGAGAGCAAACGCACTCCTTCACTATGGGGTCACACTTGTGAAATTAAAGCAAGTCCCTGAAGCAGCAGTGATGCAAAAGCAAGCCATCTCACTCTTTCGCAACCTTGCTCAAACAGGGAATGGGTGTACAAATTCACTCTGTGATGCCCTTTATAACTATGGTAGTAGCTGTGCTTTACTTGGACAGCACGCAGAAGCTGTGCTTGCATTTCAGGAATCTATCCCCATGCAGCGTGTCCTTGCTGCAACCGACGCTGAGGAGGAAATTTATCTAAATGCGGCTCTCCACGCCATTTCCCACTGTTCCCGTGCTCTCGGCAAATATGCCGAAGCAAATACTGCAGCCACTGAATTTCTGGAAAGGAATCATGGGAGGGTTCTAGAAATTTGTGGTTATGCACCGGACTTCAGCGCGTGCTTTGTGTGCCAGAGAGGCATTATACCCGATTCACTACAGGATACTTCACCGCCTCACCCTGTCATTCGGACTATCTCCTCCCTCTGGCGGGCCAGGGCTGATGCTTCCCTTACCCAAGCTAAGACCTCAAAGCCCACCGGAGGAACTGTGAATATACCAGTACGTAGAAGGAGGGACAAGTTTCTAAGGTTTTTTAGAGGGAATAGGGCTCAGTGAATGATATGTCTGTCCCCCTTCATCGTGCCTCATGATTCCTGCCATACTTCTTTTCATCTCCTTATGCCCATGAAACGTTGTAGTCAAATATCCATGCTAGCCTTGCATCCATATATCCTGTTGGCTGCCCAGTGAACATTAAAATACCAAAATTAAATTTAACGGGATGTTGGTTTTGCGAAGGAAAAAACTTCTGGGCATCATTTTGATATTCAAAACTGATACTGAGTTTATTCTTGCGTTGAATACAACAGCAGCCACATACTTTTGAACCTAGGCAATGATATGTAGACGAGTGGAATGCATGATCGTCACAACAACTGAAAGAAGGTGTTTTATCAATAAACGTACATAGCACATTCTCAGTATTTGAGCGATCACTCTGGGACAATTAATCAGATCGATCAGCTCAGTCATCACTTGGGGGCTTCATAGGTTTGCTTGCCGAGTGTCTCCGTCCCAGGTATATCCGAGAACGACAGGAGCAGTGGGTCTTGGAACTCATTGTGCGTCGGACATAGCACACCATCCGGTAAGGTTTCAAAATAATTAGAGGGTAGTGAATTCCTCGTGCTTCGAGCCCTGGAGCAACGTATCAGTTCGCACACAAATATATGTACTGCCCAGGCACCAGTCAACATGGAGGAGGGAATAAGAGTCGACTGGAGTCGACTGGAGGCGTCAAAGGGTAGGAAAGCAATGACGGATAGGTAGTGATGATACGAAGAGCCGCACATTAAAAGGGTACAAGCTCGACAAGATGCCGTGTGTCAAGTAGGCTTCTGAGAAAGAGCGAGGCGAGGGTCGACCAAGATAAGAGCGAGCATATCGCGTATTCTACACACCAGACGAGACACTGTCCATCGTAAAGAACACGAAAGAAAGACAGGGGGAAGACGTTGTGTCATAGACTCTGCATCACTGCCCAATCAACAATTCCAGCAACGAGCAGGACGAGTCACGAAGCGCCTAAATGCGTTGCACTGTTACCATAAGGTATTATCTCTACGTTTTCGTACACCATACGTGAGCGTACCGTAGGTTTTGAATTGATGCTTTGTGCCCCAATATCGGGTCAAGCATAGACCAGTGAGAGAGAGGTGATGCATGCGGGGGAAAGTAATAGAATGGGTCCTTCTCGATCTGTGACTGTGTTTGATACATGGCTGCCTACTGTGGTCTCAGATTCAGCGAGCACTGCTAAGTTGCCACTGTACAAAGTTTGCCGAGCAAACTTCGACCTCCGACCTCTCGACGCCCACAACGCCGCTGGCGACGGCGGCTCAGCCAGAAATAGATGCCCATTCTTTAGTATAACAATCGATGGACTTGTTGCTATTCAGATCACGTCTTTCCACTTTGCCCCATTGAATTTTGGGGAGAAAAATGAGCCACAAATACATGCGCTAACTACTCACTACCGCCCTCGCCACTTAGATGAACCACATCAACGTGACAACTCCTTCTGTGGTTATCAGGCAATTATTGAAGGGCGTAGTCTCGTCCTGGCTTGTCCACAAGCACCGATCGGGACAAGAGTAAGTCACCTCGTGAATTCAAGTGGTAAAACCGCTCGTTTCTTACGACAGCGCTCCATCAATCCAAGCTTCTCGGCCCTAGTCTTCGCCGATGAAACAGCACGACCACGATCTCACCCAGAGCGACGAACAGGAACCGCAAACCAAACAGCAGGAAGCGCAAGACGAGGAGGGTTTCTGAGGGCTATGTCTTCCTGCGTTCCACCTTGTATTTTGGTTTGCTCCACCCTTCGCGGCAACTGCGACAGCGAGTCCACTCTCCAGGCATGTGAGCAAAAGCCTTGACCTACCCTCTTATGGACATCTTGGAGGTCATCAAAGGTCTCCTCCTCCTAAAGTCCCAGAGTGTACACTGGTATGTCACTCGATAAATGTGTAAGCGGATAGCGAGGCTGAATGATGTATATTTCAACCACCAGGGCAAATGCAGAGCCGAACAACTCTCGTTGATTCCCTGGTCCCACCCGATGCAATAACAACCCTTCGTACCACTGAGCACGTCGCTCGCTACTTTCTTATCTGCAAGTGGATCGACAGTTCCCGCTCTCGCTTCAACCACAGAGTCCAGTTATCCCGACACCACATTCAGTACCTCTTTCGATCGTCGATCCTAACAACAACAGTAGCAATGGCGGCAGTAAGGCGTAGACGGTGGGACAGCTTCACCTCGTTCGCTCCCGTTTGGTGAATTGTCCTCCCCGGCGTCCGCGCGCCCAGGAACGGCCGGGGGCGAATAGGACCTCGTCGATGCTGCTCAGGCCGCTATGGGCGCATACATCGGCCAATTCGCGCCGTATGCAGAAAGCCGGCCGCGTGACCGCCTTGGACGTTGGGTGGACAGAGGAACACTCTGCTTGAGCAGGACTACCTTTTGTAGATTGTTGGATATGACCGTGGTGGATTGCCAACATTGGGCAAGTCGATCTGCGCGGCGGGCGGATTTGCGATGTCTGTGGAGATACTCAGTGAGAAGGAATTCCTAGTACGCAGAGCGAGGACGGTGTGAGATTGTTTCGACGCGGGTATAGTCGTGAAGATTATCAGTGGTCTCGCGCGTATCTATCGTGTCAGACTGAGAGAGCACATTCGAGAGGATGCTTGTTTAGAACGCCATGACCGTGTCAGGGACGCCATGCCTAACGTGTTCCCTTGCATTTTCTGACAACGGACGTCTTCAATATTGCGGGGATAATTTCCGTCTTGAGGTCGGTGGAGGCAGACGGAGTTTGCCGAGCAAGGCTGGACTCTCGACGGCCACGACGCTGCTGGTGACATATCCAAATAACTGGACAGTAACATTACAACAATCGATGGACTTGGTTGCTATTAATCTCGCGTCTCTCCACTTGCCACTTAGAATCTGGCCGAGAAAAGCGAGCGACAAATCGCTTCCCACTGCCGCTGCCACTTAGAGGAAGAACATCAGCGTCACCACCTTCCTGTGGTTATCAAGGAATTGTTGAAGGGCGAGGTCTTGTTCTGCTAGTCCCCGAGTACTGATCAGGACGAGTTTTAAGTCACCTCACGAACTCAAGTGCTAAAACTACTCGCTTCTTACTACAGGACTCCATCAAATCCCAGCTGCTCGGTCCCACTGTTCGCCGATAAGGCAGTACGATGGCGATCTCTCCCGTCTCCGCCCTCTTGTGTCCTCGCCCAGCCGCAATCCGCAGCCACGGTCACGGGAGAATTCCCAGTTGCACCACGAGTAGTGTGATTCGAAGAAGGACGCGCACGGCCTGGGCATCGGCAGTTCTCCAGCCCCACCCACTTCGACCCACTCACCTAATTGCCCGTATACATCGCGCAAATCAGACCTCCTACGCATACTCCCCCGATACCGCCCTACCTCTTAAAAACCCTCGACGATTTCCCCTGCTTGCGACGACTGGGTCGACGTCTACACATTCACATTCCATCAGCTGGACTATCCACCAGCCACCGTACTTAGCAGCGTGCTGCTGCCACTCACTCGGTATCTTTACCTCCCAACACCCACCCTTCTCATCGCTCTAGGCCTTACAGCGCGGCCTGCGATCCTGTACCACCCGCTCGAAATACGGACGCAACCTTTCAGACTCGCTGAGACCCCCATCCAACAAAATAACACGTCCAATGCCCCATTATCGGCACGGTTCATATATGGGCACGAATGGATGACCACGCCCAATCCCTCGCCCCACACCCATTTCCCCCCCTCCGCTGATCCAACACAACCCATCATAAAGCTCCATTACACTTCCTACAGTAGTCTCCAAAACCCATATACGCACCAATCCCCTCTTCCCACTCTTCTTCCACCTGTCAGTCTTCCACCCAATACCATACCCAAGCCGCCGAACACTACGACCCCAACCCATTACCTTTGATCCTGCACATGTGTACCCCATGCACAAGCCCATTTCCTAATCCGCACCGCCCCAGTTCAGCGCACCACCCCTGCCCTCTCCCAGTGGTCCACGCAGCATGTCCAACTTGGCTTTATCAGCCTCGTATCGCACCCGAATACACACAAGTACAAGCCCAATGTCGCTTACTGGACGACGGCGATCTCGCCCCCGCACCTCGCTGAATCCTCGCCCTTTCGCGATCGGCGGGCAGCAGCCACGCTCACGGGGGCACCCCCAGTCGCACCCCCACGCTCACGAGCGGTGCGAACACAAACATGCACGGCATGGGCATGGGCAGCGGTCTTCGTCCTCCTAATGGTCCTGGACGTGCTGGAGCGCGCAGGCCGACGTCTGCACACGGATCATCGATGCGTGTTCACCCGATTCTTCTCCCACCCAGTTTGTGGGTGTACCCAACGAACCGGCTCCAGACCTCGGTTTCCTAAGATCCAGCAGGGCCTTACGCCGGAGCAGAAACGACGGCCACTACCACCACTGTAGTAGCGGTAGCAGTAGCAGATTCACCAGCGCGGAGATCACCAGCAGCAGCAGCAGCGACCTCCCCCGCTCAGCCAGGAATAAATCTTCACGCCCTCAAGCAGTATCACCACCGATGTGAGTCTCGCCAGCACGAGTCTCCAGACGGGACTCGAGTGTCCTGACCCCTGTCATGAACACGATCGACGAAGACGAGCACGAGCGCGAACGCAAGCGCGCGCTTTCCGTCGTTCCTTCTTCCTTTTTGAGACCCTCCTCTGGCCTCGAAGGTCTCGCCACCGATGCGTAGAATACCCCCCACTACCACCACCAGCCACCACCACCTTCCGCCGTCTCAGGCGTCTCAGAGAGCATGTCCGGCACCAGCACGGGTCCTGGCGTGGAAGGATGGGGCCTGGAGGGGCTGCAGAAAGAAGACCCGCACGCGATCCAGATGTGGGGGCTGTATGCGCACACCAAGGCCAACTTACTACATGCGCAGCGGATGGAGAATCCCACATGTCGGATGGTGGGCGTCTTGCTGAGACGGAACTGGCCATTCCGGTTTTCAAATGCGCAAAAGAAGTACGGGACAGGTTCAAACTCGTCCGTCCGCTATCCTTGTCACCCTCTGCATACCATCAGAGCGCTCATGACTAGTTCGCAGGTCGTATCGGAGAAAGCGAAACTCTTGGCCGCGCCCATCGAATATGAAACCTCATGGATTCGCTCTACAACATCAACAAGGAACTATTGGACTAGCATAAACTCGACGCCTACCTGAAAGAGCTCGCATAGTACGCGTGGTCCTTGCATCCCGTTCGCCGGCCATGGCGCAGAATCCTACGCGAACTCGGGCAACTTGCTCCAACAACAACAACAACAGCAGCAGCAGCAGCAACACGTAGCCGGTGGGATCGGCAGCTTCACCTCGCTCCCATTTGATGAGTCATCCTCCCGGCGTCTGTGCGCCCAATTGGAGGAGAGAGCGTGGAGGCTCGATCCCATTCAACGTCGGCACGACGGCGACCCTCAGCATGTCCCCGTACTAGTCGTTTGGGTGGTTCAGCTCTGCTACTACTGCGCCTACACCCGTCCGGGGTGTTGCTGTCGAGCGCGAGTAGTCTGTATCCGGAGAGGCGACTGTCGTCGTTGCCGCTTCGGGTGGGCGGGTAGTGTCTCCATTGATAGGTTATCCACCACTGGTGGGGGAGGGCCAACCCATGCAAGACCGCCCTGGAGACGTGACCCACAGGGTTAACCGCTGTGCAATGCGTGTGGCTTGTTCTTCGTGAGTGTTCTCCCAAATGTTAGCAGTGATCGTGAATTATACTGAACGTGGTCTTTTCGCCTCGGCAGAAACACCACGGTATCATTTGGCTTCTGTCCCTCAAGACGGACGTGATCAAGAAGCGCAATCGCAACGGCCGCAGCCTTGAAACTAGCTCGAGGAGGTCGATGCCATCCGTCACTGCTACAGGCGCCGCTTGCAGAATCGCTACCGCCAAAGGACGTAACTCCATGACCCGCAGGGCTCCCCTGCTGACACGGCCTCTCGCCTCCTCTAGTAATCCCGGGATCTCGGAAGCCTCACCGAGCTCGCCATGAAACGGCAGTGACGATCGAGTGGAGCATCAGCCTAGCGCTTCCCCCCTTGCGACCGATTCTGCTTAAGCCCACCCCCTAGATCACGGTGTGACTTTGTTCCCAGCCAAGTAGTCAATGTACTTGCTTGGCCCAGGGGGTTATGGACACTGTATTTGGATGATCGCGATACCCGCCCCGGTATACCAAGCTCCTTCCGCTCTCGTCACCTATAGTAGACGTCTCCTGCCCTTGTCATGTAAAGGTCCATTCCATTATGCTATTATCTGGTTGTGTTCAACTTTCGCCCTCTCCCATCGGCCTCATCCTCCGAGGCGAGATCCCTAATCTCTCCCTCTGACTGATCTTTATGAAACCTTGCGTCACCCTGTATGGTTCTTTCTCATCGTCTCTGCCCTTTTCGTTTGCTACGCAGTCGTTTCTCTCTTCCAATAGCTGTAAATTCCAAACAAATGATCTTTCATGCTATGCATTGTGTGCTCTGCTCTTGTGCTCTTCCTGGCCCCGTTGTCGTTTCTCTCTTTGTGGTCCATTTGGGTAGAATGGGAGTTCATTTTGATGACAGCCAATGAAATGGAACGCGGTACCCTTGAGCTGTTGTTGCATATGTGGTACCCAGAGGCTGCGTGGCAGAGACTCAAAGTGTGATCGCCTGACTATCCTGTGCGTTGCTCTCATTGTTCATTCACGGTCGAGGACGGTCTTGCCGCAGCCTTTTAGGGGTAGCATGAGTAAAAGATCTGCATGTTACTATGCAGTACTAATTGGAACCGAAATGTTTACATTCCAATTATTGTGGGTCCCTCAGTGCGTGGTTCTCTGACTGACGACGAAAACGTACGTACTACACAGCCCAGTGTGCACCCTCTACTTTGAGCCTGTGAATATCTCGGCCAGTGTGCACAGCATGCACCTGCTATCAACTGAGTCGCCGTCCGGGTCTGGCTGGAGACTGGCCACCTCTCTTATTCCGTTAGACGCCCGTTCCCACCACAGCTTGAACTGCTTCGAGTCTGTAAACTGTACCCCCCAACAACTCTCCCAATCAACTCGTTCATCTCGACCACCTATGGAAGCCCTCGGCGCAACTAGCGCGGTCGTCGGACTGGCCATTCCAGTCTTCAAATGCGCAAAAGAATTACGGGACAAGATCAAATTGGTACGTCCGTTATCCTCCGAATCCTCTGTGTACCATCAGAGCGCTCATGATTATTCTATGTCCTATATCCATGTTCGCAGGTCGCATCGGAGAAAGCGGAACTCTTGGCAGCACTCATCGAATACGAAAAGGATATCAATCTCCTCGAGTCACTCTACAACAACAACAAGGCACTATTGGACCAGCACGAACTCGACACCGACCTGAAGGAGCTTGCAGAGTACGAGTGGTTCTTGCTTCCCGTTCGCCGTTCGCAGACGGACCTGACATGACGGCGCAGAATCCTACGCGACCTCGACGAATGGCTGAACTCGGTCAATCCGAACCTGGGCAAGAAGAAGAAGCTGCCTGGCGTTAAGGAACTGTGGAAAGCCGGAGATCTGCGCGAGAAATTGACCGCGTCAAATGCGAAGATCAGTAGCGTTCGCGCTCGATGGCAGGTATGTGCGGGGTGGGCGCTCAGGTTTCGGAGGCGGGCCGTGCTGACCACCATCACGGTCAGGCACGACTTCAAGTTTCTACACTCGTGTTGTCAAACGTGATGCTTGGACGACTGGACTCTGTTCAGACCGAAA
>Ga0307515_10026300_pt1 | contig 10024 bp, 7 predicted proteins | sample 17_EM_MG_FD_194513 | JGI IMG/M metagenome (GOLD analysis project Ga0307515, IMG submission 194513) | Populus trichocarpa ectomycorrhiza microbial communities from riparian zone in the Pacific Northwest, United States - 17_EM | ecosystem: Host-associated > Plants > Roots > Unclassified | place...
CATGTCATTGTTCAATACGCACTTTTCTCTTAGTTTAGACAAGAACATGGCCAGCTGGTTATTATTCTGTAATGGTAATGTAATGTAATATTTTTAAAAATATTTTTTAATTAAAAATATATTAAATTTTTTATTTTTATTTTTAACTTTAACACATCAGAATAATAATAAAAAATACCTAAAAATCATTAATTTAATACTTTTTCTTATTAAAAGACAAGCAATGGACAAACACCAAAATCCCATGTGTTCTCATTGTTCAATTAACTTAATATCCACTTTTCTCTTACCTTAGGCAAAAATATGGCTACTTGTCTATTATTTTGTAGTTGTGCTTGTGTTTTTGATAATGCAATATAAAGTTCTTTTGAAAGTATTTTTTAATTGAAAATGTGCTATAAAATAATGTTTTTTTTAAATTAACTTTAATATATCAAAACTTTTAAAAAATACTTAAAAAAACATTAATTTAATATTTTTTTCAAAAAAAAAAAAGTTTAAAAAGCGACTTGAACCAAACACCTGATAGATTGGTGGTCTTATCATGTTTGGCATTGCATTCAGATTCTAAAAACTGAAATTCTCAGCAAGATCAGAGAGATAATCTTCACTTAATTGCTGCAATTGCTTCAGTTTTTATTACTTTCACTTGACAACAATCCTAGATATCCAGAGGAGTATTAGCTAGCACTCCTTTTTTTGATAGAGTGCATTAACCAAAAGGCCTAAGGCCCAAGTAGAAAGCTCTTAAATGCCTAGACCCCAGCTCAGGAAGGAACAGTTAGCCCAGCTCTGTGCAATCTAAGAGCACAAAAACCATCCCTAAATAACAGAAAGCTCGGAGAGGTAGAAAGAAAGTCTCGAAAGCTTTCATAAAAAGGACTAATCATATTATAAACTCTTACATGCAATGCTTTAACTCCACTGTATATTGCAAGAGCACAATTCTATGCTTCTACATAAGTCCATCAACCTGTAGAAATTCATTTCAATTACAGAGCTAAAAAGTTTAGTGCAAAATTGAAAATAAAACCATTTCTACTTGCTTGTCTAATTTTATAAAGAGATAGCTAGTCTGCCTGCAATTTACCACGTTTTGATATACAAAATAATATAGGTTAATTGAGTCGATCAAATTGAATGAATAAAGTTTTAACAGTTTAACTGAATTTTTTTTTTGTCAATTCAACTTAAAAATCAACTGGATTATGCTCTCAATCAGGAGTTTTCTGAATCAAGCATAACTACACTCCTGGAACAATGCCGAAAAACCTACAAAGCCCAAGTTGAACCAATCCAGTCCTGCCAAAAAGACTCGTCGTCGACAAGAACAACTCTCTTCTCTTCTCCGTGAATAGTTATGTTTTTGCTAGTTCCATTCTCGCTACTCTCTAAAATTCTAAACACAGAATGGTAAGCAAGAAGAACAAGAGAAAGAGACCCGACACCATCCACCCAAAAAACAAATACTCCGATAACCCACCTGATTTTGCTCTCCTAGCTTCCCTCTATACATCTTTCAAGGCTTTTGTTTTCTACTCGCGTGACGGTCGACCCAGAATTGACTGGACCAATTTCAACTCGACCCGAGAACTGACACGGGTCCTGCTCCTCCATGATCATGGCCTCAACTGGTAAGAATCATTTCGACACTTTAACGATACAAATGAAGTTTTGTAACTTTAAGCAGGACCCTTGTAGTGAAAACTGTGCAAGTTAAAATCTTGAGGTTCTTTTGTTATTAATGAACCATAAAGATTGAGACTTTTTGCGAGTTTTAAGGTTGTTTGGTCTATGAGCTTGGTCGTGGTTGGTTATGCATGCATTATAGTTTCTATCTTATGTGAATAAAACATTATAGGTGGTTTCTTAGGTTCTTCTGCTGTAATTAGTTATAAAGACTTGGCCTTTTTTTGAACGTTAAAGTTCTTATTTAAGGTTTTTTGGTTTATGAGGTTTTGTGTTAATTAAGTGTCTTTTGTGAATTGAACACTCTAGGTGGATTCCTAATGGGCAGTTATGCCCTACGGTGCCGAATAGATCAAAGTACATTCATTGGATCGAGGATCTTTTGTCATCTGATATCATTCCAAATAATAACAGCAATGGAGATATTGTGAGAGGTTTTGATAAAGGCACTGGAGCTAACTGCATTTACCCTCTGCTTGGCGCCTCTCTTCTTGGATGGACTTTTGTTGGGTCAGGTAGCTTTTTCTTTCCCTTTTGGGTTGTTTGTGGAGCAGTGTTGTTTATGACTTGTTGGATGATATGTTGTGATTTTGGTTGCAGATGTGACTGATGTGGCACTAGAGTGGGCAGAGAGAAATGTTAAAAGTAATCAACATATATCAGAACTAATTGAAATTAGGAAGGTTACAAATTGTCAAGGCACCCTTTCTATTGAAGATTCAAAGTGTGGGGAGTCAGTAGATGGAAAAAGCAAAATGGATGGAAGTGGGAGTGTGGTTGAGGAGGCAGAACCCTTGCCCTTATCTTCTTTTGATCTCCCATCGGATGCAAATAAGAAGTATTCTGGGCCACCTGTACTTCTTGGAGTAGTCAGAGATGGTGAGAAGTTTGACTTCTGCATGTGTAATCCCCCATTTTTTGAGACCATGGAGGAAGCAGGACTGAATCCCAAAACTTCTTTTGGCGGGACTCCTGAGGAGATGGTTTGCCCTGGTGGAGAGAAGGCCTTTATCACTCGTATCATTGAAGATAGTGTAGTGTTGAAGGAGTCCTTTCGGTGCTTTCTCATCAATCACATCTGTTATTATTCATATCCAACTTGTCCACGTACTCAGTTCTGAAACATTGGTCTTTATGTTTACATTTTGTTTGAAGGTGGTTTACTTCAATGCTTGGAAGGAAAACAAACCTCAAATTCCTCACCTCATAGCTTCGTGATGTTGGAGTCACCATAGTAAAGACCACTGAATTTGTCCAAGGGCAAACATGTCGGTGGGGGCTTGCTTGGTCTTTTGTGCCTCTGGTCAGGAAAATAATATCACCTCTTGTGCCTGAGAAGGGTAACATATCTTTCACCCTTGAGGTATGGATATGTCCCTCGCGCGTTCACTATCCTGTAAATTTGTCCCAAAAGTGATTTATTTTGTTGCTCCGACTATATTTGAAGCAACAAGTTTTGCACACGGAGAGGCATGGGCCTTGCTCAAGGTATATACTTGGTCAGCCACACTTGTTCTAATCCCCCCTCTTCCGAGTCTGAACTTGTCAAGGCATGCATGCATGCTCCATGAATTTGCATATAGACACAGAAATCCTTTTGTTTATACAGTTTTAGGTTTAACACAAGAACTCTTCCTTCCCTTTTGGTGCTATTACTGCTATGCCATGACAGCATTTACCATTTTCTGAAGATAAGTGGAAGCATTGGCTACCAAATGCTTATTTATCGAAGTTTGCAAAATAAATCAGTGCAGTATGTCTCTTAAAATTTAATACTAACACCATGTGATACTTTGGGTTTGTACTAGTGCATCTCAAATGGATTTGTACTGTCTACCAGGGTCTTCAACGGCAATTCAATGGCTTTCATGAATTACAATCTGTTGAATCCTTTTTCTGCACTGGCAGAGCATCCTGTAAATTGAATGCCTCTTCATTTATTGTTGATGTAAGAAACGTGATTCTTGGTTTACTTCTCTTTCTCTACTGTTTATAATATTTCTGTCTCCTTACATGTAGAAAAATCTCTTTTTACTAGATCACTGCCTCAAATGATCAGTGCAAAACAATCCTGAGGAATGAAGCAAAGCATCCTGATGGAGCTGCCACTTGCAACCCTTTGGAGGAGGCATCCAACTGTTCAAGTTATTTGCACTCTCCTTCAAATAACTTATTTTTTCGCATTTCGGTATGCTCGGTTGGCTTGAATAGAAAAGGCTTATATTATTGAAATCTATATGACTGTGTTATGTTTTGGCAGGTGTTTCAGCAAATCCCAGGCGCCCTTTTGGTGAAAGCATCATTACAGCATAGAGATAACCCAGTTCCAGGTTCCAGCATAGAGATATACTCTTTTTGTCTCTTTCTGTCATATATACAGCCATGGATGAGAGAAGTGATCTCGCTAATTTGATTATATTTACGACAGAAATTAGCTGCAGATCCTACTTCTGTATTTTGTTAAATTGGTGTTTGCTGGATCAAAGTTTTTATGACTGACATGTTGAGTTCTTGGGCTATTTTTGGCACGAGTATTCTAATTAATAATCCAACAATATGAGGAAACTCTGTGACATAAGTTTCATATAGAAAAGGCCACTCTCAGCTGAATTTGGTCAATTTCAGCCATGTATAATCATTTAGAGATTTCATGAACTCGGTACCTCAGGTATGGTTTCTTGATAGGTTACCACTATGAAATTTTTAAGATAGGATGCTTAATGGTGAAAGCTAGTTCCTATCTCTATAGTTCATAGGTTCACACAACATATGGCCTATGAACTAGATAGACAGGAACTAACCTTTTCCATTATGCATCCAATCCTTAATAATTTCAATGGTGGTAGCCTATTGAGAGGAACTGTGAAACATATGAGGTGCAAGTTCATCAAATCTCTACAAACTCGCGCATGGCTGAATCTAGACCGAAATTAGTTGAGACATGAGACTTTCCTTTTTTCTTGCAAAACTTGTGTCAAAGCTTTCTCTAATTGTTGGATTCTCAATGAGAATACTCCTGCAAAAGATTGCTGTTTTGATTTTTCATAGTTGGTATTATAAACTCTTGGACTATTTTTTGCAGTAGTATTCTCATTGATAATCCAACGACTGGAGGAAACTTTGAGATGCAAATTTTTCAGAGAAAAGCCCACGCTTAACTAAATTGCATCTGATTCAGTCTTGAACAAGTTTTTAGGGATGTGATGAAGTCAGACCTTATATATGGTGTCTTGATAGGTTTCCACCATGAAAAAAGTGAATGTTAGTTTCTACCTGTCTAGTCAGAGGTTGATACAACTGACTGTATACCGTAGGCTTAAACAGTGACAAGCTTTTACTGACTTGTAATGTGGTGTTGGTATGCACATTATTTTCCTTGCAGTGTCTGTATCCCAGGATTTCTTTGTTATTTTCAAACTTCTATCATCATCAATTTGCTATGCTGGCCTGCCCTCTCTCCAATTATAAAATGATTTTGACATTAGGCAAATCGTCTATGCTAGAAGTGTGCATTCATGAAAAGTTTTCTTACAGTTTCAGTTTGAATAAGAACTTGTGGCGATAGCAAGTGGACCAAACCTGCTTAACATGTCAACCAACAACACCTTGTAGGGTAAAGTGGTGGTTTCTATAATAGCTTGTTTGCCTTTTCGATTTGAAAACTCTTTAAATTTCATCATTTTACAAAATAGTTTTCTACATGTGAAGTTGTGATAGGGCAATAACAGTGAGTCAGTGACAATCCAGCTCCATCCATCACATTACAAGTATCAGCATATTCCCAGAGCGGGCAGGCCTTCAAAGGTAAGAGAGCAAGGTTAGAAAGAACAAAAAGGAATAAGTGTGCCAACCACAACCATATACGCAAACCCTTTATACATCATAGACAAATAATTTAGCATGCGTGTAGACAAACGAACAGTTTACCCCATTAAGGACAATGGAGCAAATTTCATCCACCCAGAAATTAATTACAAGAGATGATGACTCGTAATAAAACAATAAAAAATGGAACAAGAACTCAAGAAAAATAGAGAAATTTTAAGCCTTCCCTTCAACCCTTGCCCGAGTCAATCCAACACATGCATCAACAAAATCCTCATCAATAAAATCTGTGGAGAAGATCTGCAACTTATCAGCACATCCCCTTGAGAAACACTGTGTTATGAACAACCTAGCATATCCATGAATCCGGTTGGTCACAGGTTTAACACATACAATTGGGTTATCTGCTTGTGGTGTAACAGTATTCTCCACTCTGTAAAAGTATTTCCTTGACGAAACCGGTGGCTGTTCACCCAAATACTTCATGTTGCTTTCAAATTTTGTTGATGGCAAATCTGTGTCGATCCAATTATCTTTCAAATAACCGGCACTCCACAACGGGCTTCCATGTTTTGGAGCTGGTGATTTCCTTGGCTTCCATACACAGATTACCCTCTTCGGTAACAATTCCGCAATTGTTTTGCCAAAAACACTATCGTCCTGATGGATCAGGTATTCTCCAAGCTGTTCCTCCAAGTACTTGTCAAACTCTGGAGGATCCTCATGGCCAAACTCCGTCCTGACCTCAAGAATTACGATCTCTGACTCAGTTTCTAACAAGAATTTCTTGAGGTCTCGAATAACAACATCAACACTATATGTTGTCAGGATTCCATGGCAGACCCGACGGTCTTCCTGAACCCGAATATCAAAAACTCTGGTGCCTACACAAAGCTGACGGTAGATGGACAAAGACTGACATTGAGCGAAAGGACGAGTGATCAATGGGATGCCAATCCTATTAGAAGCAGAATCATGGGTTCCAGGCCATACAATTTGGTTTATGTGAAGTTTCTCAGGGTTGAACCCAGCCATCCAATTCTTCCCGTCTGATGGACGATAATCAGAACCTGGATATGTTTCTCCAGAGCTTTCCTCAAGATCAACCAAAACCTTCTTCTCAGTTGAGATTTCTTTACGCCTTTCAATCTGTTTAGAGATCTGAGAACCCATTTTTCTATGTCAGAGATGATGATGAAGAAGAAGAATGTTGAGTTCTTCCACTTCTTTTCTTTTTCTTGTTGTAGGCACGGCAGGCTTTATTGCACAGGAAAAGAATTGGTTTGTGGGTTTTATTGCGCAGCATTGTAACGTCAATTGGATGTAATTACCATCCAGTTAAGACTTCTGGAAATATAAAAACAGATTAGGAAGATTATTTATTTGCTTCCATTGAATTTTTCTCAACAATCTTGATTATGACAATGACATTCTTTTTTTCTTTAATTTAGGTGCTTGCTTCGCTTGCATTATTGGCGTGGAGTTATAATCGAGATAATATTTCCTTGGTTGGTCCACCTGTGTTGCCTTCCAAATTTGTTCTTGATGTTTGTTGGTTCTGCACAAGTTTTCCCCCTCCTCTACGCAAAATCTGTTCTAAATCCACCAGGGTAATAGAGGTTTTGCCCTTGATATGCTACCACATGGCAGCAAAAACCACAGTTCCTTGTACCAGGCTCAATCATCCATATACACCTTATCAAGTATGGTTTCACCACTAAAAGTGATTGGGGGTTTAATCATGTCCATAATTTAAGGTAATTGTCCTCTTCCATGAACTTTATTGAAGATGAAAGGAGTGGGCCATCTCTTAATTAAAAATCATGGATCATGCTCTTCCCTGTTAATCAATCAATAATTATTTTCTTCGCATTGATGGTGCTATGTAGTAACCTCATCAATGATGTCCTTTCCAAGGTATATTTCCATCCTTATCTTCTCATAGGCCAGGAAACTATTTCATTCAAGAGATCAGGCAATCAGATAACTACAAACAACTGCTTCAAATAAAACGAAATAAATGAAAAACAATTGATAAAGGAATAAAAAATAAAACGAGCTATGCACGAAAAAAGTCAAAAACAGATACCAGCTCCATAGCCCACATGGTAATACAACTAAACGAGTTGAAAGGCATCCTTGAGATAAGTGGAAAGGAACTAGAAAGAGATTTTATATGAAAGTATTAACAAGTCATCTGGAACTTGATAGGAGACAGACTAGGTCCTCCCTCCTACCTTGCTAGAAAATTGCTATCTCTTGTCTGAATAGAGATGCGGAACATGAGAATACGAGGACCAAAGACATGCAACTTCCATTGAATCATGTTACTGCTGGTATAAAGTGTAAAAACCATAGATTCACAGACTTCATAGGAATCCAAAGCATTGCAAGATAGATGTAATTCTAAGAAATCAAGGAAGGTAATTGGTCAGTGTTTGAAGCAATGACAAGCTTATAGCTTAAATTATCAACAACAATAATTATTAATTAGGCGTAATATCTACCTCCTCTTCCATCTTTGGAGTCTATTTCACTGACTTAACTTCTGCAGTTCCTTTGAAAATCAATTCATGAATATGGATGAATGAACTTGCCAGAAAACAACAGAACAACACAACAGTGCCCATCTCATTAACATGGAGAAAATCCCAACTAATTAAGAAGGTAAGAAAATTAGAAGGTAAGCTAGTGTTTGACAAGGTAATCGAATGCCTATGCGTGATAAGAGCTGAAGAGAAGAGACTGCTTGTGTGATCTGGGATTGATCGGAGATGCTGATGAAGGGTTGGGTTATGCAAGGAAGGTTATCGGCGATGTGTCGTTTGGTGGGATTGGAGTGAAGTTTTGAGAGACTGGAGGGTTTTGGTGGAGGGAGAGAGGGCAATGAAGAGAGAAGGAACCGTGTGAGGGTGAGCAAACGACGTGTCATTCTTCATTGACGGGGAGATGGTGGTGGTGCTCGCGCTTGGGGTCCGGTTAGGTTGGCATCGTTGGTGGGTGAACGGTGGACGGGAAGATTTAAAGGTGTGATTGGAATTGTTATAGGGATAACAGTTGAAAATAATTTTTATTTAAAAATATATTAAAATAAAAAATATTATTTTTGATATTAGGATGATATTTTTTTTTAACAAAAAAAAATAAAAATTTTAAGAATTTTTACACCGTATTCCTAAACAATCCTCGAAAAACTTTGGTGGCCCTGGCTAGCATACGGGTAGTATTTTTTAAAAAGCTAAAATCGTTGAGATTTTAAGGATACCGTAGCACTGTTTTTCAGAAAAAATTCATCTTGATTTTTCACTAAAACTAATAAAATGATGCTTTCCTGAGAAAGCTACACTTTTGAGTATTGCGTGCCACTGTCAAATGCTGCAGTAGCGTTCCAAAAAGCATGGCTGTCATGGCGAATATAATTTTACTCACTCGTGCCTAAATTCCACCAACTTCTGCATTTGATGTCTGGCTTCACATTATCACACGCAAACATCTGTGGGTTTATGTCAGGGTGCACGCAAATAGAACAAGCCATATGCATGCTTGGTAGGTGATGGCAATCGTTACTTGTGGCATTATATATCTATTCTGGTGAAGCTTGCTTGCCTTTCTGCAGACACAATTCATTGTTAGCATGTGTTTGCAACTTGCAATTTATATCTTGATGAACTACTTGTAGAGTAATGCACTGCTTTCGGTTCTAGCTTGTTCGGTGATTACAGTGATGAAGAAACTGGCTCCATTTTTTTGTATTTTGCTCACTTTTCAACTTGGTTTTGGTATTGTGTTGTGTGATTAACAGGTCTAAAACCCAACACTTTGGCTTTATCATTAGATGCCCTTTTCTTGTCTCAAAGCATCTAATGAATGATAAAGCAAAAAGATCGGCTTTTACACCTAGTCAAACTGGACTGGAGACACTTACACGTTGCTTAAGCCATCACAATAGGAAGACCAGCTCCATGATCAAAACTTGACTTGCATGTTATCAGGCATGAAAAAAGGATATGAAAAACAGACGAACATGGATTTCTTACACCAGCAGTCACAAGCATTATAAAAGCAGTTACAGCCAAAATACTTGGAACATTCATACTCAGTTTATGCACAGAATGACAAAAGCAAACCAGATATTTGAAGGCACATCTTACTTCGCTCCATTTTATGAGGCTTTCTTATCATCACGGCTTTGTTCTGGACTCCATCTCGTGATTGTGCACTCCTCAACAGAGAATCTCTCCAAACAAGATGGAGAGATAGCACCGTGACCATTTTTGTCAACATTCAGAATTAACAACGTTTTGGCAACACTTCCACAAAGTCTAATAGTGCAGTGGAAATCAGACCACACCCTCAATCTCCCAGTATCCCCTTCTGATAAAACAATCACAGCATATTCTGAATGTACCAAAGATGGATGATGCCGGTAAGCAACAAAATCCACGCCATACTGTAATCCTGGCCTGAGAACCCAATTTTTCATACGAAGATGAGAATACGCCTTATAAAA
>Ga0307515_10026301_pt1 | contig 10024 bp, 5 predicted proteins | sample 17_EM_MG_FD_194513 | JGI IMG/M metagenome (GOLD analysis project Ga0307515, IMG submission 194513) | Populus trichocarpa ectomycorrhiza microbial communities from riparian zone in the Pacific Northwest, United States - 17_EM | ecosystem: Host-associated > Plants > Roots > Unclassified | place...
GGTGATTGTTTATCTTGATTTTTTTTCTATGGGCATAAATAAATAAATAAAAAGGAAATGACATATTTATAATTAATAAAAAAATAATCAATGGGTCAAAAATAATTCTAATTATTAGAATTCCATATAGTGTGAGGTGTCATGAGATATTATGATCACTTTTTTAAAAATACTTATAATTAAATTATTTTTTTAGTTAATTTCATGCATCAAAATTAATTTTGAGTATTATATATAAGCATAGGTATTAGATATGGTTCAAGATCTGAATCAATTAAGGGGTTAGTTATTGGGTTACCGAGTTAAACCTAAAATGATTTTATTTTTATTTTATAGGTGAATCTATCATTTTAAATAAAATATTTTTAAAAAATTGTAATTAACTCAACCAAATTTTATCTAGATTTCACTAAATTAATTGAATCTGACCAAGTTTATTTTCAAATAAATATAAAAATTCAATATAAAATAAATTATAAAATTTACACGTTAAACTAAAATTATTCATTATATATATATATTTTTTTTTTGATACATACAAAGAGCTATCTCATTTATTATTTTAAAAAATAAATATTAATATGCTGTTTGAAAATACATTTGAAATTATACTTTTTAAAATTTTAAATTATATTTTATTTTTAAATTGGTTTGAAATATTATATTAAAAACAATTCTTAATATATATATAACACTTTAAAAAAAAAATTACGCTGTTCTCATAAAGACAGTTGAACATGTAATTGACACCGCTAATGAAACTTCACACGCTATCAAATCCAGACAAACATCGCTATCAACAAACAAAATTCCCATTTTACCCTGTTATCCACATCTGGCTCTCCTCGGGTCCCTGTCCTCTTAACGAACTCAAACATATCCTTTAATATCTCACCATCACCATCTATCATAATCATATCATCAAAATCATCTCAACTCGCCCGATAATCCCCACCCAACTCTCCGAGCCAGCCTTCAAAACTCGCCGGAGTCATGAGCCGATTTAGAAGAATCGAAATCTTTGAGCCTCACTATGCTCCTGTGTTCCTCAGAGAAGCCTCCGTGTTCACTTCGAAAACACTCGCTTTCCCCTCCTTTGAAGAACCTGCGGAACTATCTTTTGCTGCCCTCGATCTCTTGCACTTAAAACCTAGCTCTCTCGAGTGTTTTTATACGGCGACGGATCTGGTTAAGACGCCGTTGTTTTGCCCTTCCAAGAGTGTTCTTGACCGATTTGAGACTGACTTGCGCTTGCAGACTCTTTCTGACCGCGTCAGTGAGCTCGAGTCACAGTTTGACCGCCTTGTCAACGCGAAGATCAACGGCGGAAGTGGTGCTGAGAGGAAATACACGTGGACTGCGGAGATTAAAGGACCGGTGACGGAGAGGAAGTATAAATGGACGGCGGAGATCAAAGGAGGAGAGGAGGAGAAGAAGAAGAAGAAGAAAGAAGAGCAGGTTAAGAATTATAAATGGACGGCTGAGATTAAAGGAAAGGGGGAGGAAGAGATTCCGATGTCACGGAAGTATACTTTTGAAACATCAAGTGGATTTGCAGGTGAGGGTAGCAAAGAAGAGAAGAAGGAGAATGAGAAGAAGAAAGAGGGTAAGAAAGAGAAGAAAGGAGCGTGCGCCACGCGACTTGTTGAAATAGAAGATTACCCTGATCATGGAGCTGTTGTTTTACGAAAGGTAATCCAGGACGGATTGCGGGATTTAAGTTAGTTAAAAGTGCTCAATGGAGAGTAAATGTGCTCAATGGAGAGTACATTAAGTTTTCTTACTGGCATTTTTTTTTTCTCTTAGGCATTTGCGAAGAGGGCTGGAGTGGTGGAGAAGAGAAAGGGAAAGAAGAAGGAATTGTCTCCGCAAGATGCAGCATTGTTGATTCAGGTGACATTTAGGACTTACTTGATTAGGAGATCGCAGGCGCTTCGTGCACTTAGAGAGTTGGCGATTGCGAAAGCAAAGTTGAAGGAGCTTAGAGCTTTGTTTAATAACTTTTCGTATAGGCGTCATCTTGCTCGTGATGCTGAGGAGAGGCAGAGGTTTTCAGAGAAAATTATTGTGCTGCTGCTCACTGTTGATGCCATTGAGGTAAATCGTGTTTTTTTTTGTTTGAAATTGTGTGCTCTGTGATTTTGCTTGAGATGCTAGTACAAGATAATAGCTGCTATTGATTGTTGCATATTAGGCCTCCTGAGACATTGCATTTAATATTTGCTTGATGTTAGTGTTTGATTATTGTACTTTCAACTGGTTTTTAGTGTAATGGTTGCTTGTAATAATGAGTGATTGCTTGATTAAATACCTGAATGCGTTCCATGGAAGATTTTTCCTTTAGTTACGAGGTGCATAGATCCCATGCTTCATTGTGTTTTACAGAATGAGGGGAGACAAACTTCATAGTGAATTTTATCAACATATACCTTCACATCAGTTATTACAACAATCTTTTTTCAATTGCACCCGTTCTCACACTGGATTTCGCTACCTTTCTATGTTTGACTATTAAGATTAGTACTAAAAGAGTATGTTAAATGAAAAATTTATAGAGTGTGTTTATTTGTGTTGATAAAATCTATCAAAATGTGGGAGAGGACGTGTTTCAGAAAATGTGAGATCTGCTCCTTAAACTCTGTACAAATGTTCTGTTGTGCAAAGATTGAACACCAACCATCATTGTATCAACTCACCAAGACCCACCAATGATTTCAATACTGGCTGTTCACTTGACAAGTGTACTTGTATGTTCTGTAACAGCCAAATGAACTTGCTTTATAGCTTTGTTTAAGCAGCTACAAATTAATGAAAGAGGCTCCAACATGCTAGTTAGCTTTGTTTTCCTCAACTGTAGGTTCCTTGCACAATCATACTTTTGTTGTTTGTAACAGTGATTTATTTTTACATGTTTTGCTCTCATTCACTTAGTCCATGACCGGGTGCTTGACCTGGTCCACCTAATAGCTTTTGAATTGTTCACTGTCCTCAAATTAAAATTCAGCTTGTTAATTGGTTGCTCATTTTGGAATAAAAATTAATGAACTTGGAGGGTGTGAATGATAATATAATGCTATTAGCAAATAGGTATAATGTGGTGCATTGTTTAACCTCCTACATTTATTTTGTACAAGGATTAGACAAATGATACAACTTTGTACTATCTTTTATCATTAATCAATTTTTATTTCTCAAGTTCACATGATAATAATTTAATTAGAAATGCTTCTTTAAACAATTTTCTTATTTTTATTTTCCTAGCTAAACTATATATGAAGTCTGCTAGTTGCTATAGATCCTCTAAGAGCACCATGTATGATTCTGCATCTACAATCTAACTTTGCACAAATTTTATTTTTCAGCTTTAGGGTTTGAATATAGTCCTGTGGTTGGTAGTGTGGTTGGACTAGCTCCTTCTGTTATAATAGTTAAATGTACTAATTGCAAAAGTATGATCTTGATGCTTTTGTAATGGTACCAAATAATTGGGTTTGTGGCTGTAGCTACTCCCACCATACTATCAAACAAAGGCAAAGACTCACGCCATACTTTTATCGCTCAAGTTAAGGCACAATGGCTGAGTCTAGTTGATTGATAAACTTAACCAATTCGATACCTTTTTTATGTCTCTGCTTCACAAAACTGATGATGATTGTTATGGAGTGTTAAATCTTGATGTTAAGAATTGAACTTCTATGTTATAAAAATCCCTTGCATTTCATTTATCTAACAAAAATATTCCTATACATTTGAGGTGCTAACTATCTCACTTTTAACTCAGAATTTCATGACAAGTAATATTTCCTTGTCTAATTCGGTCGGTTTCCATGTAGAAGACTTGTCTAAGAAAAATAAATGAAATGCTTTACATTTGATGAACCATAAGAGAGGTGTGACCATGTTGTTTTGTTGTCTCATCCACAAATCATTGAGGTGTTATTGAGTTAGACGTTAGAAGTGTCACTCTAATGGTGATGAACTTTGCTTATATAGCTGGTCTGTTTTCACAAGTTTCATCACCACACATTTTTATAACCTTAACATGAATCATCTCATGTTGCAGTCCTATTGACATATGAATAAAAGAAAAAAAAATGAGTTCCTTGGTGACCATGTTTAAAGAGGTTTTTTTATATAAAAAAAAAAAGAGCACGGTTCCAAAACTTTTTGGGAAAATAGCACAATAGGAAATTTATTTGGGAAAATAGCATTGTATTTTTTTTAGTTGTGGCAATGGAAATGCCACAACATTTAAATTTTTATTTTTTTTGAAATTTAAAGGTTGCGGCATTAACACTGCCACGACCTTTGAAATTTAAAGACAATGTTATTTTCAAGCATACAAACCACATAAATTTATTTTAAAGCTTTATTGGAGGTTGCATATGATAATAAATCTGTGGTTTATATGCTTGAAAATGGCACTGCCTTTAAATTTCAAAGGTTGTGGCATTGACATTACCTTAGCCTTTCAAGTTTTTGAAATTTCAGCCTTTGAAATTTAATTGTTGTGGCGTTGGCATTGTTGCGATTTTTTTATAAAAAAAGGTGTTATTTTTCCAAATAAATTTCTACTGTTTCCCCAAAAAAAAAAATTGGGACTTTGCTACTTTGAAAAAAAACTCCATGTTTAAAGGGGGGAAAGTACAGTGGCTAGATATCTTAGATCTCATTGTTAGGCTAGTTGATGTAGAGTACTAGGATGTTTGCTTTCAATTGTGAGAGTATGTTGGTTTTGGAGGGAGCGGCCATGGCAGCTAAGCACCTGCCTTTCTGTCTAACATGGCATCACTTGTATTGGTTCTTGAATGGGCTCTGATGCATTGCACTGTTTAGGGAGCTGAGCTAATGGTTCGATCTGCAAAGAGGTCAATGGTGGATGAGCTGGAGGCAATGCTGGATGTGGTCGACCCCCAACCTGCCGGTAGATCACTTTCCATGAGAAGACGGACATTTGATATGCCTGATGGTGTCATTCATAAGGAAATTGCAGAAAGTGTGGCCCAGGTTGTCCAAATGCTTGACAATGAAGAGAATGGCACCAACACCTTTGAGGCATGTTTGTAAGGACGTGTTTAAATTTAATAAAATAAACCCATTCACCTCCTGGGGTTTTGGGTGTCCAAATGCTTATTTTGTTGCTGTAAAATATGGAACAGAATTTGAAAGCTAACTTGTCATGCTATGTTTGATGAGGTTGTCCTAGCTAGCTTGATGTTCTATTTTTTACGAGGATTGTGTACACTAATGCTCTTCCAAACGTGTCTTTGGTGTTTCAAGTTTCTTTATTTTCTCGAACTAGAAATTCCAGTTAATTTTTCACGGTTAAAAATTAGATCATGTCTCTTAATTCTTGTGCATTATTTACATGCATTTTCATTACTCGCGGTGGATCTGGCCTCTTCGCCTTTTTTCTCTCTTAATGTATCTGTCATGGGTCATTTTCGGACTAATCCGTGTCTGTTAAGTCAAATCCCAGGGTTCAGAATACAAGCGATGGAAACTGCGAGGGTAGAATACGGTTGCGGTAGAGGGAGCGAATGGGATTAGATTAGATACGCCAGTGGCATTGGGCATAAAGGATGGATGTTAGGCTGTGTATATTGACTCGTTCGTGCAGTGCTGTAGCGGACGAGTTAAGCTGGGGAAGTGAGTTCATTCGCAAGAGTAGAACTCAAAGTGGATTTTGACGGGGCCGCGCAAGCGATGGAGACCTCTGTAACTGGACAGGGACTTGTAGTGAGTTGCGATTCAACGAATGTGGGGCTTGCTTGATTTGAATGATTCGAGCCATTTTCTGCCCCTCTAGGCGCCAAGATTGACCAAAATAGGCTCTCTATCTATCCCCACCACAAGAAAGCCCATTGGCATTTTCCACTTAAAGCAAAGTCTACTTGAGGATTGACCCGAACAAGAAAATGGATTCCAAGTTATACAAGTTAATCCTAGTTGACCTAGAAAATTTTTAAAAAAATTAAAGTTTTAATATTTCATATAAAAAAATTAAACAATGTGAATATAAGTTATACATGTTATAAATAATAAAATTTAAAGTATTATTTCAAAAGGTTTTTTATCTCACATCGAAAAGATACGATGTTAGTATGTTATCCTTTTAAGTTGAAGTATTTAAATTAAAAAGGTTTTTTATCCCACATTGAAAAAACATAAGTTTTTTCTTATGAACATAAAGTATATATACTAAAGAGTTTCAAATTTCACATTAAAAAAATATTTTTTTTCTTATAAACATAGAGTATATATACTAAAAGGTTTCAAATTCACATTAAAAAAATAAAATATTTTTCTAGTATTTATATAGTAAACTTTGAAAAGGATTAATAATCAACTATAATGGTCTTTGGCTAGGAGAAAAAACACATTTGAAAAAAAAAATTAGATCTCAACCAGGTCGAGTCAACCTAGCAGGTCAACCAGGTTTTGCTGGTTTTTTCTCATCCCGGTCTTTTGACTTACTCGTACCGGTCTAGCTATTGGGTCCTGAGTCGACCCGTAAGGCTGATCTGGGTTTAATAACTATGCTCTAAAGAAAAGTTATTGCTCTGTTTGGTATTGTATTATTTTTTATATGTTTATATCATTTTGATGTGCTGATGTTAAAAATAATTTTTTAAAAAAAATATTCAGATGTATAATTAAGAATAAAAACTACATTTAAAAAGAAAAAATAAAATTACCTTGTTACCTCAAACAAGAAAGTGTTGTCCACTTTTTTTTTTAAATAAAAACCTTTATAATTTACTTTTTTTTATATAACCCGGGTGTCCGGGCTAGCTTGCGGGCACCATGACTATTTCTCGGGTCTACTGAATATCCTGCAAGCCTAGTAGACAAGTTAGATATCGCGGGGGTGACAGACATACACATGAAGAATCGAACTCGAGACGAGAGACAAAGCAAGCCTCTCACATGTTGACCACTGAACTACACCTTCAAGTGCCCTTTATAATTTACTTTGAAGTTTGAACTAACGGGTATTCTAATCATAGTCTACTGTATGTTTCAGAAGCCGGACAGTGCTCCATGTTCATGGAGGTCGCCTTTATAGGGATACTTTGTCCAAGTCAAAGAAAGAAGCCCTAGGTTTAAACCAATTCAGAAAGGGGCCTTTTTTAAAATTCAAATGCGGCCTCTTGTTTGACAAAGACTTGGCTTTAGTTCTCTGGAGGCACCCGTAGAAAGTTGTTTCTTCAAAACAAGAGAAAATTGACATGGAACCAGGCCTAATAAATTTATAAGCAACCATCTTGTTCATAAGGAATAAATTTGGGTTCAAGTTGGCAACCACCAAATATTTTATATTGTGTTTCCATAAACCGAGATATTGTAAGTTTCATTCCCGATGTTGTGAGTGGGAACATAGTTCTCGAAACGGCTCGAATTATGTATTTTTCAAGTTAATTTATGTATCCATAAGTTAATCTATATTTATTTTAAAATAATATTTTTTTAATTTTTTTAGAAAATATTTAAAATTTTAGTTTTTTTAAAAAAAAATTAAATTAACCCAATTGAATCTCATAATAATTTAATCAGGTCAACCACTAAATAAGATGAAATTCAATTATCAAAACAATTAAAAAAAAAAAAACAAACTAAGCTCTTGCTGGACTTCGGGTAGACATATCAACCGCAAGCGAGTTCAATAACTATGGGGGTATGATATGTCCGATCCATCTAGAAAGAACAGCTGCTTTCATTTCGAGACAGAATATCCCAAAGGAAAATTAGCATCTAACTGTGTACCCTCTCGAGGGTGAATTCCTTAATGGAGAAGCATAGAATGCAGTTTCCAATTCTCCTAACTCTGCCGAGAATCTATTTGGGTCAAGAGTGGAAACTTCGAAGTTTGAACGTTTTAATCTGACTGCTATCTATGGGTACTTTTCCAACCTCCATGTGACAGGGAAACTGTTGTTGCCAGGCATGAGACGTAAAGGAAAAAAGAAGAAGTGCAGCCTCATTTATGGCAATAAATGAGTTCTTGAAAGCTGTGCCTGGGTTACCAACTGATGTGCCCTCACATCTGTCACCCCTTGCCTGAATTTATTGCAGCGGGTCAGAAACAGATGCTTTGAAAGACAGGATCGGAGGCAAGACATGCGAAAATAAAAAACTTTTTTCAACAATTTCACAGCATTTTGTTGACAATAAAAATAATTCTGACATCGTGCGAAAATTATATATGATACTCAACATTTAGTTAAATTTTTTTAAATATGGATTTATATGCTAGTTTATATCTTAATTAATTTTACAAACATTAAAATTAATAATTATATAAATTTTTAATGATTTTAAAAAAATTCAAACTCATAACTCTCATTATTAGTTATTTATACTATATTTACATTGATATAAAAAAGATGAGTACAGAAAAAAGTTGTATCCACCTCCATGTTTTGTTTGAAATCATGGATAAAATTATGGATTGTGTTAAAAAAAGCATTTTTATTTTGTGTTGATAACAATTATTTTTTAAAATGATTTTTATTTAAAAATATATTAAAATAATATTTTTAAAAAAAAAATTAATATTCATATATCAAAACAATCTAAAATCATCTAAAAAAATTAATTTGAAACTAAAAAAATCTCAATGTTTTTTATAAACACATTTAAAATAAAAAACAAATAAAATTTTAGGATTACAGTTTAGATTGCAGCTTGTATAGGAAAAGTATTTTATATATATATATATAAAAGATTAGTTTGAAACGCAATGTCAAATGAGTATTTCTTTCGAACATGTTTTATTTTTATATATATATAAAGTAGGTTAAGAAGCAATGCAAAACGAGTCTTATAAACATCTCTTTGCTTTTCATTTTTTTATTAGTTTGGTATTTTTCCATCTTCCAGACTAGAGAAAGAGCACGAGAGATTGGTTAGCTAAACCTAACTTGTGTGTAATTTGTGGCCCTAATCTCTTGTTACATTAGGTTCAGATTTCTTATAATTCCCTGCAAAATAAGAGAGATTAGGAAAGAAATCTCCACTCCAGGCAGTCCAAATTCAATGAACTTCTCGACAAGGGCAATCTTTTTACTGATTAGATGCATATATTGTCATCTGTGCTTCTTCTAGCATGAAATATCAAATTTGTTCATGGCTTGACATGGTCACATGAGCCCTCGCTCCCAGCTGGTCCCTGTAGTGCCCTCTCATGCCCACCTAGAGTTCACTCGAAAAGCCATATTGCTAGTTTTTTAAAAAAAAAAAAACTTTGTGGCCATCATTCCCCGCTGCCATGGCCAAATCTTTTTGATTTAGCTTCTTTCCCAAGGAAACAACATGTTTTTTATCGCGACCTCATCGACTATGTCATTGCCTTATGTTTAAAGGCATCTGTATCACTGCCATAATATTTTAATTCAGCTTTCTATGTTTTTTTATTAGCTACCTTGCAAGATTCAGATTCTAGTTAACGTGGCAAATACTGGCAACCAAGTCCAAGTCAAATAGCCATATTTCTTCTGAATTAAGAACTATTATAATTGTCCTTTCACGTTCAAGTGTTCTCTAATTAATAATTCTGTGATTGAATTCCAAACAATTTATTTGTGTTTTTTATTACCTTATTCAATAAGAGTTTTCTTGAATCTGAATTGGAGGAGGAGTCCATTTATTATTTTTTAAAAAATAGTTGGTAGGTTTTTTAATTATCCCTGGGAAAGCAATATAACATTGATTAGGTTGGTTGATATTTTTTAAAAATAAATTTTTATATTTTTAAAATAAAAAACACAAGTATAACTTTAATGTCTTTATATTTTCTATTCCCAGACAATAATAAATAGATGAATTGGATTATTAACACACGAAATACAAATAAGTAGCGAGTTAATATATGATAAAAATGTTTTTTTTTGTGAATTAGCATAATTTGAGGATATCACGGTTGAGAACTGCGACATGAATTAGTGGACTGTTTTGGTTACTGTCCAGTTTTGAAAAAAAAAAGTGTTTTGAGCCTTAAAAAATTCATAAATTCATAGTTTTT
>Ga0307515_10026302_pt1 | contig 10024 bp, 2 predicted proteins | sample 17_EM_MG_FD_194513 | JGI IMG/M metagenome (GOLD analysis project Ga0307515, IMG submission 194513) | Populus trichocarpa ectomycorrhiza microbial communities from riparian zone in the Pacific Northwest, United States - 17_EM | ecosystem: Host-associated > Plants > Roots > Unclassified | place...
CTTCTAACTCTCCAATGATATCCTCCTGTATCATACCACCAGCACCGCATGGGATGGCCTTGCTAGAGAAGACCATTTGTGGGGCCAAGACTTTTGATACCTCTAAAGCTGACACACTCCATGAACGAGAAAGAAATTCCATGGGCTCACGTGGTGTTTCTGGTGGACGGAAAAGGACCGGGTCGGGTCGCCATAGCTCTGTTACGGGTTTGTCCATTGGAGAGAGAAGAGGGTGGACGTGTGTTCAGTGTCGAGGTGTTGGTGGTGTGTTTAGTGGGGGTTCTTACTGAGGAATATGGTTGGGTGTGGGTGTTTTATAGAGGATGGTGGAGCGAGATGTCAGGTTCTTATGATTGTCTTTTTTATTCTTAAAGTATTGGATCGGAGATAATGATAAAAAGATAAATTAAATTAAAAATAATACTTAAAAAAAAAAGGAGAAAAGAAAAGTTCCGATTAGAGTTTTATTTTTTCTTTTTTTACACAAAAAAAAAAACCACTTATTGTAATTTTTTTAGTTGCTAAGGTAAAATTTGAATTTTAAATAATGATATAAATGCAAGAGCATGTGTTATTTAAGCATAATTTGTCGGGTCATCTTAGTCAATGCAAATGACAGTCTCACTCCCAATTCCTAGGTTGCAACTTTAGATACTTTCTTCTAATAATATTATGATAGGTTTAGATAAATAGTTGTTTTTTAAAATATTTTTTATTTAAAAATGTATTAAAATAATATATTTTTTATTTTTTTAAAATTATTTTTTATATCAGCGAATCGAAATTGTCTGAAAACATTAAAAAATATTAATTTAAAGCAAAAACAAAATTTAATTTATTTTCAAAACGTTTTTCAAACGAAAAACAAACAAGGTCTAGGAAAAAAAAGTAATTGGTCAACTTTATCTCTCCAGGGATAAATTGTTTGTTTTTATAGTTTAAAAAAATTAATTTTTTTATTTTTTTATTTTAAATTTATTTATATATATATATATTATTTTAATATATTTATATCTCAGATAATTTTAAAAAAATAAAAAAATAATTATTACCACGCTATGAAGAGTTTGAGTAGGGTAGCTATTACGTGTCACATGATGCTGAAAAGATGATACATGTGTGATGAAATTCAGCACTACGATGGTCAAACTCTCGGCGGGAGCTGGAATTCGTTTGTCACGTCGAGTTTACACTGAGTGAAGTTCCTGCATGGAAGACTATTCTTAGACTCTCTTTTGGTATTTAAGTTAGTGTAAAGTATTAATGAAGAAACTCTTCCAGAAACTAGATAAAATATGTAGCGTCATTAAAGAGAAGGAGAGGAGAATAAATTCTAGGATTTTCTAAATATGTGAGATAACTTCCATGGTAGCTAGAGTCCACGAAGTTTACATGGAGCAGGGTTTTCAAAAACCTTTTTGTTCATGAGATATGAAAAGTATAATGTAAACCAAAAAATAAATTGTAAAATTATTAGTATTTTTTTTTATGCATGGTTCATTTAAACAATAAACAATTTCATGTACTTATTTTTGTAATATAAAATTATACTTTTTTATTGGCTAACACACTACATGCATGATCATATGTCATGTTGTTTTAACTTATCTGATATCTTTTGTCTTTATGAATAATACATCTGTGAAAACTCGATAAATTATAATCTGAACAAAATAAATAAAACACCGAATAGATTAAATAAAATAATTTCAGGTATTGTTAATGGATACAATAGAATAAAAGATAAGGTGTAAATTAAGTAAAATAATGTATTGAGTTACAAAAATAGAAATAAGAAGTAATGGGGCGAATGTGAAGATATATAAAAGCTAAACTATAAATGCTCCATCTTTTTCTTTCTTGGTCGAGAGTTTGAAACAAAGAAAGGGGAAGAAACTGTGTGATTTTTCTACTTAAGTTCTTGTTGATTTCACCAATTAAAATAAGTAATTAGAGTGATTAACCTAGTTAAACATCAAGAGATGGTGATTTTCAGGTGGCGAGTGCTTTGAAATAAGAAATTCAAGTTAGGGTTTGAAAATGAAGAAGAAGAACACTTGATTTTTTTTTTTGCATTCTTTCCTTAAATCCTTATCAAAGTAAGGTAAATAACATGCTTCAAATGACTAATTCCTCTAATTTTATGTTTGAAGAAGGATTATGTAAAATTATGATTATGTGAAATTGTGAGTTTATGTTATAAATTATCAGAATAATGCAAATTATGATTAAACCATGTTGGAAATCATGAATTATGATTGGGCAAGTGTTTAATTTTAAATAAAAGAAACAAAATTATTTTCCCCTTTTTTTATTGAACTTTCGGCTAAAAGAGAAAAATTTTAGGGGATTTGAGGTTTTAATACAATTATTTAAAAAATGTGGAAAGATATATAAGTGTTATTATATGAAAGGAGTAAGAATTTTTCAAAGAGAAAAGAAAAAAAATCTTCACTTTCTTCCTTAGGTTAATTTCGGCTAAAAGAAGAAGAAAGTTAGAAAATTGAGTTTTGATAATATTATTAAGAAATCATGCCAAATTAAAGATAATTGATGTTGATAGGTTAAATTGAATAATGAATTTTGTAAAAATAAATAAATAAATAAATCAAAAAGAGGGTTTTATCCTCCTTGAATTAAAAGTTTAATTAAGCTTAATTAAGGATGTTGGATTTAATCAATAAATATGTAATTGGTATTATAATTTTACCGGTTCAAATGAATGAACAATGACGCAATAAATTGTGTTGGTATAGAGGAGGTCGCAGGACCTAATATGCAACAAGGGATCTCTTCACACGCACAGACACCAGGTACGTATTCAACACCTTGAAGTAATTAAATATCTTATTTTAAATTATTGTAGAAGAAATTTTTGTAGATTGTAATTTTAGTATAAAGTTTTTAAAAAAAGAAGGGACAAAATAATGCCCTGTTGAATGGGCGAGTCGGGAAGATTATTTTCTGGTTACTGGGAATAATGTCATGTTGAATGGGCGAGTCAGGAAGATTATTTCCTGGTTAATGGAAATAATGTCATGTTGAATGGGTAAGTCGAGAAGATTATTTTCTGGTTACTATAAATAATGTTTTGATGAATGGACATGTTAAGAGAATTAACTTCCGGATTAATAGGATAATTATTCGGTGTAATAGATAAATTGTAAAATTAAATCGATTTATATTAAAGTTAAATATGTGGGTTTGTTGGAGACACTTTTTGTATTGTTTTTTATAAATTTTATCTTTTTATCTGAAAAAGAATTTATTAAATTACTAAGGATAAGATAATTCATTCAATGATGTGAGAATTACTTCAATGTACATGAATAATTATTCCTTAATCAATTATTTGTCAAAATGTGCAATTTTTTTTTGTTAACCGTAGGTGTCTGGGTCAGCTTACGCGCACCTCGACTAATCTCTCAAGGTCCTGAAGTTAACAACCATGTAAATCTCCAGTGGCCCTAAGGTTTGTGGCACTCGAACCGGTGACCTTTGGGGAGTAAACTTAGGACTTGACTAGTTAAGCTACACCCCTTGGGGTTGAAATATGCAATTTTAATCATGTTTAACGTGATTATATTTTTAGGTACTTCGCACCCTCGAACCGGAAAGTAGATGCATGGATAAATAATTTTGTTAAGTGATTAATGTAATTGAAAAAACTAATATTTTGTTTTAATACACTTTTATGTTTAAGAATTGAAATGTTGAACTTATTAATTTACGTTTGATGTAATTTATGACGTTGTTATTATTAGGTTGAATTATGGTAGGTTGTTTGCATATTTTGAGCACAATTATTTTTTAAAAAATAACAAACAATGCATGCTAGAATTAATTAGCTTTAAATAATTTTCTATAGAAAATAGAAATGAGATATTGATACATGCTTGAGTTTTGAAAGTTCAAATGATGGGATGAAAATTGTGATTGATGTTACAGGTTGAGAAATAATTTAGTCGATAACTTGGTATCGAAAGAATATAGAGAAAACTCTGCCGAAATTTCAGTAAAATACATACATACATACATGTATATATAAAAATTAATAACTACAAATATATGTCATATAATTTGAGTTTATATAATTGAGGTTGTTACAACATCACTTTTAGATACTGTTATGCTTTCTTTTAAATATTATTAATTTGTTATACTTTCATAAGTTTCAAATACTGTTTGTTACATGCCACGAATATCAATAAGAAATTGCAAGTTTTGCATGATCTAATACAAATGAATCAAGTAATTCAAAATATAATATTTTTTTTTATCTTGATTGTGGCTTCTTGTTAGGTCATATCTTCGACAAGTTATGAGATTTTTTACAGGAAAGACATGATATTGTAAACTTGTCTAAAAAACTATGATATCTAGGTATAAATACATGGTTGATTAGGCTTTTGAGCATGGTCTGTCACTCTTGCTTATAAAAATATCCTTGTCAAATAAGAATTTTTAAAAATTTATTTTATAATAGATAAATTTTTTTATTTGTTAAAAATGCTTAAAGCAAGATTATGTTTCGTTTATTTTTACATTATAAATTAAGAAAAAAATCATGGATAAAAGCATTTACGAGGCTCATAAAACACAATCGTACACAATGATAACAATAAAGATAAAAATCATGAATTTGGAATCATTGCAAAATCTTAAAATCATGATTTCACTGATTTTATATAATTTTATATTTTTTATATGATTATATATGATAAATATATATTAATTTTTAAAATTATATTTTACAAGTGAACTCGTAATTTTAACATGAGTTTCGTTACGAAGTTCTCTCTGTAGAGAGAGATGAAAAGAGAGAGCGTTGTTCATTTTTTCGAAAATAAAGGAGGACCGTAGACCCGGAAACCACATAACAGCATAACACAAGAACGTGGCAAAGTCACCCCAGGCCCCAGCTATGGTCAGCCCACAGGAGGTATAATTGCAAGAGGGGGAGAATAATCTGTAAAAAAGAAATTAAATGTGAAGAGAATTGTGAACGAGAAAAAAATAAATGCAAGAAATCAAGAAATTGAGGTAGATTTTTAAAAGGGGATGATGTATTATAATTGCATTGAAAATATAGAAACTAAATACCACTTTTCTAATTTTCAAATGTTCTAATCATATACCGTCATTATTTGATATGAAAGGGAAAACATTGCAAGAAATGTCATGTCGAAAACAAAATAAAAACCAGCTAATGTTAGATAAATTTGAAAAATTGGACAAGCAACAATGGATTTATAACCGAGTCATTGCATGGATGGAAGATAAAATATAGGTGTTGTACGAGAGTTAAGTAATTTTTGTTTTTAAATATTTTTTAAAAATATATTTATATTGAAAAAATCTCAAATTAATATTTCTTAATTATTTTGATATACATGTATAAAAAAAATATTCTAATATATATATTTTTTATAATACTTTTTTAAAAATATACCGCATCGTAATCTCATACACATCCGACACTTGATCGCGCACTGCAATATAGAAAAATAAAATGAAAATCATCTAGTGGTCCAATGATAAGAGTTTGAGACCAAGAGATTTGCTCCATCTGCAGTCTCAGGTTCGAGCCATGTGGTTGCTAATATGATAGCTACTAGAGGCTTACATGGTTATTAACTTAAGGGTCCGTGAGATTAGTCGAGGTACACACAAGCTAACCCGGACATTTATATTAATAAAAAAAAATTAAAAAAATTAAAAAAAAATAATCGACTGTAATTTCCATCAAATTAACGCGTGCGTTGTCTTAGAGACATTTGAAAAGGACGTTTTGTAGTTTTCATAAATATTTTATAATAAATGTTGTCTACCATTTGTTTCGTGTAAGAAATTATATAGTTTCTACCTTTAGTTAATTGTTGAGATATTTTTAATTTTAAAATTTTTATAAAATATTTTAAACAAACTCGGTTTGTTTTCTCTACCTGTAAAATTTAATATGATATCTAACTCATGACACGTTGGAGAAACTCTCTCTATGAAATCTGGCTGGCTAAAACGACTTCAACCAGTCTCCCTCAAGAATATTTTGGATTTACAAGGCGTGTTTGATAGCTTCGAGAAAAACAATGCTCGAGAATGGCATGAAAGGGAAACCAAGGAAGAACGGAGTTTGTTTTTTTTTTTTTGTTTGTAGCGGTGAGTTGTGGCCAGAAATAGAACCGCCGGAGTAGGAAAAGATGTCCCGCGAAATGATTGCTACAGACAAGGTGGGTGTACAGCGGTATTGGTACAACGTTCTGGTGTTCGAATCATACAGACGGATTGACATTGCTTCGACTTCTCATCCGATGCTGCGTGTCTATCAATATAATAGTGTAAGGAGTTGCACTTTCATGTATTAATTTAAATAATTTTAGTTATTGTTTTCTAAGGTGTTTTTTTTTTAATATATTAAAATAATATATTTTTAATATTGCTATATTAAAACAATAAAAAAACTAATTTAAAATAAAAAAAAATATTTTTTTCAAATCACGGTCACACCATTAATAAGATAAACGTGTTTTTAAATATATTTTTTTCAAATACAAGATTCCATGATTCACGAGACAATTTATTTTCATAAATAATTCATGATAAAATTTTGTTAAATTATAAATATTTTTAGTAAAATAACACAAAACAACTGTTATTCTAAGAACAGAAGTTATATAAAAATGAAATTCATAATTTTTAATTTTTTTTACTTTTGATCATGAAAAACTTTTACTTAGTTCTCATTTTTTTATTAAAAAAATAATAATAATGCTTCCTCAAAGGCAAAAGCACGAGACTCGTCACAGAATGTGATAGAAGCCTTCCCCGTTCATTAGCGGAAAACTGAAATGGATATTTCACTGAAAGCACATTTTGAAACCAAGAAAAAACAAATATTTCCAAATATATCTTACTTAAAATCCTTTTCCTATATAAAAAAATCGAGTGAAATCTAGCCTTTACGTGTTTTAAGATTTGGTGAAGAGAAAAAGATCAACGACAGTAACAACGAGATCAATCTACAAGGAGAGACAATTAGATCAACCTTCAAACAATACAATTAACACTTAAAATTTAAGTGTTAGTATCAAACTATTAAATAAATAAATAATGAGAAAAAAGTGGCTTGAAACCTTCAGAACTCAACGCCTTTAATTACTTGTTTGTTGATATTAGCATATACGTTGCTTTCTATTGAATTAATAGCATTTTCTTAAGAAGAAAAGGAAATAAAGTCTTTTTTTCATCTGCATAGCTATATAAAATAAATAGTATTTTACTTCTAATGGGTTTAAGGACGGTGAAATAAAAAAGGGTTTAAGGGTTATTTTATTATTTAACATTTTAGAACTTTTTTTTTATTAATATGAGTGTTGGATCAACTTTCATGTACCTCAATTAATCTCACAGACTCTAAAATTAACCAAACATTTCATATTTTAATTATAATATACAAATACAAGAAAAAGAATTAAATTGGTCATGAAATGGAGCGAGAATAATACCATAAAAAAACAAACTTTTAAATAAAGTGTTAAAAAAAATTAAATGGTTCTCTCTCTAAAAAGTAGCCGGTGTAAAATCTGTTTTTCTTTTCTTAAGCCTCTTTCTGTACTTTTTATTAAAGAACCCGGCAACACCACAGGCAACTCTTACTGGCAACTCCCTTTCATCACTCTTTCCATGCACGCTCGAGCTCGAAGACAATGGAGGAATGGAAGAGTATACAGAGGGAGAATGATTACGGAGAGATCTCACGGAAGCAGCAAATTCAATTCTGGGCGGTAGACCCCGAAGGGACCTGAAGAGCTAGCACCTGCGTGCTGTATCCATGTGGAGCAATTAATGAAACGGGCCACGAGTAACCTGCGAATGAGGTCAGGCATAAGAACCACCAATCAATAGTGACTGAGTGGTGACCATCAATCATCGGGAGCCACATTTGTTCCACACGTTCGTGTTTCAACCTCATGCTTGTGCACTTGTGTTTTCCTAGCTATGCAATAAGCTATTTAAAAAGGAGTCATTATTTTTAATTCGGTTCAGTTTTTATAAAAAAAAATAACTAAATTAAAAAATTTTTTATTGAAAAAAAATCTGAAACCGGGTCAAACCGACCGGTTTCGGTTCGGTTCGGTTTTTTAGGGCAAAAACCGGTTCAAACCAGTTTGGCTCGGTTTTTCCGGTTTGGCTCGGTTTTTTTTTGTTTCGGTTCGGTTAGGTTTTTTGCTTATAAAACCGAACCGGCCGGTTTTTTCAAAATTTTAATCGGTTTTTTTTTCGGTTCGGTTTTTTCGATTATTTTTTTTCTGGTTTTCTCGGTTTAATCGGTTTTTTAGTTTTTTTGCTCACCCCTAATCCAAAGTAACCGCTAAAAGAACTAAGATTTTAGTGGCACAGTGATAAAAATTTAAGAATAAAAGATTTGTTTTTTTTATATTTTAAGTTAAGTTTTTTTATTGTTAATATGATAGCTACTTGAAGTTTACATAATCGTTAATTTTAGAGCTCGTGGGATTAGTCGAGGTGCACGCAAGCTAACTCGAACATTCACGTAAATAATAATAAAAAAGATTTTACCAGTTAATTAGACAACATGGAGGATGATTTCGAAAATAAATAAAGCAAGAAAGTAATTAAGAACATAAAACCAAGTTACGGGGCCAAATACATGGGTATATAGAAATAACCCTTAAATATGAGGATTAAATTGATCAATTTTCAAAACTCCGGGGCGTTACCCCCCTCCCCGAGTAGTTCCGCCCCTAAATGTCACGGTGAAGCGCTCACATAAAAAGGAAAGTGATTTTAATGTTGGATAATAGTATGTCAAAATTCATAGGGTAAGATTAAAAATTATCCTGTGAAGCATCACTCTCCTTTTTTTAATGTTGAATATGTCTATGCATGTCAATTTTACTGTTACTGGCAATCATTCTTTATTTTTAGTTTGTGTTTGTATTTCAAAAATATTTCAAAAAAATTAAATTATATTTTTATTTTACATTAATTTTTATATATTTTTTAGATTGTTTTAATGTATTTATATTAAAAATATATTTTTTAAAAAATTATATTATTTTAATATATTTCTAAATAAAAAATATTTTAAAAAATAATTACTATAACAATACTAAAAAAAACTCTTAATCCTTGACCTGAGCTATTTTGGTAGTTTTTTTTAAGGCAACTTTTGATGTAATAACCACTGGTACATCATTCATTCATACATCATGTGTGATTCCAATAGATATTGTTATATCCTGATTAGAATAAGTGAGTATTTTCTAAATAATTATTTTATTTTATAAATAATAAATGGTACATGAATAATATATTCAAGATTTGTTTAAATCTAAACCACAATTTATATTTATTTATATTATATAGATATATTTGTAGAAAAATCAGATTTTCAATACTTTAAACACGCATATATATATTAACAATTATTTTTATTTAATAAAAAAATAATAATTAAGTAATAAATACCTATATATATAAATACCCTAAATTTGCTAAATATCTAAATTTCTTTCATAATAAATAATGGTACAGAGTATGAAAGTAAGAAAATCAACTTGTGGATAACCATTGTCGACATCCTCATCATAGTTTTGAAACCCGACCCGGTCATTGATCCGGTCAAGTGACCGGGTCACGGATCAGATAGGTTGACCCGGGTCAACAAAAAAAAAAACAGCTTTTGTGTTCTTAATGCCTAATAACAAGAATAATTGGCAGTTCTGAATTTGCAATAGCCACTGGCTACCCTTCCTACCCTGTAAGACAGTTTTCTCAACCAATCAATGAGCGATTATTATAGAATTTCTACGCGTTATTATCCCAGTTGCTACAAAATCTGACGATATATTAACTTATCATCAAGAAGCTGGGAAGAAGGAAGAAGGAAGAATGACCCTTTTTTTTATTTTTTTAATATATATATATATATATATATATATATATATATATATATATATATATATATATATATATATATATATATATCAAATCGATAAAG
>Ga0307515_10026303_pt1 | contig 10023 bp, 9 predicted proteins | sample 17_EM_MG_FD_194513 | JGI IMG/M metagenome (GOLD analysis project Ga0307515, IMG submission 194513) | Populus trichocarpa ectomycorrhiza microbial communities from riparian zone in the Pacific Northwest, United States - 17_EM | ecosystem: Host-associated > Plants > Roots > Unclassified | place...
TCCGTTTCCCGCCGCGCGACGCGCCGCCAGGCGCAAAGCCAGCAGAACCAGGAGGGCAGGCCATGATGAAGACCATCGAGAACGACCCGGTGGCGCCAACGCTCCTCGACAGGCGGGACGAGCGAGTGCACCACGACGACAGTTTCGCCGGCTCGGTCCGCGCTTTCTGGGATCGCGTCCGTTCCGGCGATCTCGGCTCGCTGCCTGTGATCGTCGGCCTGGTGATCATCTGGACGGTGTTCCAGGCGCTCAACCCGGTGTTTCTGTCGAGCAGCAACCTCGTCAACATGCTGTTCGACTGCTCGACGGTCGGCGTCATCTCGCTCGGCATCGTCTGCATCCTGATGGTGGGTGAGATCGATCTTTCGGTCGGCTCGGTCAGCGGCTTCGCCTCGGCACTGGTCGGCGTCTTCTGGGTCAACCAGGGCTGGCCGGTGGTCCTGGCGGTTCTCGCCGCGATGATCGTCGGCGCCCTGATCGGCTCGCTCTACGCGTTCATGTTCAACCGCTTCGGCATGCCGAGCTTCGTGTCGACGCTATCAGGGCTGCTCGCGGTTCTGGGCCTGCAGCTCTACATCCTGGGGTCGACGGGTTCGATCAATCTTCCCTACGGTTCCTGGCTCGTGAGTTTCGGCCAGATCATGGTGATGCCGGACCCGATCGCCTATGCGCTGGTGGCGCTTGCCGGCATTGGCTTCTTCTTCTCCAACTACCGCACCGCGGCGCGTCGGCGGGCAGCCGGCCTGTCGTCGAAATCGGCCGGCGGACTGTTGCTGCGCGCCATCATCATCACGGTCGCCCTGGAAGCGGTGGCGTTCTATCTCAATCAGTCACGTGGCATCCCCTGGATGTTCGGCCTCTTTGTCGGGCTCGTCGCCGCCATGAATTATGCGCTGACGCGCACGCAATGGGGACGCTCCATGCATGCCGTCGGCGGCAACAGGGAAGCAGCACGGCGCTCGGGCATCAACGTGTCCCGTATATACGCCAGCGCCTTTGTCATGTGCGCCCTGCTGGCGGCCACCGGCGGCGTGCTCTCGGCTGCGCGGCTGGCGACGGCAAGTCAGCAGGCCGGCACGGGCGATGTCAATCTCAATGCTATTGCGGCGGCGGTCATCGGCGGCACGAGCCTGTTCGGCGGACGCGGCAGCGCCTATTCGGCCCTTCTCGGCATCATCGTCATCCAGTCGATTGCCAGCGGGCTGACGCTTCTCGATCTGTCATCGTCGCTTCGATACATGATCACCGGCGCCGTTCTTGCCGTGGCCGTCATCGTCGACTCGCTGGCACGCCGATCGCGGATTTCGCACGGCCGAGCCTAAACCAACTGGGAAAGCAGAGGAAGAAAATGAGACAGGATCTGTCTGGAAAAGTCGCGGCCGTCACCGGGGCGGCGTCGGGGATCGGCCTGGAATGCGCCAGGACCTTGCTTGCCGCGGGCGTTCGGGTCGTGCTGATCGACCGCAACGAGGAAGCCCTGAAGGAAATCTGCGCGAAACTGGGCGCAAACGCCATTCCGCTGGTCATCGATCTGACAGACCCGAAAAGCGTCGAACGGATGATGCCTGAGATTCTGGAAAAGGCCGGCCAGCTGGATATCTTCCACGCCAATGCCGGCTCCTATATCGGCGGCGAGGTTCTCGACGGCGACCCTGATGCCTGGGACCGGATGCTCAATCTCAACATCAACGCCGCGTTCCGCTCGGTGCATGCGGTTCTGCCGCACATGGTCGAGCGCAGGACCGGTGATATCATCATGACGAGTTCCGTTGCCGGCATGATCCCTGTCGTCTGGGAGCCGATCTACACGGCCTCCAAGCATGCGGTCCAGGCATTCGTCCACACGCTGCGGCGACAGGTGGCCAAGCATGGCCTGCGCGTCGGCGCCATCGCGCCCGGCCCCGTGGTCACCGCCCTTATCAGCGATTGGCCGCAGGAAAAGCTGGATGAGGCGCTTGCCGCGGGCGGCCTGATGGAGGCGAGCGAAGTGGCCGAAGCGGTGCTCTTCATGCTGACGCGCCCACGCAACATCACCATCCGCGATCTCGTCATCCTGCCGCAGAGCACTGACATCTGACGGCGTCTCTCGCATCCACAATCGCAGAACGCCTATTCGAGAGGAAACGGACATGATCTTCGATAGATTTCGCCTGAACGGACAGGTGGCGCTGGTCACCGGCGGCACGCGGGGCATCGGGCTTGCAATCGCCGAGGCGCTCGGCGAAGCGGGCGCCAAGGTCATCATCACGGGACGAACCCGCAATGCGGCGGCGGAAGAGCAGCTTTCCAAGGCCGGTGTCGATTGCGACTTCATAGCCGCCGACCTCATGAAGGACAATGCTGCCGACGAACTCATCGCCGAGACCCTTTCACGGGCTGGGCGGCTCGACATTCTCGTCAACAATGCCGGTATCGCCATTCACGGCGACAGCGGCGAATTTTCCGATGTCATCTGGCGCGAGATCATGACTCTTAACGTCGACGCCGTGTTCCGCGCCTGCCGCGCGGCGCTCGCGCCCATGCGTCGCCAGGGCGGCGGCGTCATCCTCAACATCGGCTCGATATCGGGCATCATTTCCAACATTCCGCAGAACCAGGTCGCCTACAACACCTCCAAGGCGGCAGTCCACATGATGACGAAGAGCCTCGCCAGCGAGGTCGCCGCCGAAAACATCCGCGTCAACGCCATTGCGCCGGGCTACATCGAGACCGACCTCTCACGCGGCGGCATCGCCGATCCCGACTGGTTCCCGACCTGGCGCAACATGACCCCGATGGGGCGCGTCGGACAACCGGAGGAGGTGGCGGGTGCCGCCTTGTTCCTCTGCTCGGCAGCGGCGAGTTATGTCACGGGGGAAGTGCTGGTTATCGACGGTGGTTATACGACGCGGTGAGGCGGACACCGGATCGGGAAGGGCGGCTCGCCACCACCCTTTCTTGCAGCGGAAGTTCAAGCCACCGCGCCGCAGGCGCTCTGATAATCGGCAAGCACGCGGTCGACCGCTGAAATCAGGATATGCTCGGGATCGCCAGCTTTGGCCGGGGACAACTGCGGCAGGAACTGGTGCAGCAGCGTTTCAGGGATCGTCTTTCCGCGAAGCGCTACCGTAAGCTTCTGGAACGCGAGATCGGCCTCGGGCCTGTTCCAGTAATAACGGATGCGATCGCTGTAGCTATAGTGCCGTTGCAGGCGCAGAGCGGTGGCGTCACCGTGATAGTGTGCCTGCCAGTCGCCGGGGGCCGACAGCATGACTGCCTCCATCGTGGCGGCCAGCGGTCGGTCGCCATAGCCTGGAACTATCTCGGTGGCGATCATGTCAAGCGCATAGGCCGCCTCGCGCAGCGCGAAGGTCAGGCCGGGGCCGACTTTCAGGATCGGAAAACCGTCCTGGACCAGGCTCGATAGGGCGGCTTGCGTCTGATAGTCGGTGGAATGAGCCTCGAAGACGAATTGCGGCTCCTCGTCGAGGAGCGCGGTCAATTCAGTCGCAAGCTCGGGCCTGTAGCCGATGACGTTTTCGCTGCCGAACTCGACGCCCGGCTGAACGACGAAGGCGATGACGCGGGAAAAGGCGTCCTCCAATCCCGCGCGTGAAAAGATCTCGCGGTGAATGGCAATTGTCTCGCGTGCCGCCTCCGGCGCGGTCGGACGGAGTTCTTCGAGCGCATGGTCGGCACCGCCGGGCACCGGAACCTCGGTGCCGAGGATATAAAGCGGCGGCGGCGCGCCGATCGCCTTCGCCGTCCTCTCACTGACCTCTGCAAGCCTTGCGGCGCGCTCTGCGATCGTCCGGTCGTCGAGTGCGGTCGGTTCGCCGGCGCAGCCCATCGAGGTATCGAGGTGGATCTTGCTGAAGCCCGCTCTGACATAGGCCTCGACCATGGCCTCGGCCTTCTCAAGTGCGGCCTCAGGCGCTTCCCTGCGCCACGGATTGGGGCCGAGATGGTCGCCGCCGAAGATCAGATGGGTGCGATCGAGCCCTTCCTCGGCGGCCATGCGCTCGACGAAGCGGATGAAGGCTTCGGGCGTCATGCCGGTATAGCCGCCGAGATGGTTGACCTGGTTGCACGTCGCCTCGATCAGCACCGGCCCGCCATCCAGCACTGCCCGCCGTATGGCCGCCCTGAGGACGACCGGATGGGCGGAGCAGACCGAGGTGATGCCGAAGGGTGCTCCCTCGCGGCGCGCGGCGGCAAGCCGGGTCAATATCCGGTCCATCATCTATCTCCTCGGGGTTTCTGATATGAAGGCCGTCAGTTCGGCAAGGGTGGAGACGCCTTCCATCGGGCCCAGTCGCGTCACATTCCGGGCGCCGGCGGCATTGGCGTGAAGGAGGGCAGCGTCCGGTGCCATGCCCTTGCGGCGGCAGGTGAGATAGGCCGCCCCGAAGCAGTCTCCGGCGCCGGTCGGGTCGATCTCGTCGACTGCGAAGGCGGGGCAATCGACGCGCTGACGATCGTGGTCGAAGAAGGATGCGCCCTGTTCGCCTCGCTTCAGGACGATCTCGCCGATACCGCCCTCCAAAAGCTTGGCGACCGCCGCCGCCTCGTCATTCAGCCCGGCGGCAGTGAAAAGCTCCTCGCCGGAGGGCAGCAGCAGATCCGCCGCGGCGAGCACCTGATTGAAGGATTCCAGGGCGCCGTCATCCGTCAGCAATTCCTTACGAAGGTTGGGATCCAGGGATACCGATCCGCCGCGGTTATGCACCGTCTCGATGGCATGCAGGATCACCTCGCGGGCGCCGGGAATGGAAAGGGCCGTTCCCATGACATGCACGTGCCCGGCGCGCCGGACGAGATCCCTCGCGGCGGGCGTCAGACCGATCCGGCCGGCAGCTGATCTGGCGATGTTGAAGACGAAGTCGCGCGCCCCGTCCGGCCGGTAGCGGACGAAAGCGCTGCCTGTCGGCCAGCCCTCTGCGACGGCGATGGCAGAGACGTCGACGCCGTCGTGCTGCAGGCGATCGACGTTCAGCCGGCCGAAATCGTCGTCGCCGACGCTGGCGACGATGCCGGCCGCGCCGCCCATGCGCGCCACCTGGTCGATGAAGATCGCCGGCGCGCCACTCGGATAGGGCCCGGTCAAGGTCTGTGCCTCGAGGAAGCCGGCGCCAACAGTCGTCGCCATGATTTCCACCAGGATTTCGCCGACGGTAATCGTCGGGCCGAGCGCTTCCGGCGCGAGTGCCCTGTGCTGTGACGGCATCTGCAATCTCCTCCATGCGGGAGCAGCATCGTTCACGCTCCGCACGCCTTTGTAAACCATGCCTTGATCCGCCCCGTAACCTGCCCGAACAGACCAGTCAAGAATAATTTTACGCGTGATAATTTAATGTTGCGATGCGAGAGGAGAATTTGATTTCGCGTTGCGCTGCGAAATTGATCGAGCGGAGTAAATGAACGACATACAGGGCATAAAACGACAAATTTTTGCCCGATTGATCGCAGAAAACATTCTTGACAAGGCAAGGGCAGATAGCGGATAGAAAGTTTACGCATGTAATTTTATGTGTGAACATTTGAAGAGGAGGAGCGGAAACCATGAGCAAGATCATTTGCATTCTGTCTGCATCCGTCGCCGGCTTAGCGCTGGCCGCCGGAATAGCGGACGCCGAGGAGCTGACGATCGCCACCGTCAACAATGGCGACATGATCATCATGCAGAAACTGTCGCCGGAATGGGAAAAGGAAACCGGCAACAAGGTGAACTGGGTGGTGCTGGAGGAAAACGTCCTGCGCCAGAAGGTCACGACCGATATCGCGACGAAGAGCGGCCAGTACGACATCATCACCATCGGCGGCTATGAGGCACCGATCTGGGGCAAGCAGGGCTGGCTGACACCTGTCGGCGATCTCGGCGCCGACTACGACTATGACGACCTGCTCGCGCCGATCAAGACGGGCCTGACGGTCGACGGCAAGCTCTATGCCGTGCCCTTCTATACCGAAAGCTCGTTCACGCTTTACCGCAAGGATCTCTTCGATGCCGCCGGCATCAAGATGCCTGACGAGCCGACCTACGACCAGATCAAGGAATATGCGGCCAAGCTGACCGACAAGTCCAAGGAACAGTATGGTATCTGCCTGCGCGGCAAGCCGGGCTGGGGCGAGAACATGGCTTTCCTGGGCACCATGATCAACTCTTATGGCGGACGCTGGTTCGACATGGACTGGAAGCCTGAGATTAATTCCGAACCCTGGAAGAAGGCGATCACCGACTATGTCGACCTGATGACCAAATACGGTCCTCCGGGTGCGACCGGCAATGGTTATAACGAAAACCAGGCGCTGTTTGCGACCGGCCATTGCGCGATGTGGATCGACGCGACCTCGGCCGCCGGCCGCGTCTATGATCCGAAGCAGAGCCAGGTCGCCGACAAGATCGCCTTCACCCGCGCTCCCGTCGCCGTGACCCCGAACGGCTCGAGCTGGTCATGGTCCTGGAACCTGGCAATCCCGGCCACGTCGACCAAGCTCGATGCCGCCAAGTCCTTCCTGAAGTGGGCGACCTCCAAGGACTACGTCAAGAAGGTCGGAGAGACGGAAGGCTGGGTCGCCGTACCGCCAGGCACGCGCAAGTCGACCTATGCTCTGCCGGAATATCAGAAGGCCGCACCCTTTGCCGATACCGTGCTGAAAGCCATCCTTTCAGCCGACCCGGCAAAGCCGACCAAGGATCCGGTTCCCTATACCGGCGTCCAGTTCGTCGCCATTCCTGAATTCCAGGGCATCGGCACGCTGGTCGGCCAGCAGATCGGGGCAGCACTGTCAGGTCAGCTATCTGTCGATGCCGCTCTCGACAATGCCCAGAAGCAGGTCGAGCGCGACATGAAGAAGGCAGGTTACCCGAAATAAATCCTCATCCTCGCGGTTTTCCGCGAGTTCCTCCCGGAGAGGTTCCGGCAGCGGTGCTGCCGGAACCTTCTGGTCACTGCGCCTGATGAAATGGAGAACGGCATGAGACTGAAAGACAAGATCGCCCTGATCACCGGCGGTGCGCGCGGCATCGGCCTCGGCTTTGCCGAAGCCTTCGTCAAAGAGGGTGCCAGGGTCGTCATCGCCGATATCGATATCGAACGGGCGACGAAATCAGCCGCCGCGATCGGTCCCGCCGCCAAGGCGATGAAGCTTGATGTCACCGACCTCTCTGCCATCGATGCCCTCGTCAAGGCTGTTGATGAAGAGTTCGGCGGCATCGACATCCTCGTCAATAACGCCGCCATCTTCGACATGGCGCCGATCAACGAAATCACCGAAGCGAGTTATGAGCGCGTCTTCTCCATCAACCTGAAGGGGCCGCTCTTCATGATGAAGGCGGTCTCGAACGTCATGATCAAGCGGGGCAGAGGCGGCAAGATCATCAACATGGCGAGCCAGGCCGGAAGGCGCGGCGAGGCGCTGGTGCTGCTCTACTGCGCCTCCAAGGCGGCAATCATCTCGGCGACGCAGTCGGCCGCACTCGGCCTCGTCAAATACGGCATCAATGTCAATGCGATCGCCCCTGGCGTCGTCGACGGCGAACATTGGGATATCGTCGATGCGCATTTTGCCAAATGGGAAGGGCTGAAGGCCGGCGAGAAGAAGGCCGCCGTCGCCAAATCCGTCCCGATCGGCCGCTTCGCCACGCCCGATGACATCAAGGGTCTCGCCGTCTTCCTCGCCTCATCGGATAGCGACTATATCCTTGCCCAGACCTATAATGTCGATGGCGGCAACTGGATGAGCTGATCGCTCTCCCCCAATCGAGAAAGCCAGGAGCCAGACGGATGGAAGCCATCTGCTATACTGAAAAGGGCGTCGCGGTCACCAAGGCGCTGCCGGTGCCGGAGCTGAGGCCCGGCCATGCGCTGGTGCGGGTGCGCGCTGCCGGCCTGTGTCATACCGATATCGACGTGCTGCATGGCCGCTATGGCGAGGGCCGCTTCCCGCTGGTGCCCTGCCACGAATATGCCGGCGTGGTCGAAGCCGTCGCCGGTGATGTGTCCGGGCTTGCCATCGGCGCCCGGGTGGTCATCGATCCCAATCTTCCCTGCGGAAAGTGCCGGGCCTGCCTGAAGGGAATGACCAATCTCTGCCGCGACCTGAAGGCCTATGGCGTGACGGAGGACGGCGGTTTTGCCGAATACAGCCTGGTCCGAACCGATCATCTGCATGAGATCGGCGATCTCGATTTCAACCTCGCAGCCCTTGCCGAGCCGCTCGCCTGCGTTCTGAACGGCCTTGGCAGTGCTGGTCTGCAGGCCGGGCCGAAAGGCACGGAGACGGCGCTGGTCTTCGGCGCCGGGCCGATCGGGCTGCTGCTGGCTCTCTCCCTGAAGGCCGAAGGCGTTGCGTCGGTGACGGTCGCCGATATCAACGAGGGGCGTCTTGCCTTTGCCGAAGGGCTGGGACTGGAGACGGCCGTTTCGGGATCCGAGGCGCTCGCCAGCCGCCGCCGCGCCTTCGATTTCGTCACTGACGCGACCGGCATCGCCCGCGTCGTCGAAGGCATGATCGATTTCACCACCGATGGCGGCACCGTTCTTGTCTTCGGCGTCTGCGCACCTGATCAGCGCATTTCCATCGCACCCTTCGAGATCTTCCGGCGCCAGATCCGCTTTGCGGGCTCGCATTCGCTGAACCGTAACATCCCCGAGGCCCTTGCCATTCTGAGAAGGGACAAAGGTGCGATGGCACAGCTAGTCTCGCATCGGCTGCCTCTTGACGAGGTTCTTCCTTTCATCACCAAGAAGTCCGCCGATCCGGCGACGATGAAGGTGCAGTTCTCCATCGACTAAGCAAAGGCCGCCATCATAGCGGCGGCCCGATCGGCAAGCTTTTCGTTCGGCGAGGAGTCATCTAAAAGCCGTCAGAAGCGCATGTCAGGAGATCAGATGGTGGGCAAGACGATCAAAACCATGGAGGACTTTTCGGAGTTCGTCGGCTTGTCGCGTCCCACCGTCTCGAAATATTTCAGCGATCCGATGTCGGTGCGCCAGAAGACGCGGGAGGCGATCGAGCAGGCCCTGAAGAAATCGGGGTTCCGGCCGAATATCTTCGCCGTCAACCTCAACCGGCGGCGCAGCAACATTCTCGGCGTCATCATTCCTAATTCCGCAGATCCCTTCTACATGGCGCTCACCCGCCGCATCGAGATCATCGCCAACGAGACCGGGTTTCTCGCCTTTGTCCTGTCGTCGGACGGTAAGGCGGAGATGGAAGACCGGGCGATCAAAACGCTGAAATCGATGAATGTCGCCGGCGCGATCATCGCGCCGCTCGGCGTCGAATCCCATCATGCGACGCTCGATGAACTCGGCCGCAGCGTGCCGCTGATCTATGTGGACTCCCCACTCGACGAGACATCCTCCTTCGTCGGCACCAACAATCGCCAGAGCTTTGGGCTGATCGTCGATTATCTCTGCCGCTCCGGCGAACCGCCCTGTTATTTCGGAATGCCGCACGTCAACACCAATGCGTTGACGCGCCAAAGCGCCTATCTGGAGGCAATGGAGCAATTCAGGATGAAGCCTGATATCGTCGAACTCAGCGACAGCAAGAGCTGGGACTTCGAACGCTACGGCTTTGAGGAGGCGACCCGGATCATGACATCGAGCGAGGGTTTCCCGACGCGCACCGTGCTCTGCGCCAACGACCGCGTCGCCTTCGGCGTCATCGCCGCCGCCTTTCAACAAGGCCTCAAAGTCGGCCATGGCGCCAACTGCGATCTGCGTGTCGCGGGACACGACGACCATCCTCTATCCCGATACGCCTGTCCGCCGATCACGACGGTTGCGCAGAACTACAACGAAATCGGCCGGCTGGCGATCGAACTGCTGCTCGAAAGGCTCGGCGAGGGGGAGGGGCCCGTCGCGCCGGCGGGCCGCATCCTTCTCCAGGCCGAGCTTATGCTGCGAACCTCGGCCTGAGGCCCGCGCCGATAGGGCTCACAGGGTTGCCGCGGACCTTGCCGCCTGTTCGTAATATCCTGACAAGGCTCTGAGATGAGAGGCGATGTCGGAAAGATCGTCCTGTGAGAGGCCG
>Ga0307515_10026304_pt1 | contig 10023 bp, 6 predicted proteins | sample 17_EM_MG_FD_194513 | JGI IMG/M metagenome (GOLD analysis project Ga0307515, IMG submission 194513) | Populus trichocarpa ectomycorrhiza microbial communities from riparian zone in the Pacific Northwest, United States - 17_EM | ecosystem: Host-associated > Plants > Roots > Unclassified | place...
AGTCCCAGCCCCCTGTGATCAAAAAGGTCCGTTACAGGGTTCAACAGACAGGCCGAACGCGGCTAGATAGCAGCTGTCCAATTCATCCAGGGTCCCTGTGTTATCTCACGATCCTCTACCAATTCAAAGGGCAGATGACCTTCGAACTTTCACGCAGTATTCAAAAGGGGGTTTCTCATACGCAATGGAACTTCTGGCGGCTATCGAGGCATCTTAGCGTGGGATCGGCGATGCCCAGCCAGGGGACGTAAGGACGCGGAGTGCTAAACGCAAAGAGGGAATACCTAGAATCTCTCGGTAACTGGGGGCTACTAGTAGGTTGGGGGGTATATCACCTACCATAGGACATATGAGGGCTACGGGTGTCGACGACCGGGAGTTTTCCCACCTCAAAGATACACCTCCCTTCATTGTGGCGGCGTCCGCTGCGCGTCCCTCTATAATAATTGTAAGTGCTTGAGTGCGAAAATCACAGGAGGCGTACAGAAAATCTCCTCAAAAATACGGGCTGGACACGGAAACCTCAGTCTGCTAGCACAGTCGTGCCACCAGAAAAAATGAGAGGCACCACGACAAGAACGCCGGTAGTTCCGTCTCGCGTTCGAGGGCCGGTGATCACCGTACGGTCAAAATCCCGCTTTCCAGTGATTGAGACCTTGCGGTAAGCGGACTCGTGGATGATTACCAGGCTGACGGGGCTACAGTTGACTCAACAAGTACGGAGGTCAGAGTATAATACACGCACTTAATCTTTAGTGGGAATAATTGCGACCCTCGTGACAGTTTCTCCTCCAGCTCTTCTACGAGGTTAATGTTCTGTTGAATCCGCCATGTCCCGGGACCGAAGGTAAAGAAAGGTATGATGCAAACAAGTGCTATCTCCGGGGCAAACCACGAGCAGCGTCGAGCCTTCTGGGTAACAGGCTACTGTGAGGCCGTAGTCGGCTTGGCGCGGGTGCAGGGTTTCCGCCGGAGGAGGAAGAGAGTGGATCGGAAGGAACGTTCAACTACACAACAAGTTGGCCGCCGATCGATTTTTGTGCTAATGGCCCAGCAATGGCCAACCACAAGACACGACTCGCGTAGGATACTGCCGGCTCACAGGCAAGGAAGACGAAGTCGCGTATGCCGTTCGAAGTGCCCAATAAATAGACCGCATCGCACGGACACCCAGATTCCCCCTGGGAGAAGGTTCTTGCTTCGGTCTAAACGGATACCGGGGGCATGAAGTTTGTAGCGCCGATTTTTACACTATTTAGAGGTGGTTTCGAGGCGATATTGACATTTTCCCCCCCTCGCGGTCCCCGATTATCTTCGTCACCGCTTGTCGGGGCAGACATAACAACAGCACCATCGGGTATCGCGCCGGTCGCTTCCTCAGCTAGTCGACATGAAAACAAACAGGGATGATCAACAGATGCTGGGGACACGATGATTGGGGAAAAGGGAATGCCAGGTGATGAATGGGTGTTCCAAAAATGCGTCTCCGACGGGGCAACCGGTAAAGCCAAGTCGAAGGCAAGCTAAGGCGAAATAAAGGAGTCATTGTTACGCTAGCAGCCGATATGCGAAGCACTTCTCCAGGGCATCTTGAGCGAAAGGTGGAATAAACAAAAATTCTAGGTGACCAAGTCACCGATCGTAGGCTGATGCCAAGATGGACGCTTGGCCGCAGTCGTGTTTATAAGCGTTCGGATTCCTCCCCACAGCTTCCTCACAGCTTCCTTGAGCTTCGACCATGACCACCGAATCCCAACGACCAAAAGGGCGGGAGGGCGCTCTTTCTTCTCTAAATGCAGCCATCGATGCTCTTAGTCTCGCGGGGGATGTCTCAAGCATCACACCAGCCAAGGTTGCGTTTGACTCTGCCAGCATCCTGCTCACCACGATCAGAGTGGGTTTCTCAAGTTCCTACCCATGTTACCGATTGATGTCTAATGTACGCAGGACTCAATGATCAACGAGGTGGACTATGTCGAACTAGGGCTAGTTTGCGCTCATGTCTGTGAAGCCCTTGACCGAGGGACGAACAGAAGTCGAGTTAATCAACTCGGCCAGTCCGTCCTCAGGGCAATTGAGCAATTGACGACGTGAGTTGAACCAACGACGCATACGTGGGGTGATTTATCCGCATTACAGGATTCTGGTCGAGATCCAGAGGAACACCGTCAAACGAGGCAAACAAAATGCGATCTCCCGATATTTCCACAAGAAGAGCGACAACGAGGCGATCATTATCTGGATGTTTGCTCTAAATAGGATTCTTCGCGTCCTTACCGTACGTCCTGTCACTTCTGGATGGCCATCACTAACCCTCCGCCTTCAGGCCGGACTTGGAGCCAATACGCGTATAACCGATTCCGGCATCCGTCATGACGTTGTGAATACCTACCCTATCGTTCCAGGCGTCCGCCGTGGTGTTTCAGATACAGGCGTCATTGTTTCCGATATTAATCGCAGCAAGTCGAGAAACTATGAGAAAAAAAATAGCCAAAATTCGGTGGTAAGTAGCTCTTGCCCTCTATCTGTCACTGAGCAACCACTTACCGTTGCCTAGACTCATGCAAGGTCGGCGATCTCGACTATAAACTAGCTCAGCATCTGATACTTGCATCCAGTGCACCGGGAGAATCATCTCCGCTGCTAGGAAATACGCATGCAGCTGCTTCTGATACTCGCCATAACATTGTGAGAGCTAACACAATGATTTCCGAGGTTCACCGCGACGTTGTGAATACCCACAACATGGTTCGTGACGTACTGAAAAGTCAGGAAGGAGCTGGCGGCCAAGATCGGTCTGTGAGTGACACGTGCTCTCTAACTTTATCAAACAAATGCTGACTATCACATAGACTCAAAACGGGTCAGTAACTCCGATTGCCGCGAGATCTAGCGTCTCATATTTGCATCTAGCGCACCTGGGGAATTACCGCCTCCACCACCGAGGATCTTTTTTGGGCGCGACGAACTGATACAGAAGATTGTCGCTTTCGCAGAGCGTCTCACCCCAATCGCTCTAGTTGGTGCTGGCGGGATTGGAAAGACAGCCGTCGCGCTGACGGTCCTCCACGACGATCACATCAAACGACGGTTTGGTGACGATCGTCGATTCATCCGCTGTGACAAATTCCCGGCCTCACTCCCCCACTTTCTCCGTCGGCTCTCCGAAACCGTTGGTGCAAGCGTCAAAAACCCCGAGGATCTGACCCCCTTGCGACCATTCCTATCCTCAAAGGACATGTTCATAGTCCTTGACAACGCAGAATCTACACTCGATCCACAGGGGACGAGCGCTGAGGAAATATACGCAGCAGTGGAGGAGCTCAGCCAGCTGAACAACATCTGTCTCTGCATCACTTCCCGGATCTCCACTGTCCCTCCCGATTGCAAGTGGCTGGACGTTCCAACGCTATCGATGGAAGCCGGATGCGACACGTTCCATCGGATCTACCAGCATGGCGGACGCTCCGATCTGATCGACAACATCTTGAGGCAACTTGACTTCCACCCACTGTCGATCACATTGCTCGCCACAGTCGCTCATCACAACAAGTGGGACATCGACCGGTTGGCCAGAGAGTGGGACGAGCGTCGGACGAACATACTCCATACGGACCATAACAGGAGCCTCGCAGCTGCCATCGAGCTGTCGCTCTCGTCGCTGATGTTTCAACAACTCGGCCTCGACGCCCGGGATCTTCTCGGAGTTATCGCCTTCTTCCCTCAAGGAGTTGACGAGAAGAACCTTGACTGGCTATTCCCCACGATTGCCGGGAGGAAGAACATATTCGACAAGTTCTGTGTTCTTTCTCTGACATATCGAAGTGATGGCTTTGTCACGATGCTGGCGCCGCTCCGTGACTACCTTTCCCCCAAGGATCCGATGTCAGCTCCGCTCCTCTGTTCGACCAAGGATCGCTACTTCAGCCGATTATCGGTCGATGTCCAACCTGGCAAGCCCGGTTTCAACGAAGCAAGGTGGATCACGTCGGAGGATGTGAATGTCGAGCACCTGCTTGAAATCTTCACGACGACTGACGCGACATCGGGGGATGCCTGGGGTGCTTGCGGTGATTTCATGAAGCACCTCCGTTGGCATAAACCACGGCTTGTCACGTTAGGACGGAAGATTGAGGCGCTCCCAGATGACCATCCGTCCAAGCCAGAATGCTTGATCCATCTCTCGCAGTTGTTGCATCGGGTGGGAAATTACACGGAATCCAAACGGCTCCTTATGCATTCCTCGAAGCTCTCTCGAGAGCGGGGGAATGACCACCAACTCGCTCAAGCATTGAAATACCTATCTCACGCGGATCTGTTTACGGACCTCTACAAGGAAGGGATACAACAGGCAGAGGAAGCATCAATAATTTTTGAACGGCTCGGTAACCCCGTGGAACAGGTAGCGTGTTTGATCGAACTCGCTCTGTTGTCGTGTGAGGACAACCAGTTCGATACCGCAGGAGAGGCAATATCCCGCGCGATCCATCTCCTCCCAGAAGAAGGCGAACCATATCTAGTTTCCAAATCCCATTACACTCTTGGCTATCTATATCGGAAGAAGGGCGATAGAAAGAAGGCCATCCACCATTTCGAGGTTACCCTTGAACTCGCATCTTCATCCAACTGGCTCAATTTGTTGTTTTGGATCCATTTCTTCCTGGCGGAATTGTTTTATGACGAAGGAATGGTTGATGACGCGAACGCCCACATCGGACACGCCAAGTCGCACGCGGCCAACGACCATGACGCAAACCTTCTGGCTCACGCGATGGAATTCCGGGCTGTGTTTTGGAATGGACAACAGAGGTTTGAAGAGGCAAGGTCCGAGGCATTGGGCGCTGTCGACCTGTTACAGAAGCTCAGCGGGGCTGCGGATCGGGTGGAGCGCATCAGGGAGTTCCTCCTACGGATGGATAGCGACGTTCAAGCAAATGGGCGGTCTTGTCACCCCTCATGAACCTGGATGACAGCAGTGAGTCCCTCCACACAACGCTGCTTGTCGTGCTTATGGACTGCTCATTCAGCAGGGGCCGCCGGATACGAGTGATGGCAGGCGCCTGCCTCGAGCCCCTCAGATGTATCCTTCTACAAATCACCAACGTCCAACGTCTTTCCCCTTCGCGCTTCAGACTTCGAGTTTCACCCCGTCTCCAACCGAGTTCTCTAAAATCAATATTTTCCTCTACTGCAGAAACTCCCGCTTTTATCGATCTCCTCTACTTACACGCATGGTTCCGTCACTACTTGTTATCCTACCGCTCGTCGATGATCTACGTCTTGTACTGTTAAGCCTCTCTGTCTCCCTTGTCATTGAGTTCATCTCGTAGATTGTTGGTGACCGGCAATGTTCTGATGTACATTATAATCAATAGTACTTACCGACAAACGGCAGGGGATGGCGAGACGACCCTTCGTGTTGGGGCCAGGTCGCGAACGCCCGTCGAAAGCATCATGCATCACTGACTAATCGAGCTGGTCACATAGAACCCAGGAGCGGAGGAAAGGCTAACTCCAGCGGAGAATTTGAAAAGAAGCGATTTCTGGAACACTCCCTTCACACCGCGTGTCTTCCTGGGTTCGCGTAGGCAATCCTGAAGCGCAACACCGGCAGAGTCGGAAACACCAACGAGGATCTACGCCAGTGCTAAGCGTAGAGTGGGGAAAGACGGAAACTCACGCTACCTGTGTACTCAACGGGCCATGCTAAATATTCGCTTTGCAAGTTTGAAATAAGGCTTTGATGCCCGTCCTCACGGAGGGTGTTGGCTAGTCGGTCGTGAAACTCGTGAAACCCTATCGAGGCTGTGAAGATGTTGCAAAGGGCCCCGTGAGATCGTCGGAACGTCTGGTCAAGTCAATGGCTTGGCAGGGTTGAACAAATAGGCTATCCACGGCTGACGGAAGAGTAGTGTACCAGACGTCGTGCTTGGTCCTTGAGATTTGTGAATCGGAACCACCAGATACCGCTGGTTATTGGCGCTCATTTAGATAACGGGGTTGTGCGCTGCGACTGGGGTATACGTACTTCCTCGGGATCGTCCTCCAGTACGACATTCTTGGCGACCTCCTCAACCTCGGGGAACTTCTACCCCCTCCCCCCAATGCGGACGGTAACCTTCCCTTTATAATACCCGCCGATGGAATGTGGAGGGGACGAGGGTCGGAGGATGGAGGAGAGCGGAGCGGAGACACTGCCTTTGCCGTCAGCCCTGCAATGTGATATGTTTGCCACCTAGAGGAGAAAACAAATGGGATTCGAACCCAGGTCAATCAATATGTCGGAGCGACGCGCGCGAGAGACGGGGTCGCTTGAACCGGAGGTGCACCAGGAGGTTGAGAGAGTAAGCAATCGTGAGAATCTGGCCACGTTACGCGTGCGCTAGAGAGCCACGAGTCTCAAAATCTAGACTATTATAATCGACCCTCTCGAGGTGTTTTCACACTCCCTGCTCGCCTTCCATCACTGGGTATCTTACAACAATTAAAATTGTTGACTAGACCCGTTGTGTTCAATGAAACCGGCTCGGGCTCTGAACATAACCTAAGTGCGCTCGTGCACTAAAGCCTTTCTACGGCCGTCTCACAGGCCGCGAGCATTCCTTCAGGGTGTTTCGAGTTGAACGAGAGGTGGGGGAGAAAACTAACAGATTCTGGGTGACCATTCGATCCGAGTCGCGTGAATCTTAGGGAGCGGTCTGCAGCCGCGAATACAATCCTCTTTACCAAATGGGTCTGTCCGCACGAGGCAGGCGATGACAACATGGACGCTCGTATTTATTAGGGTTGAGATTCTTCCTTACGACTGCACGCCACCTCACCGCTTCCTCGCGGCTTCCTCGAGTTTCGACAAATGGCTACTAAGTCCCAACGACAAGAGGAGCGGGAGAGTGCTGTCTCCTCGTTGAACGCGGCCATCGAAGCCATGAATCGCGCGGAGACAGTCTCAAACATCCCGCAAGTCAAGGCTGCGTTCGCCTCTGCTAGCATTCTTCTCACTACGACCAGAGTGAGTTTCCTTCTGGTCCATGTTAGTCGGTTCCTGGCTAATGTACACAGAACTCGATGGCCGACAAAGTGGACTACGTTAAACTAGGGTTGACTTGTGCCGACGTCTGTGAAGTCCTTAACCAGGGACTGGATAGAAGGCAAACGGATCAGCTCAGTCAGTCCGTCCTCGAAGCGATCCAGCAATTGACGGCGTATGTTAGACCAATGATGCACACGCCGTGTGATTCGCTTACCGAACTCTCGATCGTAGGACTGTGGATCGGATCCAGAGGAAGATCGTCAAGCGGCGTAAACGAAATGCGATCTTTCGATATTTCCGCAGAAAGAGCGACAATGAGAAGATCGCTACCTGGAAGTTGAACCTAGAGAGGATTCTTCACGTCTTTGACGTAGGTTCTGTCATTTCTGTATGACCGTCACTAACTCTCTTCCAGACCGAACTTGGGATCGACGCACATGCAACCAACCCCGACATTCGGAATGAGGCCATGAACGCCGACGCCATTGCTTCTGATGGTCATCACGACATTTCAGATATCAACAACATCGCCCCCGACCTCGGTCATGGTGCTTCAAATATCAACGTCGTCGCTTCCGACATTCACCGGAACGCATTGAAAAGCCATAGGGACACAGATAGCCAAAATCTGACGGTAAGTACCCCCCGCACCCTGGCCATCACCGAATAAGCACTTACCGCTGTCTAGACTCACGCCAGGTCAGCGATCCCAACCATAAATTACAACAGTATCTAAAGTCTGCATCTAGGGCGCCGGGGGAATCACCTCCACTACCAAGACATCCGCGCGGAACCAACGCAACCATTTCTGATGTTCACCGCGATGTTCGCAAAATACTGAAAAATCAGAAGGGGGGTGGAGATGAAGATCGATCGGTGAGTGCCACTTTTGCTCTGTGGAGTCCGTCACCGAAAGAAAGATTGACCACTGCCCAGACTCAAAACAGGCCGGCAACCTCGACTACCAAGGAACATACCGTATCTGGAGAATCTCCGCCACCACCACCGAGAATCTTCTTTGGGCGCGACGAGTTGATCGAGGAGATCGTTTGTTGGGCAGAAGGCCTTACACCGATCGCTCTGATTGGTGCTGGCGGGATCGGCAAGACCTCCGTGGCTCTGACCGTCCTTCACGACGATCGGATCAAGCGACGATTTGGCGACGAGCGTCGATTCATCCGCTGTGACAGGTTCCCGGCCTCACTCCCTCACTTCCTTCACCAACTCTCCAAGACCATCGGTGCAAGTGCCAAAAACCCGGAGGATCTGACCCCCTTGCGACCATTCCTATCCTCCAAGGACATGTTCATAGTGCTTGACAACGCAGAATCCATCCTCGATCCTCGGGGGGCGAGCGCCGAGGAGATATACACAGTGGTGGAGGAGCTCAGTCAGCTGAGCAACATTTGCCTCTGCATCACTTCCCGGATCTCCACTGTCCCCCCCGACTGCAGGTGGCTGGACATTCCAACTCTATCAATGGAAGCTGCATGTGACACCTTTTATCGCATCTACCAGCACGGCAGACGCTCAAATTCAGTTGATGACATCCTGAAAAAACTCGACTTCCACCCACTTTCGATCATGTTACTCGCGACAGTCGCTCATCACAACAAGTGGGATACCGACCGGTTGGCCAGGGAGTGGGACGAGCGTCGGACGGACATGCTGCAAACGGACCACAAGAGGAGCCTCGCAGCTGCCATCGAGCTGTCACTCTCGTCGCTGATGTTTCAAGAACTTGGCCCCGAGGCCCGGGATCTTCTCGGAATTGTCGCCTTCTTCCCTCAAGGGGTCGACGAGGACAACATTGACCGGCTATTTTCCACGATCTCCGGGAGGAAGAATATATTCGACAAGTTTTGTGTCCTTTCTCTGACATATCGAAGTGATGGCTTTGTCACGATGCTGGCGCCGCTCCGCGACTACCTTTCCCCAAAAGATCCAGCATCAGCTCCACTCCTCTGTTTGACCAAGGAGCGATACTTCAGCCGATTGTCGGTTGATATTTATCCCGGCAAGCCTGGCTTTGAAGAAGCAAGATGGATCACGTCGGAGGATGTGAATGTCGAGCATCTGCTTGACATCTTCACGACAACCGACGCGACATCGGGCGGTGCCTGGAGTGCTTGCGGTGATTTCATGAAGCACCTCCTTTGGCATAAACCACGGCTCGTCACCCTAGGGTGGAAGATTGAGGCACTCTCAGATGACCATCCATCCAAGCTAGAGTGCTTGATCCAGCTCTCGCGGTTGCTTGACCGGGCTGCAAATCGTGCGGAATCGAAACGGCTCCTTACACATGCCTCAAAGCTCTCGAGAGAGAGTGGGGACAACCACCAACTCGCTCGGGCATTGAAGTGCCTATCTCATGTCCATTTGTTTCTGGGCTCCTACATGGAAGGAATACGACAGGCAGAGGAAGCATCAGCAATTTTCGAACGACTCGGTGATGCAGTGGAACAAGCAGTGTGTTTGAACGAACTCGCTCTGTTGTTTTGCGCGGAAAAACAGCTCGACGCCGCAGAGGAAGCGGTATCCCGCGCGATCCATCTCCTCCCAGAAGAAGGCGAACCATATCTTGTCTCCAAATGCCAGTACACCCTTGGAAATTTATATCGGGACAAGGGCGATAGGAAAAAGGCCGTTCATCATTTCGAGGTAGCCCTTGACGCATCTTCTCCCACCTGGCACAATAGGTTATTTTGGATTCGTTTCTTCCTGGCGCGGTTGTTTTATGATGAAGGGAGGGTCGACGATGCATACGTTCACATTGGACACGCCAAGTCGCACGCGGTCAACGATCATGACACATTCCTTCTGGCTGGTGCGATGGAGGTGGAGGCTGGGTTTTTGCGTCGACAACATAGGTTTGAAGAGGCAAGGTCCGAGACATTAGGCTCTCTCAACCTGTTCCAAAAGCTCGGGGCCGCGAATCAGGTGGAGCGCGTTGGGAAGTTGCTCTTGCAGATCGACGGTGACGCTGAAGCGAA
>Ga0307515_10026305_pt1 | contig 10023 bp, 6 predicted proteins | sample 17_EM_MG_FD_194513 | JGI IMG/M metagenome (GOLD analysis project Ga0307515, IMG submission 194513) | Populus trichocarpa ectomycorrhiza microbial communities from riparian zone in the Pacific Northwest, United States - 17_EM | ecosystem: Host-associated > Plants > Roots > Unclassified | place...
AAATTTTCATTTTCTTCAACTACCAGCATGCATAACATTTGTATTTTGATATACATGGAACCTTAATTAGTAAAATTAATTAACTTCATTCTGAATTTTTAAATTAATTGCACCTACTTTTAGTTCTGGAAGAAATGGCCTCTATGTACAAATCTCTATGTCAAAGAACCATCTCAACCCAATAGCTTAAATTGTTAGGTGAGGTTCCAGGATATGATTTATATTATTCTCTAACATATACTCTCAAGTGAAAGCCCTTTGAGCTTGAAACTTATACAGGCTCACATTATCTTGTGCTTAATTTTTATCAAATAAATAGAGAAGGTAAAATTCGAACTCGTGACCGCTTGGTCATCAAGACTCTGATACCATGTTAAAGAACCATCTTAACTCAATAGCTTAAACTGTTAGGTGATGTTACATGATATAATTTATATTATTCTCTAACAAAGTAAAATTACACGAGAGTACAGGGCTATCAGATTATAGATGAGATTAGTATTTTAAAATTCTAATTAACTATAATTTGAAATCCTTTGTTCAATTAAGTTAGACACAACACTCAATTGACCGCTTAGTTATTAATTGATTTGGATGAGGGGGCTTTATTATCTCGGGTAGAAGGGTTAATTTGATCGTATTTAAAGTTAAGGGTTTGGTTTGACCAAATGTAATAAATAGAGGTACAACACTTTGAGTTTCTAACCTCCTTACTTTAATAGAGATGTACTCTCGAATTTGAAATTATTATTGGTTTACTAGAGTCTTGCTATATATATATATATATTAGACCAGAAAATTGGTTAACTAACTTTAAAACGCAAATTATATACACCCACGTACCCCACCCACCCACCCCCACACACATATAATATAAAAACATTTGATCGAGGGCTCCAATCCTCATCTAGTCTTTTAGGAAACCTTCACTTAATTTGCCTTCTTTTAAACTTATTCATTTTTTTAATTGATATATAAAATATGTAACTCAATATATATTTTTATTGTTGAATTAAAACAAAAATTACATTCTTCATTTTAAATCGGATTAAGCTTTGCATGGGCTCCAACTAATAAAAATTAACCAAAATTAATTAAGCTAGTGTTGATGATCAAAACAACTAATATAAGGTGAAAAATTAAATTGAAATCCATAACATTCATTTTTTTCCTCTCAATTAATTTTAGTATTTGCTAAATAGTTGATAGAATCAAACAACAAAGTTATTAAAAAATAACATAAATTATACTTTAAGATCTTACATGATAACTTAAATTTTTAATTTAAGAAAATTATTTAATAAAAGTAAATTTTGAGAGAGTACATGCAATTCTCTAAAGAAGAAAATGAAAAGTAATTAGTAATTATCATTAGAAATTGAAGGTCATGGCCATAGAGAGTAGAGTAAGCGATCAAAAGAACTAAAATTTGGAAATAAGTTCAAAGAAGAACACGAACATCAAAGAACATAGTAAATGAGAAAAGAAAAACTAAACGATGCCTACTATTGTTTTTTCTTTAGAAATGGATCATTTGAACATAATAGAATGTTGACGAACAAAATTAAAGAGATAGAAAGAACGTAAATGTTCAACATATGCATAATGAAGTTTTAACTAAGGTTCAAAGGGTAATAATTGACGCAAGAAACTTGCCCACAATTTAAATTTCAATATCGGCTGCATGTCTAATTAATTTGTTTTGTTGAAAAATTATAAGATGAATCAATGCCATACGTACCTCAGTCATAATTAACTCTTAACAGTAATCCGAACATTGAATCATGAGCTGAAGAGAAACCGACCCATTTCTAGGATTCATATATATATATATTTGATTCAAATGGAAGAATCAAATTAATGTGAATTGAAGTGCTCTTAAGAACAGTGACCTCCACCTTATTTCTCTTGATTCTCAAGCCGCGTTAAAAGATGACCTTAACACATTAGGCGAAGACTACAACTATATATAGATGAAAACAAATCTCGTCTAAACTTGCTATAGGTTAAAGATATAGATTAAAGAATCATGTAAACTTAATAATTTAAGTTGTTAGGTGAGGTCGTAAGATATAATTTATATAGTTCTTTAACACATCCCTTCAAGTAAAATTAAACCTTTTGGACTTGAAACTTTGCATAGATCCAAACATTACTTTTGCTTAATTTTTATCAAATAAAAAAAATGGTGAGATTCGAACTCATGATCGCTTGGTCATCAAGACTCTGATATCATGTAAAAAATCATCTCAACCCAATAACTTAAGCTGTTAGGTAAAGTCTTACGATATAATTTATATAATTCTTTAACACTATTAATACTGTTTATACTATTTTTTGTATCATGTATTGCATCATCGTTACGGTCATAACAATAAGTAGGTCAAATGTGTGTGTGTGTGTGTGAATTTGAAGTAGCCCATCTCAGATTCCATGCCTTTTAAAATTTAGATAGAGCAAGCCTGTTTACCCATCATACTAAATCATTAAGGTTGTGTGTGGCACTAGAATATATAGGACAAAAACTTATCTGATTAGAGAGATTAAGATATAAAATATATTATTTTTGTGATAATTTTTGAGTGAATTTGTATTATTTTAAAACAAAAGGTATGAAAAAAGCGTTCCCTTTGTAACCTGCAAATGCTCGTTAAGAGCAATGAACATCTCAGCATAATTTAGGAGACCCCACTCCAGAATTATGCAAACAACAACATGCTCTACTTTAATTGAGGAAGTTAAAATAAATTGTAAGTTTTTTTTTTTTTTTTTTGATAACTATAGGTTAACTTGAATGTTGAAATGTAGCCGACAAGCAAGATATCATGAGCCGGATTTTCAGGAGATAAGAACAATGTCCTTCCTTTCCTTTTAACCTTTTCTTTATGTATATTACGTGCACCAGCTATGATTCTCTTTCTCCAGCACACCATCTCCTTTCCATCCACCGTTTCAAACATGTACACATAGCTTGATTATACCCCTTCATTCATGCAAAAGCATTGCCCATAAAACATCAAAAAAGAAAAAGAAAAGAGAGGAAAAAGGACCATATAGGTCAATTCGAATGAATCTGAGACCTAATGAAAATCCAAATCTTATCCACCGGAAAGACTTCTTTTGATGACCTTGTGCCGTTTATACCTATCAATTGCTAGTGTCTCTAGCTAGCTAGGCTCACAATTCAAACTATTTCTTGGATTTTGATGTTTAGATCGGAAATATATTTAAGAGGAGCTTAGCCAGTGAACAATATTACTTTACCTGAACACCTCTTTAATTTCCACGGCAAGTTGCAAAACAACTCTCCCGTGAACATACTAGGTAGTCTCTAAGAGACAACTTTTTAAGGATTGTGACTTTATTATGGTAAACCTTTTCTTTTCTTTTTTATCAAGGGCTTCATATTAATCATACCGTCGCTGTAATAAAGAGGACGTGGGTGATCTTTTCTCTTTAATCAAAGAGAATTTGAAGTCACCCCCCACATAAGATGTCTGTTGAAGGTCGCCAAATTCATGAATATGAGAAAGAAATTTGATATTTAATTTTCATGCGACCCTTTCTTGCACATGAAGCAAACCATGCACATCTAGTTTTTGTACATTATTGTTCTCGTGGAAGTCTCAGAATGTTAACATTCATGAGAAACATAGAGAGTAGATTAGTTGACTAATTGCGGACAAATATAATTAGCCATTGCTAGACATCCTAGCTACCAGGTTCAGAGAAGGCCGTACATTTGATATTATCCATGCATGGTAGAGGTTAGAGCATGGTCAGAAAAGTTTTAAACTGTTGTTTTTACCTTGATGAATATGCTTTGAATTGTCTTTTTTGCTCTGTACTGAAAAACGAAGATCTCCACAAGCAATGTGAGAATGGACATGATAGAAGTCTTCCAAAATTTCTGTAAAACTCTTCCTCATCATATAACTGTAAACTATGTTACGAACGTTTTCTTTGCGTTTAAGATTTTTTTCCTAGAGCGTGTCGCATGTATACAAAATAGTTTAAGCTATACGGCATTGCCTATCTGCAAATTTAGATTTTAACGTAACCCCTCATTTTAAAAAATTAAAAAAATTAAACGAGACACCATGATTGCTATTATATTATAATAATTTAAGAACAATTTTCATCCTGTAAATGAAGGGATATAATGAATTTATCAATTATACAAGAAGCAAAGAGGACAAGGACTTTAAAAAGTGGAATATTAATGGAAAGGGTAAGATCGAGGGCAATGTAATCAATTAGCAAATTTGAACTTAATTATTTTTCTTTAATTATCATCATTTCTTTCATCTAAAAGTCCTCAATTGAGCTTCTTGTATCATAGTAAACACAAATTTTCATCGTTGCCAAGTCCTGCGTCAACCAAACAATAACTTAATTAGACCATGGTAAACGTAAACCGTGTGTAAATCACATTTATAATATATACTCAATTTATTTCCATGTAAAAATGGTTTCAAGGTTGGAGAGTCACGTAAAGGTGTTGAATCAGAAAGCACCAGTCTACAATATTCCTCTGAGCACTTGTCCACCATGTTGTGGACTTGACTCGAAGGGGTTGCCCAACTCGAATTAATTAAAATCCCATTCACATCTCAAAGTACGATTTAATTTCATTTAGAGCCTTCCCCTTTCTTAAAGGTTATATATAATTTTATTTTATGTTAAATAATAAATAATACTTGGATAATTAATACTCATATAAATATTTTAAAACTCAATAAATAAAATATAAATATCTCATTAATTACTCCACTTACAACTTCGATGGTATGTATGATTATTGTTATTAAAGATATAATTTCTTGTCACTACATATAGATATTTATTCATTTCATATCTTAATTTTTTATATAAAATAAGCGATAAACTCATATCACCACATGTAACTATAATTAAACAGTCAATTTAAACTATTTTTAAAAGAATTTATTTAAATATATTTAAATAATATTTTTTTATTCTTCATACCAGTACAATACATCAAAACGATAAGAAAATACTAAAAAATTAATTTGAATTTTTTAAAAAAAAATTAAGATTTTTAAAAATAATAATTGGACCACGATACTAAATGGTTTCTTAGTTGTTGAAGCTTTTTTTTTTCTTTTTTCCAACCCAACTAACTAACTGTTAGAGAATAATATAAATCATATCTTGAACCTTACCTAACAGCTTAAGCTATTGGGTTGAGATGGTTCTTTAACATGGTATCAGAGCCTTTATGACCAAGCGGTCACGAGTTCGAATCTCACCATCCCCATTTATTTGATAAAAATTAAGCACAAAGTAATGTGAGCCTGTGCAAGTTTCAAGCCCAAAAGGCTTTCACTTGAGGGGGTGTGTTAGAGAATAATATAAATTATATCTTGAACCTTACCTAACAGCTTAAGTTATTGGGTTGAGATGGTTCTTTGACACTAACATGTATAAATTTGATACAAACGAGAGATTTAAATGATTGATAATATGAGAATAATGGAAAATGGACCATATCTCCTAATAAGACCACTCATCCCACTTACCGCTAGATTATATATACCATTAGTGTGATTCATCAGAAGGGGTTAGGACAGTTTTGTTCTCAGCAATGGTGAGCATACTAACCATATCAATTTGACATCGAAGTTTTAGTGACCCTTTGCTCTCTAGGGAATCCTGCATTTGTTTGGTCTGGCTACTAGATTAACAACAAAACCAAGATTTTGGTTGCCCAGTTGACTCGATTTCAATTTCTTCATCTCTGTTTCAAAATTAATGGCAGTTCGACGGAGTGACGACCTTGAGTTTCTAAGTGGAAGTGTACCAAAGTCTGAGTTCAGCTCAACCTGGAGGATTAAACTGTGGAAAGGCTTTAGGTGTCATAGCAAGTCCCCCTTTTTTTCCTCTCCTTTTCTGTGTCTCAATAGTTCTTTGGCTTAAACTATTGATTGTTTGAAATCTAACAGTTAATGGATGGTCGACTGTTTTTAACGCGTAATTAAGCTGTTCTAAATCTCCATCATTACCTTTTTGATTAATCTTTTAACTACCAGTAGGAAAGACTTTGTTTCTAACTTGTAAAAAACGGCAATGGGTAAACCTTGACTTGACTGAGTTGCCACTTGCCGCTCCCTCTCTCCTTTCTTTCTTTTTTGGGTTAGGGTTATTATACCCATGACTGGTGGGAGAGGCTTTTCATATGACGTGAAGAAGCCTTGAATTGTCTTCACCTACGCAGTGCAAATCTGCTTGAAACAATCTCTTTGCGATCCAAGAAGTGTTGTTTTGATGGGAAATTGAAGAAAATATGAATGGATCGGATTTGATGGATTTTTGGTTTGAGGTTATCATCATGATTTGGTTTTTATGGAGTGGGGGCGTGGGGCAGCCTTGCAATATCATCATGATTTATTGGAACTAAATTATCAGAATGATGCATTTCTAATGTTTCTTAAGACTGAATATGTATCAGTTTCAGCCCAAGATGAGCTTCAGGCCTGACTGGGTTCAAGCCCAAGACGAGCTTCAGGCCTGACTTTCAGGCTCAGGTACTGGTGAACAAGGCAATCCAAGTCTATGCCGAACACAAGCCTGATTTTTTAATTATTATTAAAACTGAAAAAAGTAGTTAGAAAAAATTAAGAATATATATTTGGGTCTGGATGAGGCATAATAATAAAGAAACAAAAATATTTAGGGACTTGGGCCAGGCTGGGTTTTGATTCGTTTCTTTGTTTCAGCACTTAGCCAGCCCCCTGGCAATGCCCCATTTTAGAGAATTTAAATTGAAATCCGTAGTCAGAATCTCAAGAGAAATGGTAGCTCCAAAAGAGTCCTATCTCCAAATTAGTCTGAAAATTCCTGCTAACAACATAGAGAATTGGACAGGACTAAACTAATCTATCACCTTTCATTGTTCTTCAACATATAGTGAGTACAAAACAAGGATAATATAAAATTTTTATCTTTTATCTTTTGTTGTTGTTCTTTTAGCAAGAACTTCAAAAAACATGGACTTACAGTACGTTTCTACTCCTTGAACATATCACCAGCTACCTTGCAGTGTCTTTATTCAAGATTCCTCAGGTTGTCACTACTTTAAGCCAATGGTTAGTCCCTGTGCAGCAATAGAATTACTTGGCACCGATAATTTTTATGCAATTGGCATTTGGCCTATTCTAGCAATGCTGTCTTTATAAATCGCTACCCATCCTCTGTGACTTCTCCAAAGTCCTCGTTTTTTTGTGTTTGGCACTGAAACTAGTTAAAAATGTGGACAATTGTGTTGTGTGCTATAGCTGTGCTTGCTGTATACTACACTCACTGGATTAACAGATGGAGGAACCCAACATGTAATGGAGTTCTGCCTCCAGGTTCCATGGGGTTGCCAATCATTGGGGAGACTCTTGAATTGATTATTCCAAGTTATTCTCTTGACCTTCACCCTTTCATCAAGAAAAGAATTCAAAGGTAAGAATAGTAGCATTCAACCGTCTTATTAGTTCTTTCCTTCAAGTAAAACATTGCTCAAAATTACTTGCTATATAATATTTCCCTTTTTTCAGGTTCGGACCGATTTTTCGAACAAACATCCTTGGACGACCTGCTGTGGTGTCTGCTGATCCTGAAATCAACAATTACATCTTTCAAAATGAAGGGAAGTTGGTTGAGATGTGGTATTTGGACTCATTTTCTAAGCTTTTCGCACAAAGTGGTGAATCTAGGACTAATGCTTTCGGTATCATTCACAAATATGCAAGAAGCCTGACTCTGACTCATTTTGGTTCTGAGAGCCTTAAGGAAAGGCTGCTTCCTCAAGTTGAAAACATTGTTAGCAAGTCCTTGCAAATGTGGTCAAGCAACGGATCGATCGATGTCAAACCAGCTGTTTCAATTGTAAACTCCAAGCTCACTGATATTAGACACTGATCACTTCTAACAAATTCATTTTTCATGCTGTTTGATAATTTTCCTGCCACTGCAGATGGTTTGTGACTTTACCGCCAAACAACTTTTTAGATATGATGCAGAAAACTCATCGGACAAGATAAGCGAAAAGTTCACCAAGGTCATAGACGCTTTCATGTGTTTGCCCTTGAATATCCCTGGCACAACATACCACAAATGTTTAAAGGTAATTAAAAGGTAATTAAAATAAAATAAAATAAAAGGTACCATCGCCTTTAAACTTTTTTTTTTTTTCTGAATCGAAGGATCAATCAATTTTTATATCTTAACATTCATTGTTCAGGACAAAGATAGCACGCTGAACATATTGAGGAATACACTGAAGGAAAGGATGAATTCACCAGCCGAATCGCGGCGAGGAGATTTTCTTGATCAAGTCATAGCTGACATGGATAAAGAGAAGTTCTTGACTGAGGATTTTATTGTCAATCTGATCTTTGGAATCTTATTCGCCAGCTTTGAGTCGATTTCAGCAGCACTGACACTAGCCCTGAAGTTAATTGGAGATCATCCTTCGGTACTAGAGGAGTTGACAGTAAGTCTATGCAATTCGTATTAACAAACCTACTAGTTAACTTAATAAATTTAACCAGACATTTCTGATTAACTTTATCAGGTTGAGCATGAAGCAGTTCTGAAAAGGAGGGAAAATCTGGATTCCCCACTAACATGGGCTGAGTATAATTCCATGACCTTTACACTTCAGGTCTGTTCTGTAATCTCATTATTTTTTTTCTTTTAAGTGAATCTGATTTATTGCGATAATCTTATAAAACTTGATTAATTTTCTGTGAAATCACAGGTTATCAATGAAACACTTAGGCTGGGAAACGTCGCCCCCGGTTTGCTACGAAGATCATTGCAGGATATACAAGTGAAAGGTAAATATGTTCTTAGTGACATTTAATCTCTTCTTAATTTCTAAATGCGTAATGTTATGATCAAGTTTTTTTATGAAATGGGGATTGTATTTCAGGTTATACAATTCCTGCTGGTTGGGTTATCATGGTTGTAAATTCTGCCCTTCATTTAAATCCTACTACATTCAAGGATCCACTTGAGTTCAACCCCTGGAGGTGGAAGGTACGAAATTCCACAACGAAACAAATTCAAGTGCAAGATCCAAATTATTATTCGTTAGACTTACATTTGTTAATGTTCAATGAAATGTAGGAATTTGATTCATATGCTGTTTCTAAGAACTTGATGCCTTTCGGTGGAGGAAGGAGACAATGTGCAGGATCAGAATTCACTAAATTGTTAATGGCAATCTTCCTTCACAAATTAGTCACCAAATACAGGTAACTGAGTCTTAGCTTTAATATATATATATTGCTCATGTACAGATACGTTGGATGTAGATTGCTAATGGCTTTCTGAATTTGGATTCTGATAGGTGGAATATAATCAAGCAAGGAAACATTGGTAGAAATCCTATTCTGGGATTTGGAGATGGCATCCACATTAGTTTCTCACCAAAGGACAATCGATCATAGACATGTGTTATATTTCATTATTAAGTGTTGTGGTTAACTAACTATATATATCTTCCATGTAACCAGATTTGTATCTTATGTCTCGTCTTTTGAGAAATGTTTTAACCTTGCATGCAAGCAAGATGTTTACAAGTTCAACAAAATATATACGCAATCCTTCCTATATTGACATGTTTCAACATTAAGTTGTTCCTTTTTTTCTCCAGGTTCCTGATACAGTCTTTAATGTTCAGGCCCGGCATCGAGTATATGCCCCTTGGCCCTTGGCACTCTGCTTCTTAGCTTCTAGTTTCTAGCACAGATATTGATTGATTGCTTCTCATGTCTGATTAACATAATTACTCATTTACTTGCTCTAAGCATGCTATTCTTTGGATTTTAGCTTTCTAGTTCTCTCCTCAGTTTACATTTTTTATGTTCCGCTTTTAATATCACTGGAGCTGTAAATTGTGGTAAATCCCACCGCACCTCGAAACTGCGTACTCCTCAAATTGTCTCCCTTCTATTGGAATCCTACAACCCTCATGTACGATATGGTGCAGCTTTCGCAGTAGGCATT
>Ga0307515_10026307_pt1 | contig 10023 bp, 8 predicted proteins | sample 17_EM_MG_FD_194513 | JGI IMG/M metagenome (GOLD analysis project Ga0307515, IMG submission 194513) | Populus trichocarpa ectomycorrhiza microbial communities from riparian zone in the Pacific Northwest, United States - 17_EM | ecosystem: Host-associated > Plants > Roots > Unclassified | place...
GTATTGAAGTTGCTCTTCGTTTAATTGTTTAAAAGCCTCCTCAACTTTAGAATTGTTTAGGTTTATAAATTCACCGCCAGATTTTAGACTAATGTATTTCAAAGTACTATAATCAGCTTTGCTGGATGAATTAATGGTATGCATAGGTTTGGTCAGAAGAACGGTGTTTTTACCAAAAGTAGAAAGCCCATCGGTAAAGAAAATGTATTCGTTCCCTATTAAAGCTCGTTGATTAATGGAACTAAAATTTGTTCCGCCATCATAAACTATTGCTTCTAATCTTTTCCTTAGAGAGCTCCAATTGCCATTGGTAATTACAAACGAACCGCCATTTTTAAATGTGTTATTTAGCAACCCTAAATTGATGGTAAGATTTTGTTTTTGTTTGATAAGCAAATCCAATAATTCTAATTCTTTTTTCAAATCTCTTTGCAAGCCGCTTAATGAACAGTCCCAAATTAAGCCGATTTGATTACTCAATACACGAGGTCTACTCTGTTCTTTCAGGAAAACATTAACCAAGAAATAATAACCGCTGCTTGCTTTTTGCATTTGCACTTCAGGCATATCGGCACGTTTGGGCAAATTAATTGTTATTGCTTTTTGTGGCTGATAATTTGATTTTTTCATCTCGGCCAAATAAGTATTTCCAGTGTTTTTAAAGCTAAAACTACCATCAGGCTGTTCTATTAATTCTGGCTTAACTAGGCTTTCAAAAACCGTAGTTTTTAGCGTAAAATCAGCAATTGCCTGATGGTAATCTAATGGCAAATGATACCGCAAAACATTGTTTTTTTGAAATTTCAATTCTTCTTCATAACCAACAATTATAGTTCTTATGCCTTTTGCTGGCATAGGATAAATCCTTGTTCTAAAATTATTTCCTTCTACTTTTTCCAATAAACCTGGGTCAACTCTTCTGCGCTCAATGCTTTCAAAAACTTCTGTTGCTTTTGCCTTTTCAACAGGAACAGCTTCTCTCATTTTTCCATTAATGTCTAGTGCATAACGGCTAACTGTTACACCTTCCGGCATTGGAAAAGTTAATTCGCCTTCTAAAACTTTATCGCTGTTATTGTAAAACGTCATTGTCATCAACGTTTTGGCAATGTTTCCAGTTATTTGAACATCGATATTTAATTTTTGCAGCTTAACGGCTTCTTGTTGGGCATTGGTTGTTTTTACTTTAAGGACAGGCATTTGTGCATTGCCAACAAGTGAAAATATTAGAAGTGTTAAAAGGCAGGATAGAGAAAGTTTCATAGCTGTAAGTTTTACTATTGATGCGAAACCTACAGCTATTTCATAAATGTTAGGATAAATATTTCTAAAATACCTAGAAATGAGTAGTTGATATAAAACAAAAAAGCCGCAGATAAACAGTTTAAGCTGTGCATCTGCGGCTCTATTTTAAATCGTCTTTATTACATTGAAAGTATTTCTACCAACCTTAACCAAGCCGGTGTAATTTTTTCAGCATCTATGTGTTTAGTGGTTTGAGAAAATGGCGTGAAAATGATTTCTTTATTTACCTGACCAGCCATTACATCTGTTTTTCCTTCTAACAATGCTTCTACAGCCGCAACACCTAAACGACTAGCCAACACCCTATCCATACAGGTTGGTTTGCCGCCACGTTGTATGTGGCCCAGTACAGAAATTCGGATATCATACTTAGGGAATTTCTCTTTTAGTGCTTCGCCAACAACATAAGCACCACCACCTTCGTCACCTTCTGCTACGATGATAATTTTTGAAGCTTTATCTTTACGTCCTGTTTCTATTCTATGAAATAATTGAGGTAAGCCAACCTTCGCTTCTGGAATTAAGATGGCTTCAGCACCAACGCCAATACCGCTTCTTAAAGCAATTAATCCAGAATCTCTTCCCATTACCTCTACAATAAAAAGTCTGTCATGAGATTCGGCGGTGTCTCTAATCTTATCAACGGCATTAACTACATTATTTATTGCAGTGTCATAGCCTATGGCAAAATCAGTACCCATTAAATCGTTATCAATTGTACCGGGCAAACCAATTACAGGAAAATCAAATTCTTGCGAGAAGATATCGGCTCCTCTAAAAGTTCCATCCCCACCAATAACCACAAGGGCATCAATTTCACTATCTTTTAAATTTTTATAGGCTTGTGCTCTACCTTCTTTAGTACGAAAAGCATCACATCTGTAGGTCTTTAGTATGGTACCGCCTCGTTGGATAATGTTGGCTACAGATTTTCCATCCATAGGGAAAAAATCTCCTTGGATTAAACCTTCGTATCCTCTTAAAACACCTGTAACTTTTAAATTGTGATATAAACTAGCTCTAACTACAGCTCTAATTGCGGCATTCATACCTGGGGCATCGCCACCAGATGTTAAAACACCTATATTTTTTATCGTACTCATTTATTTTTTGATTGCTTTAAACTGATCTAAACCGCTTTGTAAATATGCAGTATATTCTTTTACATCAAAAATTGCACCCTGAGGTTCCACTAATGGATTTAAATCATGATCTGCCAAGACATAATAAGGCTGTGAATTAGACCCATATTTTGTTGCTTGCAAATCTTGATTCCACCTTCCCAAATCATCGGTATTACCTTTCAAATATTTTGAATAATGAATCTTGTTTGCGGGCATTTTAACAGTACGCTCATCAACATATAGTTGGATAAGCACATATTCTTCTTTAATTAATTTACCAACCTCTGGATTGATCCAAACATCGTCTTCCATTCTCCGACAGTTAACACAAGACCATCCTGTAAAATCTAACATTACAGGTTTGCCAACTGTTTTTGCATATTCAAGCCCTTCATCTAAATCAAAGAATACATTAAAACCAATAGGTGGATGCAGAGCTTCGCTATACTTGACTTTTTTAGGAAATTCTTTACTTGCTTTTGTAGCTTCTGTTGATCCGCTTCTTAAGATAAAGTCTTGCGTATGCATTGGTGGTGCAATCCCACTTAAAACACTTACTGGAGCTCCCCATAAGCCAGGAATCATATAAACGGCAAAGGCAATAGAAATGATTGAAAGAAGCAATCTTGGCACAGAAATAAAAGGTAAAGGACTATCATGTGAAAACTGTAGTTTACCTAATAAATAGAACCCCATCATGGTAAATATAACAATCCATAATACTAGGAATATCTCTCTATCAAACCATCCCCAGTGCCATACCAAGTCAGCCGAAGATAAAAATTTCAATGCCAAAGCAAGCTCTAAAAACCCTAAGCAAACTTTTACACTGTTTAACCAACCACCAGATTTTGGCATATTATTTAGAAAGCCTGGAAATATGGCTGACAAAGTGAAAGGAAGTGCTAATGCAAGTGAAAACCCAAACATTCCCACTGCAGGCCCAAGTAATTCTCCTTTAGAACTTGCATCAACCAATAATGTCCCAATAATTGGGCCTGTACAAGAAAAGGATACTAATGCCAAAGAAGCGGCCATGAAAAACAGTCCACCCAACCCTTTAGTTGTATCTGCCTTTTGGTCAATCTTATTCACAAAAGAACTAGGCAATGTTATTTCAAATGCCCCGAAAAATGAAATGGCAAAAATGACCAGCAGAATAAAAAACAAAATGTTAAATGTACCACTACTACTTAGCTCATTTAATTTTGCTGATCCAAATAACACTGTAATTAATAATCCAACCCCAACATAAATCACAATAATAGAAAGCCCATAGATTATTGCTTGTGCAATTCCTTTTTGTCTACTTCCTCCCTTTTTCATAAAGTAGCTAACCGTTAAAGGTACCATTGGAAAAATACATGGCATCAAAAACCCTAAAAACCCACCCAAAAGACCCTTAATAAAGGTCTCCCATAAGGTTAGTGTCTTTTTTTCCTTTTGCCCAACGCCAGATTTTGCTGCTGTCGTTGTAGTTGTATCTTTTTTAACCGTATCAACAGGAGCTGGTGCTACTTTACTATTTGCAACACTGTCTTCAGCAGAACCAACTGTTGTAAATTCTACATCATCAACACTAGTAGAAGTATCTGCTTGTAATTTGATTGCATAACTTGATGCGGGTTGCAAAACCAAAAAAACACCGATAAACAATATCAGTAATCCTATTTTCTTCATGATTATTTTGTAAAAGAGCGTGAAATTAATAAATCTTTTTATTAATGATGGCTAATGCAAGCTTTGGGGTTATTTACATTGCATTAGTATTACATTTTTATTTTACAGGAACGCTGAAAGAAACCTCATCACTTGGTAGGCATTGTTTATCATTACAAGCCATAAATTCTACATTACCTTTAACAACTGTTGATGGTTTATTCAGTTTAATTTTCTGAACAAAGACAACCTCCTTTTCAAAATAAGTAAGGTTCAGTTTTAATATTTTATCATATTTAGAAATTGGTTTTGGCTCCTGAGGTTTGCCAACTAAAATATAATCCCTCGATGAAGGAAATGTAAAACTTGTTTTGGCAGGAATTCCCTTTACATCTAAGGAATAAATGTGCCACTTACTTTGCATTTTAGCCTTCAAATATAATGTTGCTTCATTTTTACTTGTCTTTTTTGCAAAGTATGACCATGTGATTGGCTTTTCTAACTGAGCGCTAACTTTTGCAAAAACAAATATTAAAGCAAATAATAGAATGATTTTCTTCATTATTTCAAAATAAAAAAGTCCCGATTTTTCGGGACTTTAATAAGCTTTACTTAACAGGAATACTAAAGGTAACCTCGCTTGGCGGCAAACATTGCTTATCGTTACAAACCATAAACTCTACTTGTCCTTTTACTACCGTTGTTCCTTTGTTCAATTTTATTTTTTGTTGAAATACAACCTCATTCTCAAAATACAAAACATCCATTTTAAAACTTTTTTCAAATTTTGTAATAGGTTTTGGTTCTGTTGGCTTACCAACTAATGAGAAATCTTTTGAAGGTGTAAATGTAAATATTGTTTTATTCGGTCCGCCTGGTTTTATGTTTTGAGAATAAATGTGCCAATCGTCTTCAATAGTTGCTTTTAATAAAACTACTGCTTCTGTTTTGCTAATCTTTTTTATTCCGTAAGACCAACTTACTGGATTTTCCAATTGAGCAAAAGCCCCCGCTGCACTAAAAAACACTAACGTTAAAATTAAAATTGCTTTCTTCATTATTTATTGATTTAAAAATTCTATTTCTTTAAAGTTAAACTGAACTGCTTTTCCATCTTTTAAAACATTAAGCAGGCCTGATTCGGTTACTCCTGTTATTGTACCTTCAAAAACCTCGCCATTATGACGGTACATTGAAGGTGAATTTATTTTATACAGCTTATCAACGTAGGCTTCTGTCAAAAATATATAAGCGCCAGTCTTTAGCTGTAAATACAAACTTTCAATTTGACTGCAAATTTCGTTCAATAGCTCGTCTAAATTAACATCTTGTTGTAAAATTTGGTGTAACGAAGTTGCTTTAGACGCAAGTTCTTCCGTAAATAATTGCTGATTAACATTTAAACCTATGCCAATTACGGCAGTTTTAATGGCACTACCAACAATAGTGTTTTCTATTAAAATGCCTCCTAGTTTTTTATTCAAGTAGTAGATATCATTAGGCCATTTTATAGTTATTCCAATAGGTACATAATTAGATAAAGCTTTGTTTATAGCAATGCTGATAGCCATATTTAGCAAAAACTGTTTGTTGAGCGGCAAAAATTTTGGCTTTAATAAAATGCTAATAGTTAAGTTTTTTCCAGGTTCGGCTTGCCAAGTGCTTTCTTGCTGACCTCTTCCGGCAAACTGATGGTCTGCCATAATTACAGTTCCTTCTGGTAATGGCTCGGATTTTGACTCCAAATTCTTTAAAAAAGTATTAGTAGAATCAACCGCTAATAATTTGATAAGATTTTGACCAACAAATAATGTTGAAAAAGTGTTATTTTGCAAGTGTTGATTTATATTTGTTGATATTCAAAATTAAAAAATTTTAATGGTAAAAAAGAAAACCGCAAACCTTTCTACATACCTCTCTGAAATAGCTGTTCAAGGCATACAAGAAAAAAAAGGGCATGACATTGTTCGTTTGGATTTGAGAGAACTAAACAGTTCTGTTTCTGATTATTTCGTTGTTTGCAATGCAGATTCTTCAACCCAAGTAAAAGCAATTGCCGATAGTGTTGAAGATGAAATATATAAACTAACTCAAACAAATCCTTGGCGTAAAGAAGGTCAGGAAAATGCCGAATGGATTATACTAGACTATTTTGATATTGTAGTACACATTTTTAAAACCGAAAAGCGAGAGTTTTTTGGAATTGAAGATTTATGGGGCGATGCAGAAACCACTACTTACAAAAGTGCATAGCCAATTTATTTACACACATTTGAACTAACATGAAAGAACCTCAAAATACAGATACCAAACCAAAACAAATCAGACGAACTCCAAATATTCCAAAAAAACCACAAAAAGGGTCTAAATTCAACATCTTTTGGGTTTACGCGGCTATTATAGTTGCACTAATAGCAGCTCAGGTTTTATTTTCTACAGACAGTGTTAAGAACATTGATTACAAAACTTTTGAAAGCGAAATGCTATTAAAGGGAAATGTAAAGAAGATCGTTTCCTATAAATCAGATGATATTTATATTTCTGAAGTATATATAAAGGACGATAAAATTGATGATCCTTTATATAAAAAGTATAAAAGTAAATCTGCTTTTAACACTGGGAGCAATAAAGGCCCGATGGTAACTTTTACATCGTCTTCTGATGTAGACTTAAAAGCAAGGCTGGAGGCTTCACAAACCAACGCAAAGATTCCTTATGATCAACAGATTAAATCAGATCCTATCTCTAAATCTAATCCTTGGGGTGGTCTTTTCATCAACATTGTTATTCCTTTGTTGTTAATTATTGGTCTTTGGGTATTCATGATGCGCCGTATGGGCGGAGGTGGTGGAGGTGGCGGAGGCCAAATCTTCAACATCGGAAAATCAAAAGCAACTTTATTTGATAAAGAAAGTCAAGTTAGCATCACATTCAATGATGTTGCTGGTTTAGAAGAAGCAAAACAAGAGGTAATGGAAATAGTAGATTTCCTTAAAAACCCTAAAAAATACACCAATTTAGGTGGTAAAATCCCTAAAGGAGCATTGCTTGTTGGTTCTCCTGGTACTGGTAAAACGTTATTGGCAAAAGCGGTTGCTGGCGAAGCTCAAGTTCCATTTTTCTCTTTATCTGGTTCAGACTTCGTAGAAATGTTTGTTGGAGTTGGTGCTTCTCGTGTACGTGATTTATTTAAACAAGCTAAAGACAAGGCGCCTTGTATCATCTTTATTGATGAGGTTGACGCAATTGGTCGTGCTCGTGGCAAAAACAGTATGATGGGTGGTAACGATGAACGCGAAAACACATTGAATCAATTATTGGTTGAAATGGATGGTTTCGGAACCGACTCAGGAATTATCATCTTGGCTGCAACAAACAGACCTGATGTATTAGACTCTGCTTTAATGCGTCCAGGAAGATTTGACAGACAAATTTCTATTGACAAACCAGATTTAATTGGTCGTGAGCAGATTTTCAAAGTTCACCTGAAACCTATTAAAACTGCTGAGGTTGTTGATGCTAAAAAATTATCAGCACAAACTCCAGGTTTTGCGGGAGCAGAAATTGCGAATGTTTGTAATGAAGCTGCATTAATCGCCGCTCGTCGCAATAAGGAATATGTTGATATGCAAGATTTTCAAGATGCAATTGACCGTGTAATTGGTGGTTTAGAAAAGAAAAACAAAATCATCTCTCCAGAAGAGAAAAAGATTGTTGCTTACCATGAAGCTGGTCACGCAATTGCAGGATGGTTCTTAGAGCATGCAGATCCTTTGGTTAAGGTATCTATTGTTCCACGTGGTGTTGCGGCATTAGGTTATGCACAATATTTACCAAAAGAGCAGTTTTTATATACTACTGAGCAATTAACTGACGGGATGTGTATGACGATGGGAGGTAGGGTAGCCGAAGATTTAACTTTTGGCAAAATTTCTACTGGAGCTCAAAATGATTTGGAAAGAATTACCAAATTGTCTTATGCAATGGTTACTATTTATGGTATGAATAAAACCATCGGTAATGTTTCATTCCACGACCCTCAAAATGAGTATAACTTCAACAAACCATATTCTGAGAAAACATCAGAAATGATTGACCATGAAGTAAGATTGCTAATTGCGGAAGTTTATGAAAGAACTAAGCAATTATTAATTGATAATAAGGAAGGTTTAGAAAAATTGGCTCAAAAATTAATTGAGAAAGAGATTTTATTCCAAGCTGATTTAGAAGAAATCTTAGGTAAACGCCCGTTTGATAACAGAACAACTTACGATGAGTTTGTAAATGGCACAGGAGATCAAACTCCAGCAGCTCAAGGATTAATTCATGACGGTGTTGGTGCAACTACAGACCCAAGCGCTCCTTCTGCAAATGCACAAGAAGAGGCTAAATAAAAAATAGATTAATTAATTTACAAAGGAAGCAGTCTTATTATTAAGGCTGCTTCTTTGCTTATATCCTTTGTGTTAAGTAATTTTGGCCATCGTATGAAAGAGAATGTTTCTTCAAAAGAATTAATGCTTAAAAAAATTAGAAAGGCCTTGCTAGAAAAGCGAGATAATCCTTATCCTAATTTAGAAGAAAGCCAACTTTATAAAACCAACATAGAAGAACTAGAAATTCTTTTTGCAGAGCAACTAAATGCCGTTTCGGGTAATTTTATTTTCTGTGAAAACGGAGTTGATTTTGTAGAGAACATTCTTGAATTAGCAGATAAGTTTAACTGGCGGAAAATTTATTGTTGGGAGCCAGAGCTACAAGCTTTATTGTCACATTACGAGTTTCCTTTCTATCAAACCGATAAAGACTTTGAGCAAGCAGAAGTAGGCATTACTTTGTGCGAAGCCTTAATTGCCCGTAATGGTTCTGTCATGGTAAGTAATCAACACGCCGCAGGGCGAAGATTAAGCATTTTTCCACATCATCACATTGTGATAGCTAGAACCGGACAACTGGTTTTAGATTTAAAAGATGCTTTTCAAATGCTCAAAAACAAATACGGAACTCAAATTCCATCTATGGTGAGTAACATTACTGGCCCAAGCAGAACTGCTGATATTGAAAAAACTTTGGTTCTTGGCGCACATGGCCCGAAAGAATTATTTGTATTTTTAATTGATGATTTTAGCTAATTATTTTTAATTTCAATTAAAATATAATAGATTTATACTAAATACCAAATTAGTATAAGGTACAGAATAGGGCACGATGAATAAAATTTACTCAGTTATTACTGGTACAGGAAGTTATATACCAGAAAATATCATCTCTGGCGATCATTTTATGGGCGCTTCTTTTTTCGATAACGGCGTTAAGCTAGATAAAGAAAATATAGAAATCATTAATAAGTTCAGTGAAATTACCGAAATCATAGAGCGTCGTTATGTTGATTCTAATCAATTGAATAGTAACATAGCTACTCTGGCTGCTCAGAAAGCTATTGAGGCAGCTGGGATAGACAAAGAAAGCTTGGATCAGATTATTTTCTGCCACAATTTTGGCGATGTAAAAGAAGGTTCAAATCGCATGGATATGTTGCCTGCATTAGCAGCAAAGGTTAAGCAAATGCTTGAAATAGAAAATCCAGATTGTGTGGCTTATGATGTTATTTTCGGTTGCCCTGGATGGGTTCAAGGTGTAATTCAAGCAGATTATCTAATCAAAAGCGGCGATGCCAAAAAAGTAATGGTTATTGGCTCTGAAACATTATCGAGAATTGTTGATGCACACGATAGAGATAGTATGATTTTTTCTGATGGCGCTGCGGCTGTAATTTTTGAAGCCAAAGAAGCTGAGGAACCAACAGGAATAATTGCCCATAAAAGTCAAACTTTTGCAAGCCATGCTTCTCTTTTAACAATGGGAAGTAGTAATAATCCCGATGAAAAAAATGGTAATACTTACTTAAAAATGAATGGCCGTAAACTTTATGAGT
>Ga0307515_10026308_pt1 | contig 10023 bp, 13 predicted proteins | sample 17_EM_MG_FD_194513 | JGI IMG/M metagenome (GOLD analysis project Ga0307515, IMG submission 194513) | Populus trichocarpa ectomycorrhiza microbial communities from riparian zone in the Pacific Northwest, United States - 17_EM | ecosystem: Host-associated > Plants > Roots > Unclassified | place...
CAGGTTTCTTGAGGAGGATTAGTTGTCTGTCTCAGTGGTGTCGTGGAGGAATTGGGCTGTCAATGCTGCAGCAGCTCGGAACTGGTTCCATGGAGTGGTGGAAGACGGGAAGTCAGCCACAACACCGTTCTGGTCCATCAAGATCAAGATTTTGGTTTGAGGATTATTTAGCAAAGAAGAATTCGCTAGTGTTATTTGCTATTACAGGATATAAATTGTCTGTAATTTCGTGGATGCTCGGTGCTTCTGAAGTCTTGTGGGAGTCTTGGCCTCGTGCCCTCACTTAAGGTTAGCGAGGTGTGGCGGTGACGTGTGGCCTAAAGGGAATCTCCAGCCACGTAAAACTCGGAGGCAAGTAGGCTGCGGTAGCTTTATCCTTCAGCCTGTTTTGAAGTTTGTCTTCTGTATTTCGTATTCGTCACGAGATGCCCGAGAGCTGGTTAAGAATTGGTTAATCCTGTGTCCCGTGCTGTTTACACTCGGACAATCCACCACGCAGAACCCAGAGTGTAAGAATGGCAGCTCTGCTAGTCATTCTCAAAGTTGATACGAGTTACTTCAATAATATCTGATGTGCAATGTCGAAGCAGCAGTATCCCAAGTTTTAAAAGTTGGGGTCCCGAGCTATGAGTGGGGGAAGCCGAAGAATCGCCCCGCTCTGAAGTCACTGAAAAGTATCGGTCCCGAGTGTCCCATCATTATCCGATCAGTCAGTGATCCCCATATGTCGCGGCATGGCATTCTTTGATCTTCTCGATTTCTCTTTCGTGCGGTTGCCTTTGCTGGGATAATAAATCTCAAGTCCCGTCACTGGTCAGAAAGTCCTTGAGAATCAAGTTCACAACTAATGTGACGACAGATCAAAAATCCTTCATCGGAAAGCTGTCTCATTTGTGGGATCCATCTGCATGCAGAAGTTGAGAACTTTGCCATTGGCACGATTTCGATGATCGATGGAGACAAGAGCTGGGATGTCGACCCGTGTGCCGCTCAAGTGGCTGCGTTCGGCCCCACAGACATCACATTTTTGTTTCAGAATGGGCACGAACTCGCAATTACAGTGGTTTCTTCTCTTTGTTTTACTCGGTGTCGGTCGCCTGTCAGGATGATCTTTTGCTCATTCGTCAGGAGGTAGGATGTTCTGGCCAAGGACGGGCACGTGGCGAGGTTGGGAAATCGTCTGAATTAGGAAATGATAAGATGTCGCATATTGCCTTATGTTGATTGAAGCCGCAGCGTGGCCTGGTACTCGGAGGTTCCTTGTGGCTCGAGCCCTTCGGGTGATCCCATTATGATCAGCTGTATGGCGGGAAGCTAGCAGGGGGACTGAGCGCTAGCGCTATTTTGAGCGGGAAAAGACAAAGCCTTGCAGGGAATGCTAGCTTTCAGGCAAGTTAGCTTCTGATAAAAGGTTCTTGAAACTTGCTCTGGGAACGCCCAGTCTTCAAGGGGCTCGATTGGGATTTCGCGTCGAACCGCCTGATACAGCGACACCCGTCCCGTCCCCAACAGCTGCGTGCAAACAAAATTCCGGTGACCTCATTCCGAGGCATGTCGTCTTGGCCAAACTTCCTTCTTTTCGCAGCTCGATGAAGCTTTACAGTTCCAGCTGTGCGTGTGTGATTATTCTGTGATTTACGCTGGTGTCAAACGAGCTCTGAGGGCCGAAAATGGATGCGATAACAGAAGAGTTTCCTCCGACAAACCCACCGCTTCCTGACGATTACTCTGATGTAGATTCTGAACAATCTGAAGACGACGCAGTTACAGAACGAAGAAAGTATCAACGTGGAGGCCGAAAACAGAGTACTACGAACCACATCAGAGCGAGCCGAATGCCTCCAATACCAGAACCGGAAATTTCAACAGAACCAAAACACAGAGAGGAGGTCAAGATGGATCAAGAAGAGACACAAGTGAATGGGACACCATGTCCAGAGTGTGCCGCGAGGAAACAGAAGGTGGAGGAAAAGCAACCGGAGAAGCAACCAACGCCTTTTGAGACGGGGATACGAGCTTTCAATTTGAAGAAAGCTGCTTCTTCGAGTGGACGACCTGTTGGAGTTCGAACAACTACCTCTGAAGACAAGAAGTCGAAGAAGTCTTCAAAGAAGAAGAAAAAGAAGAAGCAAAAAGCCGAGGTCAAGGAATCCGAGACCGAGGACGAGAGTTCCAGCGAGGAGGAAGAGGAGGAGAAACCGAAACCCATGTCCATAAAACTTGATCTCAACCTTGTGATTGAGATCTTTTTGAAAGCAAAAATCCAAGGCGATGTTACTATTACTTTCTTGTGAGTGTTTTCCGCTTCGTCCGGCAATATGGAACCGCTGACACCGGAATTAGGGAGTAATTTTAAGTCTTTCGGGTTGGAACTTCAATTCTTCCGGTTCAAATATTTGGATCATATTGCGGCGGTGTATCGAGAAGATATTTGGGAGATTTGGGATGTTTATTGTGGGATTGCATGGGTGTAAGGACGAATGCAAGTTTCAGGTCGACTTTTTAGCTGTTTGTCACTACCTGAGAGACATCAGATTTCTTTGCCCTTTTACATATTAACAAACGGACAGTCCACATCGAAGCTCCGCATGCCAAGCTCGTATGCCTTTTTTCAGACTAGAGTACGGTTGGTTCTGAGTCTTGCGACGGGAGCAACTTTGCGATTCAGACGTCGAGAGAAAGAGGATAGAGTTTCGCTACTTCTCCCGTAATATACAGGGCCCTACCCTAAGTGCGATTAGCACAACGCTAGACGCTAGTAAAAGCTTGTCTTGTCCTCCCAAACAGATTTTGAAAACGTTTTATCTCTTTGCGACCTTCACCAACGGCGTTCACAAGGGATGCTTCTGGACGGGTTTGGGTGAACTTATCAAAGCTTTTGGAGCTGGTCACCGGAAAGGGTAAATCGACTCTTGGAAATCTCGGAGAGGCCCTCCGCTTCATGCTACAGGAAACCTGCTTGTCACGCATATTGATTCGGCCCACAACCCAAAACGAGCCAATGCAAGAAGAGCTGCTTGGCTAATGGATTTCCATTTCCCCCATTTTCTTGAAAATGGACAAGATAAGATTGGCATTTCATGGGTGTTACAGAATGAGTACGGGAGTACCCCTCTTGCCGCCGAGTAACCCTTGTCCCACGCTTAGCGTTAGCTTTAATGCACGTCCGGGATAAAAACTTGGAACTCAGCGGGGCAAAATTTCGGACTGTCGGCCGTTGATTTGGTTTGTGGGGTAGGATTATGTGACGGGGTCAGCCACTCTACTGCAAAATCCCACTAATCAAGAGGAGAGTGTGTCTATCTCGCCTGGCTGAAGTGAGGCCATTCTAGGCTACTCACTGCCCCGCGCTGCTCACTTTCACTTCACGCAAAATGAGAATTTAGGAAGTACTTTACCACCCGAGGGCATGCTGTTGCTGCTGGTACGTCCATCAATGGGATTCCCCGATCTCGATCCGGCGTAGGATGGGAATCTTACTACAGGGTTTCCTAAGACTCGCAAGGCAATCATAGTCGTGTACAAATATAGCTGCACGGCCACTTATCACGCAGCCAGGCGAGCGCATCAGCGCTAGCAAGCTAGTAAGGTTTGTAAGCGAAGACGCGTTTTTTCCGACGTCGACTGCTCGATCCATCCGAAAGGGGGGCGTGAACATCGTCCCTCCACATTTCACGGATACATCAACGGCTCAAGGACCCGCAAGAAGTCTTGCGTTGCGTGTGAGTGGGCTGCATTAGTATCCTCAGAGGTTTGAGGGGTGCACGCCCAGCCGCGTCATGCCCGACAGTTTTTGACACTTCTAATGCACGGTGGGCGCATGAGCCATTAGATTGGCCCGCGAAACAGTGCAACGAACCTCTCAAGGAGCGATGTGGCCCCGCCGAGGATTGCCTGTAGTCTCTTTTAGGAGCCTCGAAGTAGAGGGCGGCAGGCTGAGACATCATGATGACTGTGGCTGCATGCATTTCCGGGGAGCCTGGGCTGATTTTTGTTGTTTGAGGATCGACTGCAGACGAGATCATATGCACATGATCTTCACATATTGAGGCAAAAAAAGTTCTATTCTTCCTCCATGCGCCTTGGTACATTCAACTATAGTACATGGATCCCAAGAAGACACCGCCAAAATCATGTGCCTCAGCACTCATCTGCTGACATATATCAGAAACTGTGCTGTTGATGGGAATTCGTTTCTGTCACTCACAGTAAGCCGATTGTTACATCTCCCTTGACTCTAGCATAAAGGTCCACCTACAAAACAGTTACTACATCAGGCCTATTGTGACGTCTCCCTTGACCCTGGCATATAAATCTACCTCGACTTCAAGATCTAGCTCGATCTTGATTTTCAAACTGCTGTCTCTTTCCTCCTTTGGCGCTGGCCTGTCCTTGATTCTCGACTCGCGGATTGCTCCAGTCCTGCCGCCCATGTTGCCGGTCATGCGTTGGTCCATCGCAGGTACCATCTGTTGCTGTGCGGGCTGTTGTTGCTGTGGTTGGAACTGTTGTGTTTGAGCTTGGTTTTGACGAGCGCGCTGCATCGTTCGTTGACCCTGCCTGGGAGCGGCCTGTGCGACTTGTTGTTGCTCTTGTGGCTCGTCGGTATCAGATGCGTACTCGTAGTTGTTGTCCTCTTGCAAGACTTGTTGCTTCTCGCTGCTGAACTGTTAGTATGGGCCTGTCGGAACTGAACTCCGGAGTCAACTCACTTGTCAGACATGGCGAAGATGTGACTTTTGAGATTGTGATCTGTGGAACTCTTTGAAGTTGGAGGCTGGTAGTTTGTTTGGTTGATAGTGGTTGAATGAAGTTTGAGAGGAAGCGATATTGGGGTATCAAATGTTTTCAAGAGTTGTTTGGTATCTGCAAAATAAGAATGAAAAGAGGCATACTTATCTGGTCATCGGTACCTATGACGACGAGGAGTGAACTCTTACGCCATAACTTGAAATCAAGATAATGCTCTAGGGAAGCTCACTGGCCACGAGGGGTTGCAGAAAACAGGTTCAGGAACCTCAGGGTATTCATGGGGCTTCATGAGCACAGTGGACGGATTCTATTTGTTCACTCTATTCACCCTCTATTGGTGTGAGCTGACTGTGTTGCGTCATAAATCTCCGCACAGTGTTCGATCGAAGGGTTGTCCCGATCTGCATTCGGGGATGCGTGGATGGCTGTTATGCGTCCGCTTGGCGAGTTGTCCTTCCACTCGACCACTTCATTTTTGCAGGCGACTTTATTCCCCAAATGTTCCGGCCTACGAGCTGTGCGCTTATCATTTCATGTTGAACTTCAAATGATGCAGCGTTCATTTTGGTTACTTTGGACTCGGGATTGCGCGGCGCCTTGGTTCCCATGTAAAAGTGTTGGTGGTGATGGTCAGGCATCCGCTAGTCCCCCACCTGATCGCTCCACTTCTGGCCTCTCCCGATTTATGCTCGTCTGCCTGCAGGCATGTAACTCCCTCCAGCAAGGTTGGACCTCACCCTTGTAAGACTTGCGCATTCCTTGGTTCGTGTAGTCACACAGTCGCTCTCGAACACATCAGATCTCGATCTCGAGTCCAACAAACTCACTAAGCTGAAAGAAGAAATTATTTGCTATAAACATGACCCCTTTTCTAGCTCACACGTCGCAGCCGCTTTCATCATTCCTGCAGGGGCTGGGGTCAAATACTCGGGAAGGTTCTCAGACACTGCGCGCGGGGTCACGACAATCCCTTTGTTGATTTTGTCATAACCACTGTAAGGCGCACCCTGTGCCTGACTTGTGGACCATGCGCCTTTCAAGTTCATGCATTCTTCTTCATGAACATGTTCTAGACTCTCAAAAGTCTTTCCCCATTAAATTCGCCTTCGATCATTCGTATTTATAAATCTATATATACACTTTGAGCCTCCTTCCCCACCATGGTGTTGGGGATAATCACATCCATCGCAGCATGTCCGGCGATCATTGGGACAACTGAAGCAGTTCGCTCAGGACAAAAGCAAAATGCTCGAGAACGGCACAGAAGTCGCAAGGCGAATCTCCTCGTCACCTGCAATGATCCCTCACGGAAAAGTCGCGACATACATGGAGGAACAGTCGTTCTACGGAATAAGAAGGTAGGCCGTTCTAGATTTTGATTGCTCACAAATCTCAACTTCACGTGCTGACGGTTCTTCTAGGTATACGTGACGAACGTGAATCCGAAGTCAAAATTCCTACCCGACGAAGGAGACGACAACGTAGAAGAGCAAGGCCACCAACTAGCAGGATATTTCTTCCCCTACCCCGAGTCTAAATGGGGCCGAAGAGGGGATGGATATGTCTCGACCATTCAAGACGATCCGCCGCAACTCAACTGGATATACGTGGACAAAGACACATACGAAGTGAAATATGGGCTAAAGGTGGAAGCACAAGGACATCATGTTGGACCGTGGAATGTCACGCCGATTGACAGACGGCTGAACTTTGATGGATGGGAAGGATTTACGGTCGTCGAGGAGAAGGAGGGCGAGTGGGCGTTGTACTTTGATATGGATGATGATGGGTTACAAGAGAAGGTGCCGCTGGACAAGAGGATAATGGAGGTAGAGTTGACGAGGAAAGAGCTGCGGATGCAGAAGGGGGATCCGATTCTATGATGGACTTGACAACGAACGGCGTTTAGGAAGGGTGGGACTTGGGTTTGTCGAGCTCTGGAGTCTTTGCGGAATTATTTTCGGCATAGTATAGCATCCACAAAATGACAAGATACGAAATAGTACTCACGATTCCTTGAGCACCAAAATTCCAAAGCTCGAGTGCTGCTGCACTTTCCACTCACACCAAAAAAATCTCCGCCACTTCCAAAAAGCATGACCGACCCCCTCCCGATCCCTCGATGGCGAAAGGGGCTTGATTCCAGAACATTCGTGGCTTGCACCGATCTGCAATGTGGCTGAGGAGAATTTACGAGGCGTTCAGATATCCTGGCACATATACTGTATGGCAATCCCCACGTAATCCCGTTCCCAATGGGGCAAGCGGTCAACACCACCTCGATTTAAATTCTGTAGCATGCCTGTCAAAGCTCTGCAGCAAACCACTGGAGCCATCCTTAGCGTACGAAATAATCGTGCCAGCTGTCGAGTTTCCGGGGGGAAGGGTTCCCCGCTCGGGAACTGTCTCAAGCCACATTATGCTCGCCAGCCCCACGATCATTTACGTCATATCGCGTTGAAGTGTAGAGAAGCAGGTATTTCGTAAGAGAGATGCGTATATCTTTCTTAGCTCGGACGAGCCGTTTTGAAGGGTGAAATCATCGCTTTTTGTGCCGCTCCAGCCATCACTCTAGAACCAATTATTTGGATACTTCCTGAAGAGAACTAGTCAGAATGGAGGGAATGAAATCGATGAAGAAGAAGAGTGATAGTTATTACGATAAGGCGTGGAGGTGGGTTGAGGATACGTACTTGAAGTACTTTGGGGAGAATAGGACAAGCTATGGTGTCAAAGGTAAGCTTTCAAATTCAGAGGTTTGAGGTGGGTTGTTAATGTGGTCAGATACTTTGAGAAAGGGAGAAGTCTCTGGAAACAAGGACATCGATGGGGCTCAGCGAGAGGTTGGAGAGGCAGTGGGGGGTCAGTTCGGGAAAGGGGGCGTTGGCGAAAGTGTCGGGAGTAATGTTGACAAGAACTTTCTGAGGGGAAACGTTTGAGCACTTTCCGAGAGTTCTTGAGATTTTCTTAGACTCTGATACCCTGCGAGATTGTTCTGGTCCTTGTTCATTACATTAATACTCTCAAATCTATCTCAAACTATACTCAAGAAAGTACCAGCTATGCAGCGTTGATGAAATTTGAACCAAATCATATCTCTTCCTTTACTTCCTTCAAGGTCTCATCATCACTAGGCAATGGAACCTTCACAGCCTGTTCCAGGTCCTCACTTTGCGTCGCTTCCTGATCAACAGGCAGTGGTATCTGCAAAGCCATCTTCAACTCCTCGTCATTCAGCCCTCCATCCTCCGGCTGCGGCATATCCTGGCTCTTCAGAATAGCCTCCAACTGATCCTCATCCTCTTTGCCACCCCGCATCCCATCCTTCTCTCCCTCGGGACTCTTAACCACCCCATCGTCGTCCCAAAGTTGACTCTCACTTCGGCTCCTCGTCAACTGCTCCCGGCTCGGCTTATACTCATCCACCACCTTCCTAGGATCATGCTTGACCCACTCAAGCACAAACTCCCGACTCCTCTCTAGCATCTCTACATACTTCTCATTCTTGTTCGGCTTGAACATGCTACAATGCGCCTCGATCTCGTTCTCTGCCTTTGGATTCGGCTGCTCGATGAACAGCCTACTTTGCCCCTTTCCGGTTGGAATAGCGCAGAATGTCCTCTTTGGAACGAAGTACCCTCCACTCCAATAACCATTCTCGCCTAGGGAGGTATATATATTGATAAGTCCGACACCTTCCAACTGACTCAGTCTTTCAAGCCTCGTAGTAAGCTGCGTCTGCTTCATCAGTGCCCCGACGAACTTGAGATGCGATGCCATCCACGCGAATCCCTCTCCAATACTCTCTCTGCTCACATAGGCCAAACCTTGAGAAATATTCTCCTTGTACTTAATATTCGGGATCCTAGCAAGATTTTCTCTATAGTTGATACTCGAAATATTATCTCTGTTGATCTTGGACAGCGAGTTGAGGATCGCTTCGCGGTGCATGTACGCAGCAACTCCACCGGCAGCAATGGCACCAATTGTCCCTGTCCTAGCAGCGAGGAGCTGCCAGCGCTTCCAAGATGTCTTGTTCTGGGTTGTAGCAATCTTGGCTGAGGATGTTGCAGCTGAGGCGGCGCCTGAGGAAGCAGATGCTGATCCTGCGGCACCCATGAATGCGGGCAAGGAGGTGGAGACGCTGGACAGGACGTTCCAAATCGAGGAGATGTTTTGGTATTGCGAGAAGGCGCCGTAGGCGAACATGGAGCGGGAGAGACCGTTGTAAGGTGTGTCGAAGGCCATTACGCCTTGGATTAGGGGGAACATGAGTTTTTGTCTGGGATTGGAGGAGACGGGCGTGTTGTCGAGGACGGAAAAGAGGGTGTCTGCTGCAACGAAACCTCTGGGTTCTTGTCAGTAAATAAAAGAGAAGAGATCCGGAAAATGTACCTACCCCATTGAATGAGATACGAGAATCACGCTCACGGAGGGATCAAGTATTGCTGATGGTGTTGCGGCATTGCGTTCCAGATCTGTGACTTGATCTTGGAGCCATTCTCGAAATGTTTCCACGCATGCTGCAAGGTCGCCTCGGGTCTCGTATTTGGGATATACCCGAGTCTGGACATTGAGCTCTGGGTTCTTCTCCAAGACTGCACTTTTCAGGTCCTGTGTGGCGGCAGTCAGTAAATATTTCCTGCGAAAACTTTCGACGGAAATGACGAACCTCAGGAAACTGAAAGAAAGTCTCTTCATCTCCCTTGAAGCCATGAATAAAGCAGAGAAGTAATGTGTTAATCATCATGCCGTGTGGGCTTTCAATTATTTAGAACACTGGAGTCAACAAGGTCTGCTTTTGCTATCTTCGATCTCACTTCTATATTGGGCGATCAAAGCAATTGAAAGTAAACATGCCACACTTTTTCTCAGTGTCGGAGCCAGGATGTCGAAGATCACCAAGAAGGGAACACGCTCGCCTCCCAAAGCTTAACTAAATTTTGGATCGGCACATCCGACCCCTCCGATCTGGAGAACTCTGCATGGAAAGTTTTCCAGGGAGGCCTGGCATGGGAATTAGAATGTGGTTGATGATGTGGCTAATGGAGGGGGAAGTTGCGTGGTGGCGAATCTGTGGCTGACGTATTGGGCACGGATCTTTCTTGATGTTGTGAAACTTGTTCTGAGAGAACCTGTTCGGATTTAGGGGGTGGATGAATTGCGTAATAGGGGGAGGGATCTTGATGTCAGCGTTTAGCATGTGAAAGGTTGGAAGTGTAAGGAAGGTTTGGGTGAGCTTCGTTGGTGGGGGTTTGGATTTCTCAACTA
>Ga0307515_10026309_pt1 | contig 10023 bp, 8 predicted proteins | sample 17_EM_MG_FD_194513 | JGI IMG/M metagenome (GOLD analysis project Ga0307515, IMG submission 194513) | Populus trichocarpa ectomycorrhiza microbial communities from riparian zone in the Pacific Northwest, United States - 17_EM | ecosystem: Host-associated > Plants > Roots > Unclassified | place...
GATTACAGTAAAAGCTTCTTTTTAATTTGTCACTAAACCTCAACAAGGACTGCTGACCATCATTATCGCAAGCATTAAGAATAATTAGAGAAGCAAGAACAGAAGCCTCATTTATTGCAACATGAACAGTCAACAATAGCATGTCACAATACCCATCTTGCTGCATGTACTTACGAAAAGAAAAACAACAAAGGATTGCAGCATGAAGCAATTCTCTTACCTTGCCCGGCCAAGCAATCCCATAAAATATGTTTCCCCGAAACATATCATTAAATCCCCAGCTTCCACAGAAAATTTCTGTTTGTTTATTTTAGCTCATCCTTTTTTACTTGAAACAATCTTTCTATATGTTGCAAAGGAAAATATACAAGGCATGCACTAAGCCTGAATAACTAACTTGCAGATTTTTGGTATAAGTAACAATAGCTAGCAAGAAAATAAAAATCTGCTGAATGTGGAATCAAATTGAATTGATGCTATTGGAACTAGCAATCCTAAAAGCAAAATATGACAATGTAACTTTCACAACTTAATCTATCCTTCTCATCAATTCCAATAGTACACCTGGAACTAAAACAACCAAATCAAGTACACAAGAAAAGAAAATGTAAAGTGACTGATATACGAATGTACAAGCTAGACCTTATAGCCACTACCTTTTCATCAAACGCCTTTGCATCTTGAAAGATTCTGTTTCTCCCTGTACAACTGCAACAGCTCAGTGGATTCAGCATAGCTGCTTATGACATTTTGCAGGAACTTATTTTCTGGACTCTGGAAGAATTCATAGCTTCTAAAACTCTTCTCAATCAAGCCTCTGGAAACTAGAAACTCCAAAACTGAAGCCCTTGGAATGAGCGTCTTCTCCACACTGTATAACATAAGAGATGGGTGTTTAGCAATAAAAGAAGGCTCCCAGCCCAATTTGTTGACAAAAAGACACATCACTTCCATAATCTTATATTCAGATGCTGTCATAAAATATGGATACTTTCTGAATGCTGCAAGAATCTCTTCATGAGACAAACCCCAGTCTCTGTACGCATCAAGTTTCCTTTCCCACTTGACTCTACTCATCAAGCACAGAACATTCATCGCCAAAATAAACCGACTCGTGGAAGTATCAAAGCCCATTGCCCTCAATTCCTCCACAAGCTTCTGAAATTTCTCCAGGGTCAACATCATAGTTAAGGGATAGCAACGAGCTAACATAGGAATATTACTTTCAGGCACTCCATTATCTCGCAAAATATTGAGCATAGATGTCACAATTGCAAGATCAAGTCCAAATAGACCGGGATAGCGCTTGAATACTTTGATGGTTGTATCATCAGATTGAACCAAGTGTTTAAAGAAATAAAAAATAGGGACAAAGCAGTACCTCCGCTGCAAAGTCCAAGGATGTGATGATATGATCTTGGCAATGTCAGGGCTTGAAACACCTTTAGATTGCAAAAACTCAAGTTTGGGCAAAAGGGTTTTGTCAGGATTGGTCAAGAGCACTCCAGGGTATCCTTTGATAATGTTAAAGATTTGGGCTTTTGAAAAGCCATGGTTCTTGAAAAAGCTAAGGACAACATCAGGTTTATGTGGGTCATCAAAATGGACATCTTTGGAAGCTGCTAATGCAGATTTTGGAGACAACCCACAAGAATTTATGAGATAAGACACAGTAAATGCGTGGTGATTTGTAGTGTTTGATGATATGCATCTGAGAGATGATGATAGTAATGAAGTGGTCTCAAAAATGCAAACTTTATCTATCATTGAAGTTCTAACAGAACAAGTTATGATTCTAGAGAGGAATTCAAGCATTGGGAAAGGAGGTTTTGAGAAAGTAGTAATGTAAAGCTACGTACCCTCTTCTCTGCAGATGATATCCAATCAAAGCCCGAAATCTGGTACTGCCATTTCTTGAACCCTAGTTGGTACCTGGGAGCTTGGATTTAAAATAATGCCTATTTATCGGTCCGACATGTTTTTGAAAAAATTTAAGATTTTTGTTTTAATTTTAAATTATTTTTTTTGTTTTTTTATTGTTTTAATATATTAATATTAAAAATAAATTTAAAAAAATAAAAAAAATATTATTTTAATATTTTTCAAATAAAAAAATACAGAACAAAACTTCATTCATATTCTGAAACCTAAAACCTTGGTTATTGTTCTTTTGGGCTTGGTACACTCAAGACAAAATCATTCTTTTATTCAATTTGGTTGGTTATATTACAAGTAATATTGATTTTTTTTAATGTAAAAAAGGGTTAGGAATTGATAGTATTTTTTAGTAGAAAAAAATAAATTTATTAGTCTAATGTGATATAATTAATTAACTTGATTAGTTGGAAAATAACTTGGATGACTAAAAACAAAACAATAAAAATAGATTTTATAAAATTAAGTACCAACAAAATAATAACACGTTTATCTAATATCATTATAACTTCATAAAAAAACAAAACAAAACAAATCATGAAGGCTAATTTAAAATAAATCAAATATTAAAGATGAAATTGAAAAAAAATCAATTCAAAAATTAAAAAAAATTAAAAATCAAAGGATAAAATTGAACAAAAAAAAAAACAAAAACAAAAGTGCCTCAAAAAACAACTTGGGCATGCGGTCTTGAACCTTAATAAGAAAAGCCAAGACACAAGGGTTTATCAACCTAGGCTCACACGCTTGGGCTTTGATTAAAAAAAAAACATTCTAAAGGGTGCCCACCCTATTTTTTGAAAATTAATGATTAAGTAGGCGAAACATTATCTATTGAGGTAGATAACGCATTACTTGCTTAGCCTAAATGTCAGTGACTAGAGGATCACCGAAAAATCATCCTAGAGATGTTTCACACCTAAAATATCATTTTAAACCATTTTTTTACACAAAAACACACAAAAAAAAAACTTTAGAGACTTAAGTAAACCAGTTTTTTCCCCAAAAAAATCCCAAAACAAAAATCAACTTGAAATCCAAAAACTTCCCGATGTCAGATCTACTATCTCATGCAATTTCAAAATGAAATAACACCCTAGTGGAAGTACCATCATCGAATGAAACATATTGATACCAAAATCGGTCATTTGGGTTGTCAAAATTTATGTTAATCAATGGTTTTTCTCTTCACAACTAGAATCCAATAATGATTTTATCTCTACAACCTTAAATCAAGGACTGAAAAATAAGAGAAATGAGGTTTTAGATCAAAAGAGAATTTTTGAAAAACCAAAAGGACTAAAAACAAGTTAGTTGTAAAGTAAGAAGACTAAATTAATGTTTTGAATCAATTTCAAAATGACCATCAAGTTTCTCCATGTTTTTTAGTTTGATCCTCTATCTTATAATTTCATCATTTTCTAACAAATTAGAAGTAATTACCCTTTAATTTGGTCACTAATTTGGTCACTGAATGATCAAATCAAGAGAAAAAGAAGTTTGAAAATCAAAATAGCAAAGAAAAAATAATTTACTACTCCAATCCACAGTAAGATGAACAATAATTTTTGCACAATAAAATGTATGCTCTTTTAAATTTTATTGTAATTTTTTAAAACCATTTAATCAAAATTAATGTTGGTGAAGGGAATGATAGGTGGATTTGATTGATTTTTAATTGATTTAACCAATTAATTTTTTTAAACCATTTAATCAAAAATATTATATCTAATTTTATTTGAATCAGGTATGGAAACGAGTGAAGGTTCACCCATTAATCATTCAACCTGATGTTTTTAATATTTTTTAATTTATTTTTGAGAATATAGAAAATTATTATAAATCACACATAACTCTCTAATATTTACTTTTTAACTAAATTTTGTTCTATAAATTAAAATATATATATATATATATATATATATATATATATATATATATATAATTTTTTTATATTTGTTATTGTTGCAAAAAACCTCATCCTCTTGTTACCCGCTAGATACTTGACCTGTGCTTTATCGCGGGTCATATATTGTTTTTTATTCAAGTAAATAATAATAGAAATAGAGACACAAATTAAATTGATTGAATAAAATAAAAGAAGAAAAAACACTATGCAATGATTCACATATTAGAAATATTATCTGAAAATAATATTTTTTATTTTAAAAAATAAAGTTCATCTATACAAAAGATTAAAAAAAATTATAGATGAGTCAAAAAAATTCTTCAAAAAAAATAGTCATTTAAAAGAGACTTTTTAAACAAGGCTTACGTGTTTTTTACTCCAAAACCCGTTTCTAACCCTTTTTTTACTCAAAAACACCTTAGAAGCTGTGATAAACCTATTCATAGCCTAAAAAAAACACCAAAAAACCAAAATCAGCCAAAAGCTAAAATCAAATTGAGCTTGGATTTGTTTTTTCATGAACTTTAAAGGTAAAAAAAAACACCTAATATGAACTCTCATCATCAAATAGAACCATTTGACACAAATATCGAAGTCAACAATATTTTTCTCTCTCTACCGCCGGAATCCGGTGACCTATCTATCTCCTCTCTCGACCAGGGATTGAGAAATAACAAAAATGAACTTTTATACCAAAATTGAATTTGAAAAAAATTGAGATGCCAAAATCATATAATTTGTGTTATTTTTAAAGTTAGAGGACGGAATTGTGTTTTTCCTGAAACTTCTGGCATGCCACCCATGTTTGACGCCTTTTTAATTTTGATCTCTATTCTTTCAATTCCAACTTTACTTCAAAAATCCAAATTAATTGGCCTTTAATCAGGATTAAATCGTCTAAAATAAAACTTTAAGGACCAAAATAAATGTCTAAAAAATAAACAAAGTCATCCATAATGTTTTGTAAGGGGGTGAACAGTGTTGGCTACGTAATATTTACCCCACACGTTTTAGTTTTTAAGTAATTTGTCTTGTTGTTTTTATTTCTTATCCTTTGTGTCGGTCTCATCTTATCCTTAGTCTAATTGAATTCAATTTTAGTATTTGATTTTAATTCAATTAATAAATAAATTGGATTCACATGTTTGAAAGAGATAAAATTCAATTTATTTTATTTTCTATACTATTCTCATTACCTTCATTTATTTTTTCAAATGTCATTATAAAAAGGACTAGATGAGTATTTTGGAAAAAGTTATTTTTAATATTATTATTTTTTGAATGGTAAATTAAAGGAGTTGATCTTTGATTTTTTTTTTAAAAAAAATCTATTTGAAATTTAATTCTTAACATTAAAGAGTATTTTAAATATAAAATTTCATTAAAATCTTTGAATTGAAATTAATTTAAAAGATTCCAAAAATGCGGTAAAAAAGCTTAAAGTATAACGGTAACAAATTCCTCTGCACTATGCAGGGAGTGAGTCCAAAAGTACTCCATCACTTGAACATTTTTTTAACGCTGTTAAAGATTGCTAAAGAGTTAATGCACAGTTAATGATGAACCACCGATTGAACATGAACAGCTCGCTAAATAATTAAAGTTTAAGCTAAAGCAATTTAAACAAGAACAAAGAGAATATTCTGTGTCACTTAACGGAACAGCTTTACTAGTTTTGGCCATGGATGATTCTGTCATTATTCAGTTCATAAGATAAATCGATGGACATTTCTCTCAATAAGATTAATAAAAGATAGTAGGGCATGATCGAATAGCATCATGCTTTCTTGAAAAATATTTAGGGCTACTTTTCTCTGAATTTTCGCAGAATCTGTAAGGACATGTTAAGTACTTGAGAGTTTTCGAATGTTCATTGTTTGCATGTACTTTCAAGTCACCATCACAACATGTGCTTTGCCACGATAGAGTTTGCTGTTTCAGTCAGATGGAACGGATCCCAGAAAACATAACTTTGTTCTATCCCGGCAAATAGTTGCGCATGAGACAATGCCCCCATGGGCTCCCACAACATAGCAGCATGCGTTTCTGACATCCTGAAAACCTGAGAAATAAAATGTACGAGGAATCAGAGGGAAATGCAGAAAAATAAAGCTTGTGTGATCAAAGATACTGATTGCGCACCATGTTGTTTGTAGTTTTGAATGATATCTTCTTGTATAGCATAGCTATCAGCATTAACATATTGTGATCCTGTAAGAGTTTTGGTAAGCTCCTCTAGCATGCTCTTAATTTTGGGTTATACATCTGAGATATCTGATTTTCAAGAGGAACACAGCCATCTGGCTTGGACAGCACGTCTCTCGATCGCAAAAGGGATGCACCCACCAGGGGGAGAATTTACCACTACCAACTTTCTAGCACCCAGCTTGTACGGTTTCTGTAGACAAAAAAGAAAACGAAAAAATCTGTAGTCTGTACGAAAGATATATCAATTGAACCAACTATATATAAGTGAAGTAATTAGACACACTGTGATGATCTTACTGTAAGCTGTGATCGTAATGTTGAAAGGATTGTATCGAGACGCAAGTCCAGGGATGCAAGACCATCATCACTAGAACTGTTTCTTCGTGGGATTGATGAGACAACATCATTCCCACCAGTTGCCACAATGTAGATAGCCCCAGCAAGCAACTTCTTAGCATCTCGGATCCCAATATTCGATATGATGTCTTGTCTTGTTCTGTTGAAATACCTGATTTGATTCTCAAGGCTAATGACACCTCCCTATAAAATTACATGCAGATTTCATCAGTTTTTTCTTCAGAAAACCTTTCATTCAATTATGCTTGAAAATAAAATTTGAAATTCAGTTTCTGCAAAGCCAAATGTATTCCACGTCTAAAAGAAATACTAACAAAAAAACTCCCAGTTTCATTCAAAATTCCGGATCCTGAAGAAGCATAGTTGACACCATTCAGAGGCACGTCTCCAACAGTGGTCGGAGCCAAGTAGGGAGGTGGGAAGTTTTTCAGGCCCAATTCTTGAGCTGTTGATACAAAAATGGAAAGCTAGAACTCAGAATCATTGTCATTTTCCTTTGTTTTTATTGTGTTTAACTACACAGCATTAAGGAACTTAAAGAACATAAGAAAAGGGAGACCAAAACTTACCTATAAAGTCGACGGATATTCTACCATTTGAATATCTTCCCGAGGGAGTGCCAAATGGTTTCCCAAAATCAATCCCATTGGGAAACACTGGTTTTGCTAAAGTGTTGATGTAAAGATTGTTTCCAGCATCAACTCCTGAATCTCCAAAAATGTATATTAATGCTGGAGTATCTTCTGCCGTGCTGAGACTGATCAGACTCAATAAATTAAGTGTAGACAGCATAGGTTTGGGATACAATTCCAAGAATCACTTGTCTGTTCGATGAGGTGCTCATTACCACAGCTCCTAGGAAATGCACTTCTGGAAACTAATTAATAGCAAAAATACATGCAGAAATAAGATCAGAGCTTTGCTTAATTCTTTAATCAAACGCAAGGGACTGCATGTGTTATATATTTATGCAATAACTGCTTGATCTTATTAAGACAATGCAGACTAGTGTAATATTTTGTACCGTGATAGAGTGAATCCAGTTTTTATTGTCTAACGTCCTCTCTGTTTATTAATGATTTCAGGGTTAATATGAAATAATTCTTAGCCCCGTTTGATTCATGGCAAGTTTTAAATTTTTATGTATTTGTTTGCTATTAAAAAAGTTGATTAATAAAAAAAAAATTTAATTAAAAAAAATTTTGATTTGGTTTCTAGAAAAGTATTTTCCTTTTATTCTGGGTGGAAAATACTTTTTAAAAGTTATGAAAAATTTAGAAATATTATGTTAGTTGCTGATTATATCAAATTTGATCCTCAAACTTTTAATTGCTATATATTTTGTTTTGAATCTTTTTTTTTGTAATTTCATCCCTTAAAATTTGATTTAATTTAATTTTTATATCAACTTTGGTCATTATTTTTATAATTGTTATTTGCTTTTCTCTTATCATTTTCTTAACTGTATTTGTTTATCTATCAGATTTGGTCCTTATTCTTTTGATTGTTATTTATTTTATTTAAAATAATTTATGAAATTGTAATTTTGTTAATTTCATCATCTTTTCAACTTTTTTATATGTTAGATTTAATCTCTATTATTTTGATTGTTATTTATTTTATTTGAGATAATTCATGAAACTAGATTTTTTTTTCAATTTTATTCTCATTTAACCTTTTAATTAAGACTTGTTTCTTATTATTTTAATAAATTAAAAAAGAAAATATTAATAAGTTATTTTTCAAATTTTTTTTATAATATAACTAAATACTGAAAGGTGTTTTTCAATTTAATTTTCATGATATCAAATAATTTAGTTTTCAAAAATTAATTTTTTGTAAAATTAGTTTTAAACAATCAGCATTTAAAGTGATCTTGAGTTATGGATGTTAGCTTTCGACATGACATCGGATTGTAATTCAAACTTTCATTATTCTTTTAATAATTTTGACAACGTAGTCCCTCAATATTCTAGCGCGCATATATATAATTTTATCCATAATTTTTTTATGAGTGGTATAAGTTGTTTTTAGATCAAATAGGTCTGTCGAGATAATTCTCACATAATTTAATTTTAAATTCGGGTTAAATAAAGAGTCGGGTTAAGAAGATTTTTTTATGAATTAATTTTATCCTCAAACTATCTTTGAAAATACTAAATGAAATGAGCATGATACACCTGCATTCAGAAGAATAAATATTTTTTTTTATTAACGTGGATGTTTGAGCCAGCTTGCGCGCATCTCGACTAATTTCACAGGTCCTGAAGTTAACGACCAGTAAGCCTCTAATGACCCTGAGGTTTGTGGAACTCGAACTGGTAATTTTTAGGGAGCAAACCAAGACGCTGATCAATTGAACTACATTCTTTAGAGTTAATATGAATAGACATTGATCAATACATAGGTTATACGGTTAAGTTTGATGTGGATTGTTAAGTTGAGTAGTTAAATATCCCTGAAGAAGAAGGGAATTCCCATCTTCAACTTTTCAAAAGAATTGCAACTTGATAAGCCAGATATAAAAGGCTTCTCTATCACGTAACCATTAGTATGCCTATATTTGTTATAACTGAATATTTGTTATAACTGTTATAACAGATATTCAGTTACAATAGTTGTAACTAGTAACTGTTATTCAGTTACACCAGCTGTCCAAGGCACTACGTAATATATGTATATATATAGTAGCTTCCTGTAACTGATATAAGTGAAAAAAATAAAGAAGCTGCATTTTTAGTATTTTTGCCTTCTCAGTTTTATCTTGGTATCAGAACATTTTTCAAAGATCAAGTAATGGCCTCTGCTTCCACCCAGTCTTCTTCAGCTGCAGGTTCTCTTGGTTCTACACAAGCCACAACAATGGCGCCCATACCTTCTTATCAGATGCTTAATCACACGCTGCCTGTAAAACTTGATCGCACCAATTACATTCTTTGGAGGTCTCAAGTTGATAATGTGGTCTTTGCCAATGGATTTGAAGATTTTATAGATGGATCTTCTATCTGTCTAAAGAAGGAACTAAGTCCAGGGGTGCTTAATCCAGCTTTTATTGCATGGAGACGACAGGATCACACAATTCTTAGCTGGATATACTCCTCTCTCACCCCAGCAATCATGGCACAGATCATAGGTCACAATTCTTCTCACTGTGCATGGAAAACATTGGAGAAAACCTTCTCATGATCCTCAAGAGCCAAGATAATGCAATTAAGATTGGAACTACAGTCCACGAAGAAAGGATCTATGACCATGATAGATTACATCATGAAAGTTAAAGCAGCTGCAGATAGTTTAGCTGCTATTGGAGAACCTGTCTCTGAGCAAGATCAAGTTATGAACCTCCTTGGAGGGCTTGGATCAGACTACAATGCAGTTGTTACTGCAATTAATATAGAGATGACAAAATCTTTATTGAAGCTGTTCACAGCATGCTTCTAGCCTTTGAACATCGTCTTGAGCAACAAAGCTCAATTGAACAAATTTCAACCATGACTGCCAATTATGCATCCTCCTCTAGTAACAGAGGTGGTGGAAGAACATACACTGGCAGTCGAGGCCAACATTATACTCATAACTTCAGTAACTACAGAGGTCGTAATAGAGGAGGAAGA